>Ga0316187_10002542_pt1 | contig 15880 bp, 9 predicted proteins | sample CroRivburrow1_MG_FD_204927 | JGI IMG/M metagenome (GOLD analysis project Ga0316187, IMG submission 204927) | Coastal sediment microbial communities from Maine, United States - Cross River worm burrow 1 | ecosystem: Environmental > Aquatic > Marine > Coastal > Sediment | place: USA: Maine... | reverse complement strand
TAAATACAATATATCCTCTGATGGCATTCCTGCCTATGCTTTTAATTCTGACTACAAGATCAACCAGTTTAATATCCAGGCTGATCTGAATTATATTCATAAAAAGCATTCCTTCTCTTTTGGCGGCAGTTCAATATATTACCAGTTAAGTCCGGTTAGCCTTAGTCCTTTAGGTAATGAATCAATAATAGTGAATGACTTGATACCTGATGAGCAGGGATTGGAAAGTGCCATTTATTTTGGAGATCAAATTGAAATTGGTGATAAACTGTCAATTTATGGAGCTTTGAGATTTTCTTTTTACCAATTTTTAGGTCCCGGGACAGTTCATGAATACGACCCTCAATTACCCAAAGAGGATGATACTATTATTAAAACCACTATTTATGACAGTAATGAAATTATTAAATCCTATAAAGGACCTGAACTAAGATTGTCTGCCAGATATAAAATTCATGAAAATAGTTCGTTAAAACTTAGTTTTCATAGGATGAGGCAATATATTCACATGCTTTCAAACACCATCTCAATTTCACCCACAGATACCTGGAAGCTAAGTGATTCTCATATTAAACCAGAAATTGGAGACCAAATTTCTCTTGGGATTTACCAGAACTTGAATTCAAATGCTATTGAAACATCGGTTGAAGCTTATTATAAAACCATGAAAAACTTTTTGGATTATAAAGATGGAGCTCAATTGTTTCTAAATAGAAATATTGAGCGTGACATAATCGGTACTGACGGAATAGCTTATGGGATTGAAGTCATGGTTAAAAAAGTCACCGGTAAATTCAATGGATGGGTCAGTTATACCTATTCCAGATCTTTATTAAAAACTAAGGCCACTGAAGGAGTTGAATCTATTAATCAGGGGGAGTATTATCCTAGTAGTTATGATAAACCACACGATGTCACCGTTGTGAGTAATTATAAAGTGAGCAGAAGATTCAGTGTATCTTTTAATTTAACATATAGTACGGGGAGACCCATTACACTTCCTTTGGGAAAATATTCGTTAAAACAATCAGAACGACTGTATTACTCAGAAAGAAATGAATTCAGGATCCCCAATTATTTCAGGCTTGATTTTTCAATGAATCTTGAAGGTAATCACAGGATTAAAAAACTTGCTCATAGTTCCTGGTCTCTGTCTGTTTATAATTTAACAGGTCGTGATAATGCTTATTCTGTTTTCTACCGTGCAGAAAACGGACAGATAAATGGATATCTACTATCAATTTTTGGTAGTGCGATACCAACCATCACATATAATTTCAAGTTTTAGATGAATAAAATTAGAACCATATTTATTTTCATCACAAGCATGCTGATACTGGTTGGATGTATTAAACCTTTTGATCCTCAAATAGAAGAGATGGAAGAAAGTTATCTTGTGGTTGATGGATCAATCGATATTTCAACAGGTAAAGGAAATATTAAACTTACAAGAACACAATCACTTGATGTCGTAAATAGAATTACTTATGAAGTAGGTGCAAGTGTTTGGTTGGAAACAGAGGATGGTAAAACAATACCATTTATTGAAACTGAGGAGGGAGTGTACACCTCAAATCTGCCAGGTCTTGATAAAGAAGATGTTACCAGGTTAAATATCAATACAATAGACAATGAAGTCTATCAATCTGATTTTGTTCCTGTAAAAATAAGCCCTGAAATAGACAGTATCTCCTGGAAGGCTGATGATGAGGGTCTTAAATTTTTTGTCAACACACATGACCCAACAAACAATACAAGATACTATCGATGGGAATATATAGAAACAGCAGAATATAATTCCAGATTTTTATCTAAATATATTTACAATGCAAACTCAGGAGAAATAGAACGGAGAGACCAGGAAAATCAAAACATTTATTTATGTTGGAGAAATGATACATCTACGACTATCTTTTTAGGTAATTCCTCCAAATTTGAGGAGGATTTGATTATTGGAAAAGAGATAAGAACGATTGAACCAGATTCCTGGAAACACCGGTTTAAATATAGTATTTTGGCCAGACAATTTGCACTCACAAAAGAAGAATATGATTATTGGCAAAATATCAAGCAAAGTACGGAAAACATTGGATCACTATTTGACACTCAACCATCCAATATCGGAGGCAATATTCGATCCATTACTAATCCTGAAAGACCCGTCATTGGTTTTTTTAGTTTAGGAAGCTCAACTGAAAAAAGAATTATTATCCATTCAAATGAGTTGCCGCCGAATTGGAATAACAAGGGATATTTCATCCCAAATTATTGCACTGAGTCAGATAGTGAAGGAGTTGGTGTTGAAGAATTCTATGCTGAATTGATTGAAACCGCATTAATTATTGATGTAGTATATAGTCTTTTTACTGGCGAGATAGTATTGGTTTATACAGCTTTACCTGAATGTATCGATTGCTCGATTGATAAGAGGGGATCACCCATTAAACCAGATTATTGGTAACAATTTGCCTGAAACAATGGATACTCTAAAAAAAGTGGCTGTCTGCATTCTCCTATTAATTCCAATTGAGTTTTATGCTCAGGAAGGGCCATTGAATAAAATTTCAGATTCCTTAGATAAATATGGAAATCAGGTTTTCCAGGAAAAGGTTTTTGTTCACACGGACCGGTCTGTTTATATAACAGGAGAAAATCTGTTCTTTAAGATCTATTTAGTCGATGGAATTAAGCATAATCCTGTCAATTTAAGTAAGGTTGCCTATCTTGAATTAATTGATTTTGATTCCACTTCAAAAGTAGAGACAAGGGTTAACATAAATAGTATTGGAGGTGATGGATCAATTTATTTGCCGGCAAGTTTGAATTCAGGCAAATACATATTAAGAGTGTATACCCGGTGGATGAGGAATTTTGATGTGTCATATTTCTTCAGTAAATCGATTACAGTTATTAATCCGTTCAAGCCACTATTGGCCAGCAGTTCTGCAGATAGTTCCTATGACATCCAATTTTTTCCAGAAGGTGGAAACCTGGTGCAATCAATTGAAAGCAAGGTTGGATTTCGGATGGTTGATCAAGCAGGGAAAGGAGCCAGCTTTAATGGCATTCTTATAAATACTGATGGTGATACCATTGTTCACTTTAGTCCTTTGAAGTTTGGCATTGGTCATTTTGTTTTTACTACTGAAAAAGGCAAGGATTATATTGCACATATTTTCGATAATAATGGAGCATTATTGGCTCAGAAAACTCTTCCTAAAGTTCAAGAGGCGGGTTATTCTATCTCGTTGAAACCAAATGACACAGAAAAGTTATCATTAACCGTTCATTCTAGCGGCCCTGATTACAATATGCTGCCAGTATATTTAATTGTACATTGTCGAGGAGAATTAATTTTGACAGATTATAAAGTCATTGATAATAATAAAACAGAGTTTATTCTTAATGTAAATGATTTTAAAGACGGGATTAATCATCTTACTCTTTTTAATAACCTAAGTCAACCAGTTTGCGAAAGATTATTTTTTAATAAACCAGAAAACGTATTAGATATTAAGGTAAAACCAGATAAAAACACCTATCCGACACGCAAAAAAATTACAATTGATATTAAAGTAAATAATGCAGAAAAGGCACAATTATCAATGTCAGTATACAGATTGGATTCTTTACAACCAGAAGAAAAAAATAATATACAAAACTATTTGCTATTGAGTTCAGACTTGAAAGGAAGTATAGAATCTCCATGGTATTATTTCAGTGAGGATGTTCAAGTACGGAAAGCAGTAGACAACTTAATGCTTACCCATGGCTGGCGAAAGTTTGAATGGGAAGATATAATCAGTAATTCATTAAAGGACAGGGATTATATACCAGAATATCGGGGCCCATTTATTGAAGCAAACCTGCTCCATAAAGATACAAATGAACCCTTGTCCGGCCTTGATGCCTACCTTTCAACGATAGGCAAAGATTTTGTGCTAAGAGGATCAAAAAGCAAGGAGAATGGGGCTGTACTCTTTGAAATGAATAATTTTTATAAAAATGGTGAAATTATTCTTCAAGCTGATCCTTCGGTTGACAGCATCCTGAATATTCAATTTATCCCTCCGTTTTCACAAGATTATTTTTTTCCAGAACCGTATAATTTTAATATAGATATATCTTATAAATCGCTAATAGAAGAAAGAAGTATAGGTATGCAGTTGAAAGATATCTTTTATGAGGACCAAGTCGCCTTCTACCTTAAGGATAGCCTGCCTTTTTATGGAGTTCCAGATGAGCAGTATTTTCTTGATGACTTCACAAGATTTCCTGTTATGGAAGAAGTTATACGTGAGTATGTAAGAGGAGTATCAGTTCGTAAAAGCAAGGGTTATTATAAATTTCAGGTGAATAATGTGAATGCTATACACCAATTCGATAACAACCCACTGGTCCTGGTAGATGGTGTACCCATATTTAACATGGACAAGGTTTTAGAATTAGATCCTCTTAAAATTGAAAGAATTGATGTGAAAACCAGAAAAGAATTTCTGGGCCCATTAAGCTTTGAAGGCATTGTAAGTTTTGTTTCTTACGATGGGGATCTTATGAATCAAATCCAGATCGATAACAAAGCTTTAATACTCGAATACAAAGGATTACAAAGAAAACGTGTCTATTTCACTCCTAAATATGAATCTGAAAATACCAGTAAAAGCAGACTTCCTGACTTCAGAGATCTGTTATATTGGAATCCCAATATCACTATTGATGGATCTGAGCAGTCTCAAATATCCTTTTATTCTTCTGATCGACTTGGTAAATACCATATACTTATTAATGGTGTTTCATCTGACGGCACAATTGGTTTTGGAAGTAGCATGATTGAGGTTGTTGAAACTGAAAATCCATAAAATGATATATCCTTGACCGTCAATAATCTTTGTTTTATTTCAGTAAGGGGCTGGTTAACGCCGTTCATAAAATTAACAACACATAAAATTTATTTTTTGATATTGGGTCTATTGAATCCAATTCTTATTAACTTTTCAACATAGAATATTATTAAAATTGGTAAAAGAATTCTATCTATCATTTTTTCTGCTAGATATTCATGAAAATATTAAAGAGGATTTTTTAAGAAAAAAAACTGGTTTGCCCTTATAATTATTTGATCATATAAATATATCCCATACTTATATCCATAAAATCTGCTTTTCCGAAGTTAGCATTTATGTGTGATCCAAGGAAGACATTGTGTCGTGGTAGTCTATTAGTATTTATAATATAGTATTTCAATCCTAAACGTGTAGCAATATATTTATTTCTGAAATATTTAAATCCTTCATTAAACTCCCAGCGATAATTTATTTGTTCATAAAAGGGTTTATATATATTGAAACCTACTTCTACATCCATTCCCACATGTCCAATTAAAAATTCTGCACCAACAAATATATTTACATTAGACGCTTCAGATTTTGGGTTTTCTCCAAAACCTGGAAATTGAGTTTTTAAAATGAAATCATAAAAGGACTGATAAAAACGATAGTTAAAGCCAAGTTTTAATTTTAATTGCTGTTTGAATAAAATACCTGTGGATAGGGAAAATGTATGAACTGGATAATCAGGTCCACCTATTGGTGCCCAGGTACCTCCCAACTCATGCCATCCCAAACCTACTCTGGTCTGTAAAAAATAATGTTTGGTTTTATCAATCGGTTTTTTCTCCTGTTTCAAAGCAAAATCCGGATCATACCTGTTAATAGCAAATTGTGCTGCCAGACTTACCATCACAGAATTTAATCCATAATTAGGCAAGGTAGTATGAGAGTTAGAACTGTGTAAAAATCCAAAGCCCATTTTGATATTTACAATATCCGTAACAAGCAGATTTTTATACATAAAAAGTTGAAAAGCCCATGAAAAACGTGAACCTATCACCAGGTTATCTGGATTTTTATCTGCATTATATGGGTTATTGAAATAAGATGCACCAAGCCCTAATTTAAAATCGACACTTTTTCTCTGATTTCGTGAAGTTTTTAATATTATGTAAGGAATAAGGCTGAACTCATTTTTCAGGATTGCTGAATTACCCAAATGTGATGCAGAAAATGATATCCCAACTGTTGGATAATTGTAGAATGAAACCCAATTATTTTTCGGATCCGTATTTAGAATGCCAATATTCAAAAAAAGGCTTTTTCTATAATCTGTTTGAGGAAAATTGTCATAGATCGGGATAACTTTCCCAATCATAAATTCGGGTTCAACTAAAAATATACGGGTATTATTTTTTTTCTGAGAAAAAACAGTTGTAACTGATCCCCAAAGAAATAAAAAAGTCAAAATATGTTTCCAAAAAAAATTCAAATAGGGTATTGGTAAATTTTGGGAATGCAAAGTACAATTATTTACCAATCAAGTCAATAGCAAAAAGCAACAAAAGAAAAAGATTTGTTGTGATGATCAAAGATGATTACTCAAATAAAAATATCATTTAATCAGACTCAGGCCATACTCTGCGGAGGAATTATTGGGTTTGATTAGCATAGATTTTTGAAATAACACTTTTGACTCGCGAAATTGGCCCATTTGATAATTAATCCAGGCCAGTAGAATCACGGAATCGTAATCGAATGGATAAAGATTAACTGTTTTTTCGCAATAGGATAAAGCCTTGGTATATTCCTTTCGTTCATAAAAAATGGCTCCCATTCTATAGTTAACAACTGAATTCTGTGGATCTATTTCCAGAATTTTCTCGTAAGTTTTTACTACTTCATTCCAGTTACCCATTGCCGCAACAGGCAATACATAACCCAGCAATGCTTCCACTGAATATGGCATTAACTCTATCGTTTTCTGGTATTTGTTTTTTGATTCAAAATAATTTCCCAGGTTATAATAGAGCCATCCCAATCTTAAATTTATGTCATAAGAATTGTCATCATATATTTTTTCAATTTCTTCAATTGCTTTCGCATAATTACCAACTGCTTCTAATGAATAGCTTTCAGAAAAGGCATCAATTTGCTGCTCAACCTGCGCAAAACAAAATATTGGAAAAAATAAACTAACTAACCATAGATTTTTCATGATACTTAAAATTTAAAGTCTAAACCTGCCATTATACAATTATGGGAGTACAAACTACCTGTATTAAACTGTTCTTTATTTTCTACTTGATAGGTTAAAACCAGACGGGTATTATTGTTGAAATACTGATAAAAATGTATTCCTCCCCTGGAAACCAAATAATCAGGGTTATTATATAGGGTATATCCATTATCATAAGATAAAAACCGAGCTTTTCCATAAGAATAATAGCCTTCTAACCACGTCTTGTGAAATATCTTTATACCCATCAAGCCATAAATATGATGTACAGGATCCTCATTCTCCACTTGATGATATAAATCTTTGCAAACCAAATAAATTTTAGAATTCCCTAAAGGATAATAACTGATTTCAGGTACAAGCTGTTTTATATTGGTGTCATACACATATGCTTTGCTTCCGTTTAATCCGATCCGTACTCTATTGAAATTCTTTCTAACAGATACACCGAAATAATAATCATTATATTTCTCGGATATAGCATTCACTCTTATAAAATGGTAGGCAGGACTTATGGTCCAACCTTTTCCCAATAAAAGATCTCCATTAACATAATATTCAAACTGATTGATATTATACTGATAGTAGTATAGATAATTCTGGTCGATAAATTTATCTATAAATGTATGACCTAATAAACTCAAATATTGATACAACAAAAATCTTCCCTTTATATTGATAGTAGCTCCCAATGAGCCATAGTAAATATTTCCCGCTTCTGTACCAAGGTCAATATATTGATCAGAAAGCTTATATCCACCCTGAATAGTCAGATAATCAAATGCTTTTGGCTTAATGAAGAGATCTACATCTTTTAAGATATTTATATTTTTAAAATATAATCTGCTCGCTTCCAGATACCTATTGGAAAATTGAAAAGAATAGTATAAGTATTCTATCATAACAGGATTAGAAGTATTAAATTCCAGGGCTTTTTTAATATGATGAATGGCTTTTGCATAATTACCCTTTTCATAGTATGCTATACCTAAACGGGCTCGTAGGTAATAGAAATCAAAATTGCTTTTGAGTGCTTCATTTCCAACTTTGATAAGTTCATCCCATTCTTTTTGATTATAGTATTCATAGGAAGCCTTATCATAATATATAAAGTCTCTGTTAGCCTGAGCCATTATATTATTAAATGGAAACATAAAAAGAAATATTGCTAGTCGATACATTCCGCTTTTAGTCTTTCCTTCTTATTTTCAACTTGACATCGTATAATTTTATTCTCCTCAATTTCAATTGAAAATTTCATTTGAGGTATCTCTTTTCCAAATTGATCTAATTTTATACTTGAATTAATGATCACATTATTGTCGTTCCTTTTATTTATAGTTAGTGATGAGCTAAAACGAACTGATACCGTATTATAAAAAGCAGCTATAAAATCATTCACATATCGATAAAATGATTTTGAGTACAGGTGTACAGGAATAACATCTGTATATTGTAAGGTAGTATCCGAATGAAACACTATCCTGTATGCACCAATAAAAAATTTATATAAGAACGATTTTCTGTTTCCTTCAAAATTTATGAAATAAAATATATTGCCATCATTTTCGAAGTATGCTATTGCCTTTTTTTCATTACAGTAAAAGTATGAATTGTTTAAATAGTCTGTTTTAACCTCCCAGGTTTCAATAAATTTTTCCTCATTAATATCAGAGATCTCAAATTTTAGTATCTGGCCTGGTAAGAAATGAAAAGCCTTTGAAACAGGTTTTAATATCTCAGCATTCTGAACAAGGGCCTTTTCTTCTGGAAAATCGAAAAAATGGTATTGTTTATGACTGGAGCTTAACGAAATAAAATGGCTAAGGGGATAAGACATTGTCTTGGATCCAATATAAGGTGTTGATTGAATTTGAAAGTGGACATGGGGTTCAGGTGATCTACCGGAATTTCCACAGAGAGCTAAAAAATCGCCTTTTTGTACGTGGTCTTCCTTTTTAACCTTGAATGAATCTTTTTTTAGATGACTTATTTGTGAATATACTTGAGAGCTATGCTTGATAACTATTGAATTACCCCAATTATTCATCAGGTCTGTTCCACCAATTCGATTGTCATCCACATAATCAATTATTTCTTCTACTATTCCATCAGCAGGTGCTATTACCGGCTTATTGTAACAATAATAATCCTCCAGTTGAATTCCATCATTTCGATATGTTTTTCCGACTTCATCAGTAATTACCAGATCAATTGCCTCCTTCCATTCACCTCTATGGGTAATATCCCCATCATATCCTTGACTTATATTCCATTTTCCAAGTATTGGCAGGTTTAAGGCCATATTCTTAAAATTTTGAAATCTACTTTTGTTTGTAATATGGTGATATAGATTTGCCTCAGGACTAAAATGCTGTACATAAACTTCTGTAATTCTCTTAGGATGAAAACGTAGCTTCAACACATAGAGAAAAGATATAACCACTATATTAAATGGCAAGCTATAGATGCTGATTTGTAGGGATTCAAAGATCACCCCGAATGAGGAGGTAAGAATAAGTAAAAAAGGTATTAAGAGGAACGTCCAGAAAAAGGATTCTTTTGATGGTACTATGAAAAAGCCACCTAAGGCAATTCCAGACAAAATGAAATTAAAACCTATATAACTGTAATTCAAAGCATACACGTCAGCTCCCATAAAGAGGTAAGTAAAATAAGCCAGAGCATAGGATAAAAATGAAAGTAAAAATGCTATTCTTGAGTATACCAGTAGGCCTATAGCTATAAGAAAGCCTGACAATATATTGAACTGAAATAAGATTGCACCTAATGATTTGAAATAGGTTTTAATTAATTCCGGAATCGGCAGAGAATTTAAATATTGATACGTTGTTACTAAAATATTACTTCCGGTAGCATATAATTCATTTAGTTTATATACACCCCTGGCGCTGATCGTCAGGGCTTCAAAATTCCTTGAAGCAAGAATAAAGCACCATATGGATAACAGAAAGGGAATGCTTAGATAAGGCAGATTATATTTCTGCAATAAGCCTGCCACAACAATTGTAAAAATAAATGTAGCCAATGCCCCGATAATCAGTAACAAGAAAAATGGGATTGAAGGGGTATATAGTATCCCAAGACCCAAACCCACAAGTAAACTGTTAAATCCATAATCCCCCTGAATTATTGACTGCTTATCAAATCCCAGTACATAAGCAAATATGTTCGTCATGATTACTGAAATCAATCCTGATATTCCAGTAATCGGATCGAAAAACGTTACGATTAATAACAGAATGGAAAAACGAATATTTTTCGAAAAAAATATTTGAGAATAACTTAATAAGATTGAGTTAGTTATTTGATTAATATATTTCAATTGGATGTATTTATAATTCAAATGAATTAAGATGATCCGGAATCATTTCCATACTGTTGATATATTCAGTTGTTTCTTTTTTCCTGATAAGATGCGAATTTCTATGGGTATCTATAAGTACAATATTTGGTCTTAATGTTATAAACTGCATCCATTGTGTAACATTGTATGCTCCGGTATTTTGAACTACCACATGATCTCCTTTTTTCATAGGAGGCAAGCTTATACTTTCCCTGATCACATCAATATTCATGCACAGGGGACCAAAAATCTCCATGTCTTCCAGATAATCTGTAGTAGATTGGGCTGGATTAATTTTGTGATTATACCAGAAGGAGGTAAACAGTAAGTTTACTCCAAAATCCATAATAGTAGCTCTTTTTCCTGAAGTCAGTCTTTTATTAGAAATAACAGTACCAAGGATACAGCCTGCTTCATCAACCAGGGCTCTGCCTGTTTCCATAATTAATGTCGGTAATTCCTGTGGTTGGAGTGGGCTGTTGATCAATCCTGTTGCGATTGCTTCTGCATATTCATCAACTGATGGGATCATATCCACACCAGGCAAATAGGCGCCTTTTAAATTATTAGCTGAGGGAAGTCCTCCTCCCAAATCAATATAGTCCAATACTATTCCGAACTTTTGCTTTATTCTAAAAGCAAGATCAGCAAGTTTAGAAGCTGCAACACCGTAAGCACTTGGAGCCAGCATAAAAGTGCCTATATGGCAATGCAATCCTTTAAGATCAAGTACCCCAGAAGCAACAATTTTATTCAGGGCATCCCATGCCTGTCCATTTTCATAGTTTAATCCAAACCTATCCCACATGGGGTAGACTCCCGTATCCATATTAACCCTTATGGCAACTTTTGGTCTGGCATTCATGTCTTTTGCAATATCTATAATAGAGTATAGTTCGTCCAGGTGGTCGATATGTATTAAGGAATTATGAGTGATGGCATTTTTTAGATCCAGGACTGATTTATCGGGGCCATTAAATATAATTTTGTTGCCCGGGACATTATTTGCAAGGGCTTTTTCATATTCAAATCCTGATACAACCTCAGCCCATGAGCCTTCCTGATGAAAAATTTTACAGATGGCGTTCAGGTAATTAGTTTTATAAGACCAGGCAAATTGTACTTTTGGATAACGGCTTGAAAAAGCCCGAACTGTTTGCTGGTATTTTTTTCGTATTTTATTTTCAGAAAAGACAAATAAAGGAGACCCAAAATCTGCTATCAATTTTTTCACTTGAATTCCTTCAATTTCAGTTATTGCAGAATAATCCAGGTTTGTTCCGAATTTATTCATTAAACCCGTATTCAACTTTTGAATAACAGGGCGTTCATATCTCAATTTTTCTAACATTTTTAATATTTTATAGTTCTCCTAAAGTTGATATTTTCTGAAACTCACTTATATCAGTGATATGATCCCAGGAATACCGGATAAACATCTTTCCGGTTTCATAGGATGTAAATGGTTCTTGTTTCATACCTATAGCTAGTTTCACCATTGCAACAGGAAGGTTTTGTCCTGCCGCCGCCGTAGTATAAATCCAGGCAGGAAATCTGGGATTGATTTCCAGAAGATATATTTCTCCATCTTCAGTGCGCTTCAATTCAATTTCAAATCCCCCTTTCCACAAAAGAACCTTATTGATCTTCTCTGCAAGGTCAATATATTGTTGATCATTGATTACAACACCTGCCCAACCCTTTCCTTTATCTGTAATATATAATTTCCGTAAGGGTACTGCACCCATTAAATTTCCTTTTCCATCTCCTAATCCTGCGATAACAATTTCACTCCCATCAATGAATTCCTGTGTTATTACTGGAAGCCCCCATTTTGCATTCAGTTTATTATAATAGTAAACTAGTTGAGTGCTATTATAAACAATGTAAGCCTCATAAAATTTACCTTTCACTACCAGAGGATAATCAGCTTCTTTGCCGAATTTTTCAAGCTCAGGAACTGATGAAAACATTTTCGTTACAGGTGAAGGAAGGTCATTTTCGTTTGCAAAATCTTCCAGGTTAAGTTTGTTGATCGCATCCAATTGATTTATCGATGGCATAAAGGTATTGATACCTATTTCGTTAAGCTTTGGGCTAAGTTTGATAATATTCCAGAGCTCAGCATCGAAGTTTGGGATGATCATATCCATTTGTTCCTTCGCCTGAATAAAACTTAGTCGTTTAAATACCTGATCAGTTCCGGCAGATGGATAAGGGATTTGATAACTTTTATCCACAAGGTTATGTAGATAAATACCAGGCTCTAAAGTTTCATAGGCGAGTCCGATTATTTTGATATTTAAATCCCCGGCTTCCTTAAGGCAACGAATCACACTAACACCTGGACCGGGGCTGTCAATAGCATTAAGTCCGGTAATGCCGATTTTTAATTGTCTAGTCTGCATTTTCAATCATCTTTAATTGGGCAAGATGAATTAAAAAGTCATCCAGATCCTCAGTGACCTGTTTTTTGTCAGAATCAAAAGTATTTAAAAGGTTCTCAATTATCTGATCTTTTGATAATCCTTCTTTCAAAAGTTCAAATATTTTTGATCCGGTTGAATTTACAGAATAAGAATCACCAGTAGCAGGATCAAATATGAATCCGGATTCGCTAAGTGCAATATTTTTTTTAAGCTTTGTCATAATTTATGTAAAAGTTTTTAGCTATATCGTATTAATTAAAAAATTAGCATGATGTCAGAAAGAGCCTTTTAACTCTATAACAATATTTTCAGGTAAAAAATTTTCTATTAGACAAAAAAGTAATCCAAAGGTTTAATATACTAAAAACAATTTCTGGATATTTTTATAGTAGGAATAGAAGTGCTTTTTAAAAAGGGAAATTAAATAAGAGAATTAGCATTTTTTTAATTCATTTTTCGAATGATCAATTACATAATCCACTTTAGTGTAAAGAACAAGTTGATAATTTTTTTATTTGTTTTATCACTTGTTTCATGGGGTATTTATTCACTGACTCAAATTCCTATTGGAGCGGTACCCGATGTAACGAACAACCAGGTACAGGTTATTACCACTTCGCGTAATTTGTCAACAGAAGACATAGAACAATTCATTACATATCCTATAGAGCTGGAAATGGCCAATTTACCTGGCGTTTCTGAAATCCGATCGATTTCGAAATTCGGCCTTTCGGTTGTTACGGTAGTATTTGAAGACAGAATGGGCACTTATTTACCCAGACAGCTTATTGCTGAAAAGCTTGAAAAGGTATCTGAAGAAATACCTTCTGGGTTTGGTAAACCTGAGCTTGGTCCAATAACTACAGGACTTGGGGAGATTTATCAATATATTCTGGATACGAAACCTGGTTATGATTCGGTATATACAACCATGGATTTAAGAACTATTCAGGACTGGATCGTAAAAAGGCAATTAGGAGGAATTCCGGGAGTAGTAGAAGTGAACACCTGGGGAGGATTCTTAAAGCAATATGAAGTCATGATTGATCCTGCCAGGTTAAGTGCTATGAATGTATCCATTACTGAAGTATATCAGGCTTTAAAATCTAATAATGAAAATGTAGGAGGTGGCTATATTGAAAAAGGAACACAAAGTTATTTTGTCAGAGGAGAAGGCATCGTACAGAATTTTGAGGATATTGAGAATATAGTTATTAAGAATGTAGAAGGGATTCCGGTTAGGATAGCCGATATCGGCGAGGTGAAATTTGGATATGCAACACGGTTCGGTGCCATTACAGGAAACGGAACAGGGGAAAAAGTATTGGGACAAGTGATGATGCTGAAGAATGCTAATTCTCTGGAGGTAATCAAAGCGGTAAAAAACAGAGTGGAAGATATTCAGCCCAACTTGCCAGAGGGAATTGTAATCAATCCATTTCTTGATCGAAGTGATTTAATATCAAGGACTTCTTTTACAGTGATTGAAAACCTGACATTAGGAGCCTTGATTGTAATATTTGTTGTAGTTCTTCTATTGGGTAATTTACGTTCGGGTATCATTGTGGCCTCGGTAATACCAATCAGCTTGCTGTTCAGTATATCACTCATGAATGTTTTTGGAATATCGGCTAATTTGATGAGCCTCGGAGCCATTGATTTTGGAATTATCATTGATGGTGCTGTAATTATTGTGGAGTTTACCATCCATCAATTTACGGTTAATAAACATACCCTGGGTAACCTTAAAGGCGGCGCACTCATAAATAAAAAGGATGAAATAGCTATTGAAAGCTCAAAAAGGATGATGCGATCTGCTTTTTTCGGCCAGGCCATTATCCTAATGGTCTTTGTCCCTATTTTTTCGCTACAGGGTGTTGAAGGAAAAATGTTTAAACCGATGGCACTTGCTTTTGGTTTTGCCTTGATTGGATCTATTATTCTATGTTTGACCTATGTGCCTGCAATTTCAGCTTACTTTTTAAAACCAGAAAAGGAAAACCTGATAAAAAGAGTATCAGATAAAATACTGGAACTAATATATAGAAGTTATGATCCGGTTATTACTTATGCTTTAAAAAACAAAGCAGTTGTATTGATACTTTCCATATTACTATTATTTCCTTCAATTGGAATATTTATTAACCTGGGAGGTGTATTTATTCCTACTCTGGATGAGGGTGACTTTGTTGTACAACCTATTCTTAAGCCTGGAACTTCCCTTTCAGAAACCATTAAGTTCACCACTGAAATAGAAACGATATTGTTGGAAAACTTCCCTGAGGTAGAACAAGTAGTCTCCCGAATTGGAGCCGCTGAAGTACCAACTGATCCTATGTCAATGGAAATGTCTGACATTATTATTCGGCTTAAACCACCAGATGAATGGGTATCAGCTTCCACCAAAGAACAACTTGCTGATTTGATGAAGGAAAAAATGGCCGTTTTTCCCGGGGTGGAATATGAATTTACCCAACCTATTGAAATGCGGTTTAATGAATTAATAACAGGGGTTAGGGCGGATGTAGCAATAAAAATATTTGGTGAAGACCAGAAAGTATTATTTGATTATGCCAGCCGAATTAAGTCTTTAATAAACGATATTCCAGGTGCTGCTGATATTTCAGTTGAGCAAATTGAAGGCTTGCCGAATATGTCAGTAAAATACGATAGAAAGCAAATTGCCCTTTATGGATTGAATATATCGGATCTAAATAGAATAATTTCAATAGCTTTTGGAGGTGAAATTGCAGGTACTATTTTTGAAGGAGAAAGAAGATTTGATTTGAAAGTTGGATTGAATCCGAAAAGCAGAAAATCCATTGATGATATTAATGAACTACCGGTTAATTTACCAAATGGTCATAGGATACCATTAAAGGAAATCGCCGATATTTCATATACTTACGGACCTGCTCAAATTTCAAGAGATGAAACAAGAAGACGCATAGTAATAGGTATAAATGTTCGCAATAGGGATGTGGAATCACTTGTTAAAGAAGTTCAGCAGACCATA
>Ga0316187_10002540_pt1 | contig 15883 bp, 14 predicted proteins | sample CroRivburrow1_MG_FD_204927 | JGI IMG/M metagenome (GOLD analysis project Ga0316187, IMG submission 204927) | Coastal sediment microbial communities from Maine, United States - Cross River worm burrow 1 | ecosystem: Environmental > Aquatic > Marine > Coastal > Sediment | place: USA: Maine... | reverse complement strand
CGCCCGCAACTGGTTGAATTTCGACTTGCCATCCGTTGACCTGACACACCTGCCATACTGTCGCAAGCCCAAGGCCAATTCCCCCTGGCCTTCCGGTTGCAAAGGGTTCAAAAAGTCTCCCTTTCATCTCCTCAGAGACACCACCACCCCGGTCTGATACGGATAGTTCCCAAGTTCCATCCATAACCTCCATCTTAATCTCAATAGTATCTGGAAGGGAACTAGCCTGCAGAGCATTGCGTAACAGGTTATCCAACACCAGACGAAAATGATCCGGATCAAGCATCATGGAGCCGATGCCACAACTCCACTTTATTCCATATTCATTCTGGAGATCAACCTGGGCAACCGATGATCCAATCACTTCTGACGGGGAGACTTCGGCCAGCTCCGGTGACAGCGGATGCACATAATCGAGAAGGTCTGAAACCAGCCTGTTCAATCGGCTCACCTCTTCGGAAACAATGCGTTGAATATTTTCCTGCTGAGACGGCTTAACGCTCTTCATTATTTCAACTGACTGCGCAATCGTCTGCATTGGGTTACGAACTTCATGAGCAAGCATCGCAACCATCTTTCCCATGGAGGCGAGCTTATCCTGCTCAGCAAGCCTCTTTTCCAGCTGCCTGATATCGGTAATATCTACCAGGGTCAGCAGCCACTGAGCAGATGGATCTTCACCAGGAAGCCGGGTTGCTGTCACAAGACAGATTCCTGAGAGAATATTCCATTCACACTGAAACATCTCCCGGTCGGGATTGTTCAGAAAATGGATCAACTCGTCCGGCACCTCTCCTGCCTCCTCCAGCTTCAACCAAGCCGGATCGCTTCCGGTCAGCAGCAGGCGACGTGCCGATTCATTACTATCCTGAATATAAAGGTCCTGATCGAGTACAAACATCCCCTCCTGCATGGAGCTTACAACCTGCTCATGCAACTCCTTCAACCGCCGATGTTGCCTGACAACCTGATGGCTCTCCTGCTGCAGACTGGCATGTCTCCTGGCAATCGCGGCCATCGCACCGCCAACAAGAAAGAGTGCGGAAACCTGCAGGAGTATGTGCAGTGTCGCTGCGGGCGTAATCTCTACCTGATACCATATTGAGAAGCCGTAGACAGAAGCCAGATAGCAGATACAGGCAAATATGGCAGTTAATAACACAGCCATAACATGCGATTGCGTTCCTACCGCCACAATCAGCAGGCCAAACAGGAATACAAATGGACTCTGAATGCCACCTGTTATAACCACCAGCACACTTATCAGCAACAGATCCAGACCAAACTGAATCAGAAGCTGCTTAAAAAAAGAGACGGTTGAAGATGTTAAATACCATTGAAAAGCAGTAAAAAGGACAAAACAGAGTGATGTCCCCAGCAACAGACGGCGTTGAAGTAGCGGAAATGACTCATAAAAAAAATATATTGTTGCTGTTAACAGCGCCAGAGAGGCGATAGTTCGAAAGTAGAGCAACCTTTTCAGACGCGGCCATTTCTCCTGCTCATTCGCAGGTAGAGATTCCATCTGCATCATTACATGGCCTTAGTCCATAACAAACCGGTTAAATTGCAGCGGCCATCTGGAAGATGGGCAGATACATGGAGATCACCAGTCCACCAATCACCACGCCCAGAAACGCCATAATTAAAGGCTCCATTAGTGCGGTCATATTATCGACTGCCGTATCGACCTCCTGTTCGTAGAAGTCTGCGATTTTTGAAAGCATCTCTTCAAGGCTACCCGTCTGTTCACCAATGGAGATCATCTGGGTCACCATGACCGGAAAGATACCACTTGCCTCCAACGGTGCCGTCAGGGTCATGCCTTGACTGATAGAATCTTTGGTCTTCAGAATCACCTCTTCAATCACAACATTGCCCGAGGTCTGAGCCACGGTATCCAGCGATTCAAGAATCGGCACGCCTGCTGCAGAGAGGGTGGAGAAAGTCCGGCAAAAACGAGCCACGGCACCTTTACGAAGCACATCCCCAATAATAGGAAGATTAAGCAACAGCTTATCAAGTTGGTAATGCCCCTGAGGAGTTTTATAAATAGCCTTGATTGCCCACACGAGCAGCATTGGGGCAAATAGAACAACATACCAGTACTCAACAAACCCATCCGAGATCGCCATGGTGATCTTTGTTGGGCCGGGTAACTCCGCTCCAAAACCGGAAAACATCTCTGCAAATATCGGAATTACAAAAATCATCAGAACTGCAGTTACAATAAAAGCCACAACAATAATGGATACGGGATAAACCATGGCAGATTTTATTTTTGCTGTCAGAGCCAACGCTTTCTCTTTGTACTCACACAGACGCAGAAGAATCGTATCAAGAATACCGCCCTGCTCACCGGCCTCGACCAGTGCGCATGTCAGGCGGTCAAACTCCTTGGGAAACCTTTTCAAGGTCTCACCTAATGGAGACCCGCCTTCCAGTTCATTTCGGACATTACCCAGCAGTTTTACCAGCGCTTTTTTCTCAGACCCTTTCTCAGCCAGCTCAAAACACTGCACCAGAGGGAGCCCGGCATTGATCATGGTGGAGAGCTGCCTGAAAAAGATACTAATATCCTTCTCATCAACCTTCTCGGGGAAAATCTCGATTGAAACAGGTTTTTTCTTAACCTTAACATCAACCAGCCCCTGCCGGCGCAGGGTGGCTGTTGCAATGTCTTTGTTTGCCACATCGAGCTCACCACTCTGAGGGCTCCCCTGTCGGGTCTTTGCTTCCCATAAATAAATTGCCATTAGTCACCCACCGTTACACGCAAGCACTCTTCAAGCGAAATCGCACCCTCTTTGACCTTATTCAGTGCTGCCATACGCAATGTTTTAACACCTTTTGATATGGCAATGGCGTTAATCTCGTCACTGTTTTTACCGGCATAGACTGCATCACGAATTTCATCATACACAGGCATAACCTGATAGATACCGACCCGGCCCTTATAACCGGTCCCATTACAAACGCCACACCCTTTGCCATGCATTGGCGTAAAACTTCCGATGTCTTCTTTTGAGAAACCCGCATCAATGAGTGCTTCTTCGGGAATCTCCTCAGGGCCTGAACACTCCGCACAAGTACGGCGGGCAAGACGTTGTGCCGTCACAAGGTTCACTGCCGAACCGACAAGAAATGATTCGATGCCCATGTTAATCATACGGGTCATGGTGGAGGGTGCGTCATTGGTATGCAGTGTGGCTAACACCATGTGCCCGGTTAGTGCCGCCTTGATGCCAATGGCTGCCGTATCATAATCACGAATCTCACCAATCAGGATAATATCGGGATCCTGACGCAAAAATGATTTCAAAGCGGCAGGAAAATCCATCCCGATTTCGGCATGAACATTTACCTGATTAATTCCCATAAAGTTGAATTCAACAGGATCCTCTGCCGTACAGATATTTACTCCGGGCTGGTTTATTTCCGCTACTGCAGAGTAGAGGCTCACGGTTTTACCGGATCCGGTTGGGCCGGTAACCAGTACCATGCCATAAGGCAGGTGGATTGCATGCTGGAAATTCTTCAGATCCCCCGCCTCATACCCCAGCTTGGTCATATCCAGCTGCAGGTTGGATGGATCCAATAGTCGCATTACCACTTTTTCGCCAAACAGGGTTGGAAGAACAGAGACACGAAAATCGACCGTTTTTGCCTTCGATAGCCTTAACTTAATTCGGCCATCCTGAGGCACCCGTCGCTCCGAAATATCAAGCCTTGCCTGAATTTTTATACGGGAAACAATCGCATCTCGCATCTTCATCGGTGGCCGCATAATTTCATGCATTACACCATCAATCCGGTAGCGAACCCTGACAATCTTCTCATATGGCTCAATGTGAATATCCGATGCGCCCCGCTTAATTGCATCCAGGAGAATCAGGTTAACCAGCTTAACAACCGGAGCACCTTCACTCTCCGCGACACTACTCTCATCAAATTGATCATCGTCGGTATCGACGATCTCCATATCCTGGGCACCCAGCTCACCCATCACATCTTCAAGATCTGTTGCTGCACCGGCCATTTCATCAAGCTTGGCAAGAAGCTGGCTCTCCTGAACGATGACCACATCACACTGACTTCCACTGATAAAGGCGATCTCATCCAGACTGTTGATATCATAAGGATCAGCAACAGCGAGCGTAATCACATTACCTTTTCGCTGTATCGGAATAGCCATGTTCTTACGCATCACATCAACCGATAGTTTGGTCAGGCTAGGATCGATCTCCACTTTACTCAGATCAATAACGGGGCGACCAAATATCTTTCCGATAAACTTGGCAAGATCAATTTCAGTAAAGATGTTCTGCTTCACAAGCTGTGTGGTAATAGTGTCGCCACTCAGCTTTGTCTCGCGCTGAACATGCTCCAACTGCTCTTTAGTGATCGATTGATTCTTAAGAAGAATATCGCCTAGACGGGACTGCTTCATATCTGTTTCTCCCAACCAGGCAGACTCATTGGTGAACGACCAATCTGTTTTTCCATCCATCTTATGGCAGCAAGTCGGTCTGGCATATCTACGCCGTGCCACTGTGCAAAAGATGCTGCTCCCTGAGCAATCAACATAGGCAGTCCATCAACACTCTCTCGACCACTCTTTCGGGCCGCCTCACAGAAGGCCGTATTGCCATCCGGGCAGTAGGCCGCATCGACAGCGAACCCATCACCAGGCAGAGAAAAAGGGAATATATCACCATTTTTCAGGCCGACAGGAGTCGTATTTATGACTACACTTGATTTCAAACTAACCGCCTCAACATTCGCATCATCCCACCCAATCAACTTACAACTTATCTGAGAATAGTTCTCTCTCGTATGTGCTGCAAGCGTTTCGGCTCGCTCCTGACTCCGATTACAGATGTAGAGCGTGGAAATGTTCATTTTCGACAATGCATAAACAACAGCCTTAGCCGTGCCACCAGCACCAAACAGCAGCACTGACGTCGACTGCATGTCAGCCTCCAGTGCCTCAAGCGAAGCGGAAAATCCAATCCAGTCGGTATTGGTTGCCTTCCACCCCGCTTCACCACGAATCACGGTATTCACAGCACCGATCACACTGACGCTCTCATCCGGCTCAACATGTGGCAGGACACTCTCTTTATGTGGCACTGTCACATTGAAACCCTGCACGCTCAACGCCCACAGCCCCGGTATGGCAGAATCGATGTCGCCCTGCGGCACGAGAAACGGAACATAGACAGCATCCACCCCGCTCCCATCCAGAAAATAGGATTGAAACAGTGGCGAAAGAGAGTGCTCAATCGGATCCCCGATAATGCCGTATATTTTTGTTTTCCCATTGATTTTCACGTCTTCGTTAGCGTAAAGGCTAGATGTTAGCATGTCAAAAAAGCCTTTTATCACGACCTATTAAACCTCTTCGTCTCTCTAACAGACACGACTATCACCTTAACGGCATTAACCCTGAAAAGCCTCAATTAATGGTGAGATGAGCCTATCTGTGATACACTATATCTAGCATCTATGAACCGGGTTCACGAGGAGCATATGCCCAAACTGAAACAGGAGAGAAAACACCATAGCCACCAGTGGGGGCTTCGTGTAGGCACCGAAATTGTTGCCTCTACCATGATCGGACTTGGCATCGGCTTCTTCATGGATCGCTGGCTCGATACCCGTCCATTGTTCCTGATCATCTTTGCTATATTTGGCCTTGCTGCCGGATTCATCAACCTCTACCAGTTGATGGTGATCGATATACAGAAGAAGGGTGGAGGCTGACAGGTCATGAGTATGGATATGGGTAGTACTCTTGAGCATTTCAAAGTGATTATCTATCAGGATATCCACCTGGGCCCACTGGATATCTCCATATCCAACACCACTGTTTACATGTGGATAACCATTGGGCTGGTTGCACTGTCATTATACCTTATGATGTTACGCCCAAAACTGGTTCCTGGAACGGCCCAGTTACTGGCTGAGATGCTCTACGGGTTTGTTGCCCGGCAGACCCGGCTGAACATCCATAACGAGGGTGACAGGTATATTCCGTTGATGTTCACCCTCTTCACCTTCATTCTGGGATGTAATCTTATCGGTCTGATTCCCGGTGCCTTTACACCCACCTCTCAACTGGCGGTAACCGGCACTCTGGCCATCGGCATCTTTCTCTTCGCCACCGGGCTTCGTTTTTATCGTCATGGCTGGGGTTTTTTTCACGCCTTTGCGCCACAGGGTGTTCCAAAAATCATGCTGCCGCTGATGGTTCCAATCGAACTGATCTCTTTTCTTGCACGTCCCGTAACACTGGCACTGCGTCTCTTTGCCAACATGACGGCAGGCCATATGGCGCTGGGTGTGCTGGCCGTACTGGGTCTGGCTGCCCCGTGGTTTATTCAGTGGTTGCCTCTCGGGTTCACAGTTGTTCAGATTGCTCTGGAGATGATTATCGCCTTTATTCAGGCATATATTTTTGTAGTGTTATCATGTGTTTACATTGATGATGCTTTGGTAGACCACTAGGGAGGTTATTATGGATGCAACAGCAATGATACCAATCGGTATGGGTCTGGCCGCCGCAGGCATGGGGGGGGCAGCTCTAGGTATCGGCATGATTTTCAGCAAAATGATTGAATCCGTTGCCCGACAACCGGAAGCCGAGCCAACACTTGCCAAATACGCCTGGATCGGCTTTGCACTGGTGGAGACCATCGCACTTTACGCACTGGTAATCGCTTTTATCATCATGGGACAAGGTTAGGAATTAGAATAGAGTCACTCCATGCCGCAATTTGACCCCACATTCTTCTCATCCCAGATTTTCTGGACGATTGTCTCGTTTGTTATTCTATTTCTGGCACTCGATCGCTTTGTGCTACCACGCATCGCTAACATTCTACGTAAGCGTACCCACCTGATTGAAACTGAGATCGAAAATGCAAGAAGAGAGCATGAGGAGATGGAGAGCCTCAAAATCGAGTATGCAAGCAAGCTCGCTGACATCGATCAGGAAGCCAAAAAGATGTTTGATGAATCGGAGAAGCGAATCACTGAAAGGCGCAAGCAGATAATGGATGAGTGGCAACAGGAGATGGAGAGAAATAAGCGTGATTTCCTTGAAGATGCCGAGGTTACTCGCAGACAGGCAATCCGGGATATCAGAAACCAGTCTGCCGATCTCATTGTTTCCGCTACCGAACAGGTCATCCATCAAAGAGTGGACCGATCCGAAGCACAACATGCTCTTGATGAATCAATCTGTGAACTTGAGAAACATAAAGACAACTAACTCCCGGGGTGTGACCTGCTTCGTTCAAAAGCAGTCATTGAGCTACCCGCCTTGCCTTTCCCTGCCTCTCTTTCGATAAACCAAGCACCCTGAATTCGGTCACTCGGTAGAATGAAGCAAAGATATTTCTGTGCGAAATGACTTCAACGCCTTTATCGAAGGGACGTGCCAATTCATTGAGCAGCAGTTCGATATCTTCATGCCAGAAGCTCTCAAGGAATGGCTCCAGCCGGGTAATAATCCAACGCGTTGGTGGAAAGCGGTATAACCAGTGCTTTGTCGGCAGTGGCCCATACTCGGTTAGAATAAGTGAACCGCCCACCTGTAGTGTTCGCATAGAGTCAGAGAGTGTATGACGCCTTGCATCATGCGGCATCTCATGCAGCAGAAAAAACAGCACTATCGTGGAAAAGCTGTCGGACCTGTATCCCAACTGCTCTGCATTCATTCGTGTGGCAAACAACTCATTTATAGCCGTGGCTTTGCTTTGTGCCAGAGCCAACTGAACAGGTGCGACATCGGTTATATGCAGTGGCGCGGATTTGAGGTGCAGGATCAGGTTTGGAGTTAACGAACCGTATACGCAGGTCAGTTGCAGCACCCTTTCCAGCGGAGCCTGTTTCAACCTCTCCAATGTGGCAGACATCAGCTTGTTATATTGACCAAAAAGAATGGCATTGATGATCGGCTGGTGGTCAAAAAACCAGACTGCTTTCGGCCAGAGATAGGCCCACCAGTAATGGCGTACCAGATATAGCGGCATGCCATCAAGAAAGTGGCGGTAAAGTTTAGTCACCGCAAAGGCTCTCCAATACGACTGCTCTTATTCTACCGTGACTGACTTGGCCAGGTTACGTGGCTGATCGACATCTGTTCCCTTGATCACAGCAACATAATAGGCCAGCAGCTGCAGCGGAATGCTATAAACGATGGGTGCAGTGCCCGGATAGATATCCGAGAGTGTCAGGTTCTGGTAATGATCCAGCCCGATTTGGACCTTATGATCACTGAACAGAAAGAGCTCACCACCGCGTGCGCGTACCTCCTGCAAGTTCGACAAAATCTTCTCCAACAGCGGATCATCCGGCAGTGCGCAGACCACAGGAATTGTATCGTCCACCAGAGCCAGCGGACCATGTTTCAATTCGCCTGCAGGGTAGGCTTCAGCGTGAATGTAGGATATCTCCTTCAGCTTCAGTGCTCCCTCCATGGCAACGGGATAGAAAGCTCCGCGGCCAAGAAACAGTGCGTTCTGCTTATCTGCGAACCCCTTGGCCATCTCCCTGATCGCATCACTCAGCTGAAGGGCAACCTCAATCTGTCGGGGCAGACCGTGAAGCTCATTGACCATAACCTCTTCCTGCTCATGTGTCGCTCCTTGACGCCTGGCAAGCGCGATCATCAGTAAGCGAAGTGCAACCAGCTGGGTTGTAAAAGCCTTTGTCGAAGCGACACCTATCTCAGTGCCGGCTCGAGTCATGAAACAGACATCGGACTCACGCACCAGTGAACTCTCAGGGACATTACAGACAGTCAGACTGCCGATATAACCCTGTTCACGACTTCCCTTAAGTGCAGCCAGGGTATCGGCTGTCTCTCCCGACTGAGAGATGGTGATCAGTAGCGAACCCTGAGGCACAACAACCTTTCGATATCGGTACTCGCTGGCAACCTCAACACTGCAGGGGATCCCAATCTCCTCAAGCCAGTATCTAGCTACCATCCCGGCGTGGTAACTTGTACCGCAGGCAACAATCTGCACATGCCGGGCTCTGTCCAGCAGCGCTTTTGTCTCATGTCCAAAGCTGTCTTCAAGTAGTCGCCCTCTGTGAATACGGCCCTCGAGAGTCTCTGAAATCACGCCCGGCTGCTCAAAAATCTCTTTAAGCATATAGTGAGCGTAAGGGCCTTTATCAACGCTATCACTGGAGAGTGCCGACTCTTTTGTTTCGCGGGCAACCTCTTCACCGCTGGCATTAAAAACAGTAACGCCATCACGACGAACCTCTGCGACATCCCCCTCTTCAAGGAAGATAAATTTTCGGGTGACCTGCAGCAATGCAGCCACATCAGAAGCGATGAAGTTCTCACCATCGCCAAGTCCGATGACTAGGGGACTGCCTTCACGGGTGACGACAATTCGACCTGCATCTTCAGGACTTGCTGCTGCCAGGGCGTAGGCTCCATCAAGCTCCCCAGCCGTCTCAACAACAGCGTCGAAGAGATCCTTGCCCGACTCAAGCTTATTGGCCATCAGGTGAGCGATCACCTCGGTATCGGTCTCGGAGGTGAATTCGTAACCGAGCTTCAGCAGCTGCTCACGCAATTCAGCGTGATTTTCGATGATGCCATTATGGACTACGGCGACGCGCACACCGCTCATTTGTGGATGGGCATTGCGCTCAGCAGGGACACCGTGTGTAGCCCAACGGGTGTGTGCGATACCCAGGCTGCCTGTGACATCCGAAGTCTCTACGAGGGATTTAAGTGCTGCCACCTTACCTAGCGACCGGAATCGTTTAAGTTCACCACTTGCATCTCTTACCGCTACACCTGCTGAATCATAACCGCGGTACTCCAGACGCTGCAGCCCCTCCATCAGGATCGGCAGTATATTCCTGTCCGATATCGCTCCAACAATGCCGCACATTAGATTTTCTTCTTTGGTCGTTGCCAGTCTGCTATGTGGCGCTGAACAGGGCGCGCAGAGAGGGTTAACCCACCCTCTTTCACGCTCTTGGTAATAATACTTCCTGCACCAATGGTGGAATCCGATCCAACGTCAACAGGTGCAATCAGCTTCGTGTCCGAACCTACAAAGACCCGATCGCCGATAGTTGTTTTGTGTTTGTTAGCCCCATCATAGTTACAGGTAATCGTACCTGCACCTATGTTACAGCCACCCCCCATCTCTGTATCACCAACATAGCTGAGATGATTAATTTTACTTCCACGGCTGATCACCGAGTTCTTGATTTCAACAAAGTTGCCGATGTGCACCTCTTCATCGAGCTCAGCTCCGGGTCGCAATCGGGCAAAGGGTCCTACCTTGGCTTCTGAGCCAACATTGGCACCATGAATATGACTGAAGGCAAAAACGTTAACCCGGTCATCAAGCCTCGCATCAACAAGCACCGCATTAGGTCCAATACGACACTCATCGCCAATGCGGGTGGAACCAATCAGATAGCAGCCTGCTTGAATCACGGTATCAATGCCGATACTTACACCCGCCTCAATACGGACACTCTCCGGCTTCTCAATGGTGACACCATTCATCTGCCAGTCATGAATTACCCGCTGCTGCATCAGAGACTCGACCTCGGCAAGCTGGACGCGATTATTCACACCAAACATCTCTGAGGCGTCCTGCATCGCAACGGTCTCAACTGCTTTGCCATCCTGCAGTGCAAGCGGAACAATATCAGGAAGATAGTATTCACCCTGAGCATTGCTGTTGCCGATCTTGTGAAGCAGGTCGAACAACGCCTCATGCCGAACGCAGTAGATGCCACTACTCACTTCACGCAGGCCGCGCTGACTCTCATCAGCATCCTTCTCTTCAACAATGGCAGAGACGCGGCCATTTGAATCGCGAATAATGCGCCCATACCCATGCGGATCTTTCGGCTCTGCTGTAAGTACAGTGACAACAGCATCGCGACTGCGATGCTCATCAATCAGCTTTGACAGTGTTTCAGTTCTAAGAAGCGGTGTATCACCACAGACAATCAGTACATCACGAACATCGCGAATGACATCTTCACACTGGTTGACTGCATGGCCAGTTCCCAGCTGTTTGTCCTGAATCACCCACTCGAGGTTTTTAGGCTGTCCAACATGCTCCATGACCATCTCTGAGGCATGGCCTGTAACCACTGCGATCGCCTTTGGACGCAGTGTTTCAACGGTATGCAACAGGTGATCGATCATGGCACGACCAAGCACAGGGTGGAGCACTTTAGGCTTGGATGAATGCATACGTTTGCCCTTGCCTGCAGCAAGAACACAAACCTGAAGATCGGGGTAATGCAACTGTTGAACCATCTCTCCTCCACTAAAAACAGACAGCGCCTAAGAATACTCACATATAACATTCGTGCGACCCATGGAAGGAGTCACAAAACTATCTGCAACCGGCTGATAATTTTGTAAGCAAAGAAAAACCGAGCTTTTAACTTCACATACTAAAAAACTACATGAATGCAGATTAATAGTTTCTCTCACCAATACGCAAAAGGGTCGCACAACGTGCGACCCTTGCAAAGAACAAAGAGCGTTACTTAGTGATTTTTCTTTTTACGCAACCACAGCAGACGCGCAGTCATCATGGCGAGTTCCGCTTCCGCAACAGCATAATCAATATCATCCTGCTTGCCTTCCAGAACCTCTTTAGCTTTACGCTCAGCAGCCTGTGCTGCTGCCTCATCAATATCGTGAGCGCGCTCCGCAGAATCAGCCAGCACGGTAATCATATCAGGTTGTACTTCCATGAAACCGCCGGATACAAACACCTCATCGACCTCTTCCTCACCAACCGTGATTCTGAGCTCGCCTGCAGTCAGCGCACAGAGAAGTGGAGCATGCTTTGGAAGAATCCCGAGATCGCCAGCGACGCCTGGAGCAACCAGCATCTCTGCCTCACCGCGATAAACTTCGCGCTCAGCTGTAGCAACCAGTACTTTTACAGTAGATGCCATTAGCCTTTAGCCGCCATTTTCTCAGCTTTAGCAACAGCCTCATCAATGCCGCCAACCATGTAGAAGGCCTGCTCTGGCAGGTGATCATATTCACCGGAGAGAATGTCTTTGAAGCCCTTGATGGTATCTTCCTTCTTGGCATAAACACCTGGAGAACCGGTGAATACTTCAGCCACGTGGAAAGGCTGAGAGAGGAAGCGCTGAATCTTTCTTGCACGCGACACAGTCAGCTTATCTTCATCAGACAGCTCGTCCATACCCAGAATTGCAATGATATCCTGAAGCTCTTTATAACGTTGCAGGGTCTGCTGCACGCCCTGTGCAACATCATAGTGCTCAATACCGATAATCTTCGGATCCAGCTGACGAGAGGTTGAATCCAGCGGATCAACCGCAGGGTAGATTCCCAGCTCAGCAATCTGACGGGAGAGTACGATAGTAGAATCCAGATGTGCAAACGTGGTTGCAGGTGCAGGATCGGTCAAGTCATCTGCAGGTACATATACGGCCTGAACAGATGTAATTGAGCCGGTCTTGGTAGAGGCAATACGCTCCTGCAGACGACCCATCTCTTCCGCCAGGTTAGGCTGATAACCCACTGCAGATGGCATACGGCCAAGCAGTGCTGACACCTCAACACCGGCAAGAGAGTAACGGTAGATATTGTCGATAAAGATCAGTACGTCCAGACCCTCTTCACGGAAGTACTCAGCCATAGTCAGGCCAGTCAGTGCAACGCGAAGACGGTTGCCTGGAGGCTCATTCATCTGACCGTAAACCAGAGCCACCTTCTCAAGAACGTTGGACTCCTTCATTTCGTAGTAGAAGTCGTTTCCTTCACGGGTACGCTCACCAACACCGGCGAATACGGAAAAACCACCGTGAGCTTTGGCGATGTTATTGATCAGTTCCATCATGTTTACGGTCTTGCCTACACCGGCACCACCGAACAGACCTACTTTACCACCCTTGGCGATAGGAGCCATCAGGTCGATCACCTTGATGCCGGTCTCTAGAATTTCCTGTGCAGGAGAGAGCTCTTCAAAGGTTGGAGCTGCACGGTGAATTTCCCAGCGCACATCAGATGGCACATCTTCGCCATCAAAGTCGATGCCTTCACCCAGCACGTTCATAATACGGCCCAGAGTTGCTTTACCAACCGGAACCGTTATCGCTGCACCTGTATCAGAAACTTCCATACCACGACGCAGTCCGTCTGTAGTACCCATAGCAACTGTACGAACGGTGTTATCACCAAGATGCTGCTGAACTTCCAATGTCAGTTTGGGATCTGTCATTTTCAGTGCGTTATAGATGTTCGGGAGTTCACCTGCCGGAAAACGGATATCGACAACGGGACCGATCACCTGGACGATTGTACCTACGCTCATGTTAAGACCTCTCTAAAAAATAAACTAATTAACCGGCAGCTGCGGCACCGGCACAGATTTCTGCCAGCTCCTGCGTAATGGCTGCCTGACGTGCTTTGTTATAGGTAATGCTAAGGTCTTTGACGATCTCCTTAGAATTATCAGTTGCAGCCTTCATCGCCACCATACGGGCAGACTGCTCACACGCCTTGTTCTCTAATACACCATGGAATACCAGTGATTCGACATAACGACGAAGCAGGCCATCCATAACCTCTTTACTGTCCGGCTCATACAGATAATCCCAATAGCCGGTGTGCGTTGCATCATCAGGAATCGGGCACGGCAGAAGACGCGTTGCAACAGGAGTCTGAGTCATGGTGTTTTCAAACTCGCTGTAGACAAGAAACACCTCGTCCACATCGCCCTTCATGTAGTGATCCATTGCCACACTGACAACACCGAGAATATCAGTGATATCAGGTGAATCCGGGACATTCTCAACAGATGCTGCAATATCGGTAAACCGTTTCAGGAAAGTCCCTGCACGACGACCGATGGTGTAAACCTCGGTATCAACTGTCTGTTCTTTAAGGACGCCAATGGCTTTTTTCAGGCCATTGGTATTCAAGCCACCACAAAGGCCTTTGTCTGTAGTGATAACAACAGCACCAACCTTCTTCACCTCATCGCGTTCAGTTACAAACGGATGCTGATACTCAGGGTGCGCCTGCATCAGATTGGAAACAACCTGTCTGACACCTTCAGCATAAGCACGGGCTTCAACCACACGATCCTGAGCTTTGCGCATCTTCGATGCAGCAACCATCTCCATCGCCTTGGTGATCTTGCCGGTGTTCTGAATGGCCTTGATCTGGCCTCTAATTTCCTTAGCAGATGCCACAGTAGGACTCCTTAGTAGGTTCCGGTTGCCTTGAAGTCAGCAATCGCTTTCTTCAGGCCTGCAACGACTTCATCAGTCAGTTCAGGCTTGGCATTCAGTCCGTTCATCAGGCCAGCCTCTGCAGATGCAAGGTGTGCCAGCAGACCTTTTTCAAAGTCACGGATTTTATTTACTTCAATGTCATCAAGATCGCCGTTATTCAGCGCAAACAGAACAGTTGTCATCTCAGCAACAGACTGTGGGCTGTTCTCATCCTGCTTAAGGATCTCGACACCGCGCTTACCGCGTTCAATCTGTTTACGGGTCGCTTCATCAAGATCGGATGCAAACTGTGCGAATGCAGCCAGTTCACGATACTGAGCAAGGTCAAGACGAAGACCGCCACCCACTTTTTTCATCGCCTTGGTCTGGGCAGCACCACCAACACGTGATACAGACAGACCTGCATTAATTGCAGGGCGCTGGCCAGAGTTGAACAGTGATGTCTCAAGGAATATCTGCCCATCAGTAATCGAAATTACGTTGGTAGGAACAAATGCGGACACATCGCCTTCCTGCGTTTCAATGATCGGCAGAGAGGTTAGAGATCCGGTCTTGCCGGTTACCTTGCCATTGGTGAACTTCTCAACATAGGTCTCATCTACACGTGAAGCACGCTCCAGCAGGCGGGAGTGCAGGTAGAACACATCGCCGGGATACGCTTCACGGCCCGGAGGACGACGAAGAATCAGAGAAACCTGACGGTAAGCCCAGGCCTGTTTAGTCAGGTCATCATAAACGATCAGTGCATCTTCACCACGATCACGGAAATACTCGCCCATGGTGCAGCCGGCATAAGGTGCGATATACTGAAGTGCAGCAGATTCTGATGCAGATGCAGCTACGATAATGGTGTTATCAAGGGCGCCGTGCTCACGCAGCGTGCGAACCACACTCGCCACCGTGGAGGCCTTCTGGCCTACAGCAACATACACACAGGTTACACCCGTATCTTTCTGGTTAATGATGGTGTCGATAGCAATGGCGGTCTTACCGGTCTGACGGTCACCAATAATCAGCTCACGCTGGCCGCGACCAACTGGAACCATGGAGTCAATTGCCTTGATGCCGGTCTGTAGCGGCTGATCAACTGACTTACGCTCAATTACACCCGGTGCAATCTTCTCAACAGCACTATGCTCAGCCACGTCAAGAGGACCTTTACCATCAATCGGTTGTCCCAGAGCATTTACTACACGGCCTTTCAGACCAGGACCTGTAGGAACTTCGAAGATGCGGCCGGTACACTTAACCTGATCGCCCTCACGAAGATGGGTGAACTCACCGAAAATCACAGCACCTACCGAACCCTCTTCAAGGTTAAGTACCATGCCGAATGTATCGCCTGGGAATTCAAGCATCTCTCCAGCCATTGCTCCGGAGAGACCATGGATCAGGGCAACGCCATCACCAACGGAGATCAACCGGCCTACGTTTGCATCAGCAGCGCCTGCTTCAAATCCCTTGATCTGCTCCTTAATGATGGAACTGATTTCTGCGGTATCGAGTTTCATATCTTCTATCCTCTAATGACCAATCTATAACTTAAGCGGGGCTGTTAAGCCGCAATCGCCTTACGCAATCCTTCAAGCTT
>Ga0316187_10002538_pt1 | contig 15891 bp, 13 predicted proteins | sample CroRivburrow1_MG_FD_204927 | JGI IMG/M metagenome (GOLD analysis project Ga0316187, IMG submission 204927) | Coastal sediment microbial communities from Maine, United States - Cross River worm burrow 1 | ecosystem: Environmental > Aquatic > Marine > Coastal > Sediment | place: USA: Maine... | reverse complement strand
TCCCATTTTTACAACGGCCTTTTCACATAAAGCAAATGCCCCACGAATCAGGTTTCCTTCCATTATTTCAGAGTCCTTTCCTAAGTATATCGGGCCGTTACTGGCATTCAAAATACTGTATTCCACAATGGCGCCTTCCTCAAGAAAAATATGCTCGGCATTGATTAAATGATTGGTAGAAGATATTGGAGCGCTTTTCCTTCCCTTAGTAATCATATCAAAGTCCTGCTGTAAAGCAATCCCATTTTTAGAAAAAATATCCCAGGTGTTTACAACACTAAGTAAATCTCCTTCAAAATTTATTTTTTTAAAATCAGATAAATTAACCTTTTGTTCGGCATCTTCTGCGAAATAAGCAATTACAAGATCTTCTTTAAAAACGGCTTCGTTCTTTTTTAACTTAAGTATAATAGAGACAATTTCTTCTGTTGGACAGAAAGATGCGTTAATTAAAACATTAGCGGGGCCATTAACTAACGGATATTTTTTAGAAAGATATTCTTCTGTCTTTGTGCTGGTAGTTGCAGACAGTAGCTTCTCCCATTTTTCTCTAATTGTAAGAATGCCGATTCTAATATCGGCAACGGGCCTGGTAAAAGTAAAAGGTAATAACGAATTCCTGACTTCACCGTCAAAGAGAATATAATTCATCTATTTAAATTTTAAATAAAAATAAAAAAATAACGCCCCCGATAATAATCGGAGGCGCATCTTTATAAGGAATTATAAAAAGTCTAATTTTCCTCAGCACCTGACTTCGTGTCCTTAGCCTCTGGAGCGGAAGGTTTTGCCTCCTTTTCGAACTTCTTATATTTGCTCTTAAATTTATCTATTCTACCAGCAGTATCTACCAATTTAGCCTTACCAGTATAGAAAGGATGAGAGGTTCTTGAGATTTCCAATTTAACCAACGGGTATTCCACACCGTCAACTTCCAAAGTCTCTTTTGTAGCTGCTGTAGATTTGGTTATAAACACATCTTCATTAGACATATCCTTGAATGCTACCAATCTGTAATTATCCGGATGTATACCTTTTCTCATTTTATAATCTTTTTAAACTTCTGAATTTTAAGCGTGCAAATTTAATTAATTTTCTGAGAAACAACAATTTTAATTTCCCAAAAAAGAAAACTTAAAAATTGTATCTTTAAATGTAACAAAAATCAAACAAGAACAACTAACTATTTAAAACATCAAATTCATATAAAAATGGAAGAAAATCAACCTAAAACCGGAAAGTTTTCATTGAATTACGGATTAATCCTAGGAGCAATCGGAGTAATATTTGGTATTATGTTATATAGCATGGATGCCCATTATTCACAGGACCCGAGTAATACAATTATAAGTATTTTAATTATGGTTGGCGTCATTATTTGGGGTATTTTTAACTTTAGAAAGGCCAATGGAGGATTTTTAACCTTAAGCGAGGCCTTAAAACTAGGAGCTGGAATAGCTTTGGTTGCCGGAATTATAACAGTTATATATACCTTGTTTTTATCTAATGTACTGGACACAGAGTTTGCAGTAAAAATTGCAGAAACTACAAAAGCAGCTAGTGAAGCGGCTGGTCAGATGTCAGATGCACAAATTCAACAGCAATATGATGGTACAATTAATTATTTCTGGATTACTTATCCTTTTATTTTAATATTTAATATCATAGCTGGTTTAATTATCGGACTTATAGGAGGTTTAATTCTGAAAAAAGCAAAACCGGATTATTAATTATTAAAAATTGTACTTTTGGCAGGAATTTCCTTAGAACTCAATGAATCTATCCATAGTTATTCCTTTACTTAACGAAGAAGAGTCTTTAGAAGAACTCCATGATTGGATTGCCGGTGTTATGCAATCCAATCATTTTTTATACGAGATCCTCTTTATTGACGACGGCAGTACAGATAATTCATGGCAGGTTATCGAAAAGTTAGTTAAAAAGAATGAAAACGTAAAGGGCATACGCTTTCATAAGAATTTCGGAAAATCTCAGGCACTTCATGCAGGATTTAAAGTTGCACAGGGTGATGTTATTATCACCATGGATGCAGATTTACAGGATAATCCGGAGGAAATACCACAACTTTATAACCTAATTACTAAGGAAGGGTTTGATCTGGTTTCGGGCTGGAAGAAAATAAGATATGATTCCCTGTTCTCCAAGAACATTCCTTCAAAACTTTTTAATTGGGCTGCAAGATTTACCTCCAATGTAAAATTACATGATTTTAATTGTGGGCTGAAAGCTTTCAGAAATGATGTTGTTAAAAATATTGAAGTCTCTGGAGAAATGCATCGATATATACCTGTTCTGGCTAAAAATGCAGGCTATTCCCATATAGGTGAAAAAGTTGTAAAACATCAGGCCCGTAAATACGGTAAGACAAAGTTCGGGGCGGAACGTTTCATTAATGGATTATTAGATTTAATTACTATATGGTTTGTTTCCAAATTCGGTAAACGTCCAATGCACTTATTTGGGGCACTAGGTGTTCTGATGTTTATTATTGGTTTTGGTTTTGCCCTTTATCTTGGTATTGACAAACTTTTTATTAATCCTTTCGGGCGATTGTTATCTGAACGGCCACAATTTTACGTTTCACTTACATCAATGATCATTGGAACACAATTTTTTCTTGCTGGGTTTCTCGGAGAAATAATGGTTAGATCAAGGGTAAATGTGCAACGCTATACGATTTCTGAAGAATTAAATCTTTCAAGGCCTTAAAACAGATATTCTTTGTAATTTTAAATTTTCAATCGAAAATTCCATACAAATGGACGACATTCTTTCCAATGCCAGAGCATGGCAAACCGATTTTTTTGATCCCTCAGTCAAAAAAGAAATTCAGAATCTTATGGCCAATGATCCGGAAGAACTGAAGGATAGATTTTATAAAAACATGGAATTTGGTACCGGAGGTATGAGGGGTATCATGGGAGTTGGCACCAATAGAATAAATAAATATACTTTAGGCAAAAGTACTCAGGGACTGAGCAACTATCTGAAAAGAGTTTGTCCTGGTGAAGATTTAAAAGTAGTGATCGCCTATGACTGCAGACATAACAGTGATACGCTGGCAAAGACAGTAGCAGACGTTTTTTCAGCGAACGGAATAAAAGTATTTCTTTTCTCCGAATTACGGACAACCCCGGAACTTTCCTTTGCGGTTAGATATTTAGGCTGCAATGCCGGAATAGTTTTGACAGCATCACACAATCCGCCCGAATATAACGGATATAAAGTTTATTGGACAGATGGCGGACAAATCGTCCCCCCTCAGGATAATGAAATCATTGAAGAAATTAATCGGCTGAACTACGAAGAAATCAATTTTAAAGCCAATTCGAGCCTGATTGAGTTAATAGATAGCGAAGTTGATGAAGCTTTTATACAGGCATCTGTGGAAAATGGAAGCTTTGGCGCAAAAGAGAAGGACAATTTTAAAATTGTCTTTACATCTCTGCATGGAACTTCAATTACAGTTATCCCTGAAGTTCTAAAACGAGCCGGCTACAATAATGTGACCATTATAAAAGAACAGGCTGTACCAGATGGTGATTTTCCCACAGTGAAATCCCCGAATCCGGAAGAGCCGGAGGCACTTACCCTGGCGATGAAAAAGGCCGAAGAAATTGGAGCCGATATGGTTGTTGGAACAGATCCGGATAGCGATAGATTAGGCATAGCAGTCCGAAATCTTGAGGGGAAAATGGAATTGTTGAATGGAAATCAAACCATGCTCCTGATGACTAAATTTTTATTGGACCAGAGAGCAAAACAAGGATTTACCGGAAATGAGTTTATAGCCACAACCATAGTATCTACCCCAATGATGGATGAAATGGCCAAAAGCTATGGGGTGGAATGTAAAACATCCTTGACCGGATTTAAATGGATTGCGAAGATGATCAAAGATTTTCCCGAACAGTATTTTATAGGAGGCGGTGAAGAGAGCTTTGGCTATATGGTTGGTGATTTTGTAAGAGATAAGGACGCGGTTACAGCTACCTTACTGGCCTGTGAAATAGCTTCGGACGCTAAAGCTAATGGCAGCTCTTTTTATAAACAGCTTATTGATTGTTATGTCAATTATGGTTTCTATAAAGAAAAGTTGATATCAATAACCAAAAAAGGAATGAGCGGTGCAGAAGAGATAAGCCAAATGATGATTGACTTTAAAGAGAATCCGGTAAAATCTATTGGAGGCGCAAATGTGGTTATTGTTGATGACTATAACACGTCTACTTCTAAAAACCTGGCAACCGGTGAGGTTAAACAAATAGATATCCCAAAATCTAACGTTTTAATCTATACTACCGAAGATGGAACCAGAATGGCAGCCAGGCCCAGTGGTACAGAACCAAAAATTAAATTTTACTTTAGCATAAATACCAGACTCGATTCTGCAGAAAACTTTAAAAAAGTAGATAAGGAATTGGATGCACGCATTGAAAGGATTCTTACAGAACTGAAGCTTCATTAATGGAATATTTTAAAAAAATCCTGCGTTTTGCCATCCCGTATCGCAGGTACGGATTCTTAAATATTTTTTTTAATATTCTTTATGCACTTTTTAGTGCACTTTCGTTTGCCGCCCTTATTCCCATGCTGGATGTACTTTTTGACAAAACCAAAAAAGTGTATCAGGCACCTGTTTATAACAGTTCTGTAAACTTAAAAGACTATCTCCAGGAGTACGTAAATTATAAAGTCACTGATTATTCAGGTGATGATGAAATGAGCGGTTTGGTATTGGTCATTGGATTGGTACTGATACTCTTTCTCCTTAAGAATTTATTTAATTATTTGGCCATGTATTTTATTACATTTTTAAGGAATGGAGTCCTTAAAGATGTCAGAAACAAGATGTATCAAAAAATTGTGGACCTTCCCCTCGCCTATTATTCTGAGAAAAGAAAAGGTGATGTTATAGCGAGAATTTCATCCGATGTTCTTGAAATTCAATATTCATTTCTTTCCATCCTAGAGTTGATTATCCGAGAGCCGCTCACCATACTTTTCACAATAAGCATTATGTTTTTAATAAGCGTAAAGCTCACCCTCTTTGTATTTATTTTTATTCCAATTGCAGGAATGATAATTTCCAGAATAGGTAAATCCCTTAAAAAGAATTCAGACAGGGTACAAAAAGAACAGGGCGAATTCCTTTCTATAGTTGAAGAAACTTTGGGCGGACTAAGGGTTATTAAAGCATTTAACGCAGAATCTAAATTTTATGGAACGTTTAAAAATTCTACAGAACGTTTTTTTAAATTTTCCAACAAATTACTTAACAGGCAAAATCTCGCATCCCCAACCGGAGAATTTTTGGGCATCCTAGTAATTGGTGTACTGTTATGGTTTGGGGGAAAAATGGTGCTTATAGATAAAACTCTGGGCGCATCCGAATTTATAGCATATATGGGATTGGCCTATAACATACTTACTCCGGCTAAACAAATTAGCAAAGCCTTATACGGGGTTAAAAAGGGCAATTCCGCAGCCGAACGAGTTTTAGAAATTCTGGAAACAAAAAACCCAATCGCTGAAAAGAAAGATGCTATTGTCAAAACCGATTTTAATACCGGGATAACACTGGAAAACATTGCTTTCAAATACGAGGATGAATACGTTTTGGATAATTTCAATCTTTATGTCCCAAAGGGTAATACAGTAGCTTTGGTGGGACAGTCCGGTAGTGGCAAAAGTACAATTGCTAACCTGGTTACCAGGTTTTATGATATCAATGAAGGCGCAATAAAAATTGATAATACGAATATTAAGGACCTCACTAAAAAATCACTAAGAAATCTTATAGGGCTGGTTACACAAGACTCAATTCTCTTTAATGATTCTGTAAAGAATAATATAGGTCTGGGAAAGGAGAATGCCAGTATTGAAGAAATTACGGCTGCGGCGAAGATTGCGAACGCTCATGAGTTTATAATGGAATTGCCTCACGGCTATGACACAAATATTGGGGATAGCGGTAATAAGTTAAGTGGCGGGCAGAAACAACGTCTTTCTATTGCAAGAGCCGTTTTAAAGAACCCTCCGGTTATGATTATGGATGAGGCCACCTCTGCACTAGATACAGAAAGCGAACGGCTAGTGCAAGATGCACTCGAAAAAATGATGCGTAACCGTACGTCTATTGTTATCGCTCACAGATTATCCACTATACAAAATGCGGATACCATTGTTGTTTTACAGAAAGGAAAGATTGTAGAACAAGGGTCTCATAAAGAACTGCTAAAATCAAGTGGTATGTATAAAAACTTGGTAGATATGCAAACACTGGGCGTAATATAAATTTAAAATGTAATTAAACCTTTTAAATTCAACGCAGTCTTAAATAAATAAGTATTTGCTTTGATCGCCGAAGAAACCTTAATAGAAAATTTAAAGCAGAAAGATACCCAGGCCAAAGCCTTTGAGGTACTCATTAATACTTACAAAGAACGCTTGTACTGGCATATTCGTAGAATTGTGATAGATCATGACGACACGGATGATGTATTGCAGAATACATTTATTAAGGTCTTTAGAAATATTAATAACTTTAAAGGAGATAGTAAGTTATATTCCTGGATGTACAGGATTGCTACTAATGAAGCACTTTCATTCCTTAAAGTAAAGTCCAAAAAATTAGGGGTCAGCAATGACGAACTACAGGAAAGATTGGCTAATAATTTACAGGCAGATGTATACTTTGAAGGTGATGAAATTCAATTAAAGTTACAAAAGGCAATTGCTTTATTACCGGAAAAACAGAAATTGGTTTTTAATATGAAGTATTTTGAAGAATTAAAGTACGAGGAAATATCGGAGATATTAGAAACCTCAGTAGGTGGTCTGAAAGCTTCCTATCATTTAGCTGTAAAAAAAATTGAAGCCAGTTTAAAGGAAGAATAATTGAAGTAATGCTTATTTAATATATTTAGGTTTAAAGTACATGGAGAATATATAAGTAAAATGATATAAAACCTGTGAATATTAAACCTTTTAGGACATTGAGAGTCAAACCATAAGGATGGGCAAAAAAAGAAAAAATAGTGGGTTTAAGACCCCGGAGGGTTACTTTGAAGGCTTTACGGATGATCTTTTGAACAAAATGTCAAAAGAGGCTTCAAGTCTTCCTAATAAGGATGGATTTAAAGTTCCTGAAGGCTATTTTGATTCTCTAAATAAAGAAGTACTAGAGAAGGTAACTGAAAAGGAAATAAAAGTAATACGTCTTCAAGCCTATAAGAAATACTTTTATGCTGCAGCCTCAGTAGCGGCAATTGTGTTATTAGTGCTAAGCATTCAATGGAGGGATAAAAGTAGTTTTACCTTTGATGATCTAGCCAGAACAGATATTGAAATTTACCTCGAAGAAAATGACCTGGGATTGAGCAGTTACGAACTTGCGGAGGTATTACTAACGGAAGAAATGGAAGTAAATGATATTCTGAATATTGAACTGGATGATGAAAACATCATAGATTACCTTGAGGATAATATTGATGAATTAAATTTAGAGATCGATGAATAATTTCGGCAAAATATGGGTGTTTACTGTGCTGTTTTTAACAGTTGCTATAGTATCGGGGCAAGGCAGGCCCGGAATGGACAAAATTAAATCCCTGAAGGTGGCATTTATAACAGAACAGGTAGGTCTTACAAGTAAAGAGGCTACAATGTTTTGGCCTGTTTACAATGAGCATGAGGAAGCACTATCTCAAATTCGCAGAAAGGAACGCGTCGAAATCAGAAGCAAAATGGCCGATTTTGAGAACTTAAGCGAGAATGAGGCCAGTAAACTCTTAGATCAGTTTATTGAGCTTGAACGAGAGAAACAAGAGCTTAATATAGTATTCCTGTCAAATATTCGTGACGTTATTTCACCTAAGAAAACCTTTCTTTTAATTAAGGCCGAAGAAGATTTTAGGAAACGCCTGTTGAGACAAATTCAGCAAAGGCGTCAAGGAGGTGGATAAATTATGGGCTCATATAGAATAATTGAGGAAACCTTTTGGTTTCCTTTTTTGTTGGTTAAATCAGGAATTAAACTCTTTAATTATAATATTCAACTACTTTAATATCAATAAAATTTAAGCTTTAATTAAACCTTTACTTTAATTTATAGTCTTAGTTAAATAATCAATAAAAAAGAAGTTATGAAAAGTTTAAAACTATTAGTAATCATTATTTTATTAGTTGGTACAACTTCAACAATTACTGCTCAGCGCAACATAAAAGTATATCCTAAACATGGTACGGTTGTTACAACATTATACCAACCAAGACTTATCGTGCATAAAGGAGTGAATTTTCATTTTTCCAAAGGTATCTGGTACAAAACCAGAGGAAGAAAATACATTGTGTGTGCAGCTCCTGTGGGAGTTAAAGTGAGACAACTTCCCTTAGGTAATAAAGTGGTTGTATATGGTGGCAGGAAGTATTATGCTTATCATGGAGTTTTTTATAAGAAAAAAGGGCGTAACTATATCGTAGTTAATGTTTAGTTGCTTTGGTTTTGATTTGGTTACCACAAAAAGTGGATAGATTGTTGGTGATAAAAAAGGGAAGTATAAGTACTTCCCTTTTTATTTAAAAGTAAGTTTGGCAATGCGATTTTTTCCTGCAGCATATGCCACCGAATCATTCTGGAATCGTATGGTGTAGAACCCTTCGTTTGAAATAGCCTTCCAATTCATCCCCATATCATGGGAATATGATATTCCTGTAAATCCTATGGCCACAATCTCATTACCTTCAGAATCAGGAACAAATTGGATACAACTCTTGTAGCCCGGTTCCTGATTATTGGCAAGTAGCTGCCAGCTTTTACCTCCATCATGGCTGATCGCCTTATTGGCTTTTCGTTTATCAGGCTCTGTATAATCTCCTCCAATCGCAATTCCCAGCAAGCTATCGTAAAAATCAATCGAATAAATACCTTGAGTAGGTTTATCTCTAAGGATCGGGGTTTGTACAGCGCTCCATGATAATCCCTTGTTATCAGTATAAAACACACGTCCTTTAGTTGTTCCTATCCAGCCTTTATTTCCCTGTATAACAATATTCGTATTACTGGCCGCAAAAGCTCCTTCCCCATCAAGCGCCTCAGGCAATTGGGCGCAAGAGAGTTTGGTCCAGCTATATCCACCGTCTCGGGTTATAATAATAGACAGACAACCTCCAACATTATCCCCTATAGCGATACCCTCATTATCATTCCAAAAAGCCATTGCATCATAAAAAACGTTCTCCCCTTCTTCTGTGTAAACCAATTCCATGCTTCCTTTATCGCCTGTTTTATATAACAAGGCAGGATTTGCTACGGAGAGCATAAAAAAATCGGTAGAAGTATGTGCTATTGCCCTAAATTCGGGCAAAATACTATCGAATTTTTGTCTATTGGTCCTAACTGTTTTGGTCTGCAGATCAATTGTACCAAAAACACCCTCATTGGCGGCAAAACCTAAACTACCTCCCATTAATTCAATTGCTCTTATACTTAATGAATCCTCATAAAGTACTTCAACCTTAACCTTTGTAAAATAAGGCCTGTTAACAGACTTCTTGCAGGAATGAATTACAAACAATGTGATGAATAAGATAATATAGCGCATATGTAAATGTAGGAATAAAACCGGATTATGGGCCGATAGCAAAAAACGATTATTCTGCCGTTCTATGGCACTATCTGAAAAATAGAGACGGCATTTACAGATTTAAAAAAATCAAAAAACTATGTTTAGTTGCTAAGGTGTATTTGATTGGTTAAAAATTAAAAGCAATACCTTTGCCTACTAAAATTTGCAGATGCGGTTACATAGAAATTTGGTGTTTGCAGTGGTAGATGCACTCAACCTCATATTTAACGAAGGAGAATATGCCGATAAGGTAGTGGAAAAAACTTTGAAGCACGACAAACGATGGGGCTCCAGGGACAGAGGTTTTATTGCTGAAACCACTTATGACATAGTGCGTTGGAAGCGACTATATTCAGAAATTGCAGAAGTAGGGGCTCCCTATTCCAGACCAAATTTATTTAGGTTGTTTGCCGTGTGGGCAGTACTTAGGGGAATTCAATTACCAGACTGGAAACAAATAGAAATGACCCCGACCAGACGAATTAAAGGAAAATTCGATGAGCTTTCCAAAATAAGAAAATACAGAGAATCTATTCCAGACTGGATAGAAGAATTAGGCCTAAATTCCTTGGGAGAAGAGTTATGGACAAGGGAAATTGCTGCATTAAATCAACAGGCACAGGTAATTCTCAGGACGAATACACTTAAAACCACTAAAAGTAACTTAAAAAATCTTCTGTTAGAAGAGGGCATTGAGACCGAAACTATTGAGGGTCATCCTGATGCCTTGAAATTAAAAGAGCGTACGAATGTTTTTAAAACGAAGGCATTCACTGACGGCTTTTTTGAAGTTCAGGATGCCTCATCACAACAGGTTGGATATTTTACACAGGTTGAACCAGGATTACGTGTAATTGATACCTGCGCCGGAGCCGGCGGTAAAACTTTGCATTTAGCCGCTCTTATGAAAAACAAAGGACAACTTATTGCACTTGATATATATGAGAATAAATTAAAAGAACTTAAAAGAAGAGCGAAAAGAGACGGGGCCCATAATGTCGAAACCAGGGTAATAAGCAGCAGCAAGGTTTACAAAAAATTATATGCAAGTGCAGATAGAGTGCTTATTGATGCCCCCTGCACAGGCCTTGGCGTTCTACGACGCAATCCGGATGCCAAGTGGAAATTACAACCTGAATTTCTGGCCAAGATTACCAAAGTACAGCAGGAAATACTGAAAAATTACAGCAAAATGGTAAAAGAAGGCGGTAAACTTATATATGTTACTTGTTCTATTCTGCCTCAGGAGAATACGGAGCAGGTGAAACAATTCTTAGATTCAGATGAAGGTAAAGTATTCTCTATGGAAAAAGAAATGAACATTTATGCCTCAGAAAGCGGATTTGACGGTTTCTATATGGCTAGAATGATTAGGAAGTAATGAACAATTGCATTTGAAAACTGTTAACTTTTCTCTTAAAAAAACCCATATTAATAATGTAAATTTGTGCTTTCGTAATCCTAATTTTTAATAAGTTCCATGATTCATTTCTTTGGAGACCTCAGCACTAAAGTTTTTGCAGTACAAACTAAACAAGAACTTTCAGAAACAGACATTGAGAAACTTAGTTGGTTATTTGGAAATCAATCCAGAATAAATGTGGCGTCTATAGACGCCTTTTTTGTTGGACCCAGGGCTGCCATGATTACCCCATGGAGTACTAATGCTACCGAAATAACACAGAATATGGGTGTTTCTGGAATTCTTAGAATTGAAGAGTTTACACCGGTGGATGAAAAATTTATAGATTTTGATCCAATGCTCTCGCAAAAGTACCAAGGGTTAAATCAGGAGATTTATAGTATTGAGGTGGCACCTCACCCCATTTTGGAAATTGATGATATTAACAAATATAATAAAGAAGAGGGCTTGGCGCTGAGCCCGGATGAAGTAGAATATCTTGAAGGATTATCAAAAAAAATAGGTCGGAAATTAACAGATTCTGAGGTCTTTGGATTCAGTCAGGTAAATTCTGAACATTGCAGGCACAAAATTTTTAACGGAACTTTTGTTATTGATGGCAAAGAAATGCCTGCCTCACTTTTCAAGCTAATAAAAAAAACAGCTCAGGAAAATCCAAATGAAATTGTATCCGCATATAAAGACAATGTGGCTTTTGTAAAAGGTCCTAAGGTGGTTCAATTCGCTCCAAAAACTTCAGATAAACCAGACTACTATCAGGAAAGCGAGTTTGAATCTGTTATTTCACTAAAAGCCGAGACCCACAACTTTCCAACTACGGTAGAGCCTTTTAATGGGGCAGCTACCGGTTCTGGAGGTGAGATACGGGATCGCTTAGCAGGAGGTAAAGGTTCATTACCCATCGCAGGAACCGCCGTGTATATGACCTCATATTCACGCCTGGAAAAAAACAGGTCATGGGAGAATGGTATGGAGGAAAGACCATGGTTATACCAAACTCCAATGGATATTCTTATAAAAGCTTCCAATGGTGCTTCTGATTTTGGCAACAAATTTGGTCAACCTTTAATTTCAGGATCTTTGTTGACCTTTGAGCACGAAGAACATTCCAGAAAACTGGGATATGATAAGGTTATAATGCTTGCCGGAGGTATTGGTTATGGCAAAGCAGAGCAGGCCCTAAAAGGAATTCCAAAAAAAGGAGATAAAATAGTTATTCTTGGGGGTGACAATTACCGCATAGGAATGGGTGGCGCTGCCGTTTCAAGTGCTGATACCGGTGAATTTAGTTCATCTATAGAATTAAATGCGGTACAACGGTCGAACCCGGAAATGCAAAAACGCGCGGCCAATGCAATACGGGGCCTTGTAGAAAGCAAAGAGAATCCCATAGTTTCTATTCATGATCACGGTGCGGGCGGACATTTAAACTGTTTATCAGAATTAGTAGAAGAGACAGGAGGTAAAATTGATCTGGATATGCTCCCGATTGGAGACCCTACACTTTCTGCCAAGGAAATTATAGGGAATGAATCTCAGGAACGCATGGGACTCGTAATGGGTGCCGAAAATATGGGTTTATTACATAGAATTGCCGATAGGGAACGCTCTCCGATCTATGATGTAGGGGATGTTACCGGAGACAATAGATTTACCTTTGAATCCAAAACAAAAGGAACTAAGCCAATGGACCTTGAACTTTCCGACATGTTTGGCAGCTCTCCAAAAACCATCATGGATGATATTACGGTCGACAGGAAATATCAGGCAACAGATTATAAAATAGAATTTTTTCACGACAACCTCGAACAAGTCCTTCAACTGGAAGCTGTTGCCTGTAAGGACTGGTTAACTAATAAAGTAGACCGATGTGTTGGCGGCAAGGTTGCCAAGCAACAGTGTGCCGGACCTTTGCAATTACCCCTGAATAATTGTGGTGTCATGGCGTTGGATTTTAAGGGCAGAGAAGGTATTGCGACTTCTATTGGTCATTCCCCAATAAGCGGATTAATCGATCCGGTCGCAGGTAGCAGGAACAGTATTGCAGAAGCCCTTTCAAATATTGTCTGGGCACCTTTAAAAGACGGCTTAAAATCGGTTGCTCTCTCTGCTAATTGGATGTGGCCCTGCAGAAACGAAGGAGAAGACGCCAGGTTGTATGAAGCAGTTAAAGCCATATCGGACTTTGCCATTGAACTTGGAATCAATGTCCCCACCGGCAAGGACTCATTATCCATGAAACAAAAATACAAGGATGAAGAAGTTATTTCTCCGGGAACCGTAATAATTTCTGCCGCAGCAAATTGCACGGATATTACTAATGTAATAGAACCTGTATTTCAAAGTAATGCGGGAAGTATTTATTATATCAATATCTCACAGGATGCATATGAGCTAGGCGGATCTTCTTTTGCGCAAATCCTCAATAGAATTGGTGATAAAGCCCCTACAATAAAGGAATCGGCTTATGTCATAAATGTATTCAATACGCTTCAGGAATTGATAAAAGATGGACAAATTGTAGCTGGCCATGATGTCTCTTCAGGCGGATTGATAACCACACTTTTGGAAATGTGTTTTGCAGATATTAATCTGGGAGCATCTTTAGATCTTACAAATCTGGCCGAAAAAGACACGATCAAATTACTTTTTGCCGAAAATTCCGGATTGGTTTTTCAAGCCAAAGATGATTCAGTGGAATTAAAAATGCAGGAGGCAGGAATAGATTATAAGAAAATAGGGGAAGTTATCCAACAACCGGAATTGAACTTAAAAAATCAGGAAACTGAAATAGGTTTAAACATTAACAGTTTGCGCGATATCTGGTATAAAACGTCTTATCTCTTGGATGAAAGGCAAACCTCCAGTAATCTTGCTAAATCAAGGTATGGAAATTATAAAAAACAACCTCTGAATTTTATCTTCCCTGAATATTTTCTAAATCATCATCCTGAAAGAAGTACAGAAAATATGAAGCGGCCAAAGGCAGCAATTTTAAGAGAAAAAGGAAGTAATTCTGAGCGTGAAATGGCCAATGCAATGTACCTTGCCGGATTTGATGTCAAGGACGTCCACATGACCGACCTTATTGCTGGCAGGGAAACTCTGGAAGACATTCAGTTTATAGGTGCAGTAGGCGGATTTTCCAATTCCGATGTTTTGGGAAGTGCAAAGGGCTGGGCAGGTGCTTTTAAATATAATGAAAAGGCAAGGCAGTCACTTCTAAACTTTTTTGACAGGACGGATACTTTATCAGTAGGAATATGCAATGGATGCCAGCTTTTTATGGAATTAGAATTAGTGAATCCTGAACATGAAGTTCATGGCAAAATGACTTTTAATAATTCGCATAAGCATGAGAGCAGTTTTACCTCAGTGAAGGTTATAGACAATAATTCGGTAATGCTTGCTTCTCTTTCAGGAACAACTCTTGGAGTATGGATATCACATGGCGAAGGGAAATTTAGTCTTCCATTGAGTGAAGAAAATTACGATATCGTTGCTAAATATGGTTATACTGACTATCCCGCTAATCCCAATGGAAGTGATTTTAATACTGCTATGATGTGCGATAAAACCGGAAGGCATTTGGTGACCATGCCACATATAGAGCGTTCTATTTTTCCTTGGAACTGGGCATATTATCCCAAGGATAGAAACGATCAAATATCACCCTGGTTAGAGGCGTTTATTAACGCCAGAAAATGGATAGAAAAACAAAACGAAGTATCTTGATTATTCGCAAGGCCCAACAAAAGGACTTATCAGCTATCGTAGAACTCATAGCTAACGATGAATTAGGCAGGTTAAGAGAAAACTTCAAAACACCTTTACCTGAGCAGTACTTGAATGCATTTGACAAAATTAATTCGGATCAAAATCAGGAATTAATGGTCATGTTAAACGACTCCGGAGATATAATTGGCACTTTACAGCTAAGCTTTATTCAATATCTAACTTATCAGGGAGGCATAAGAGCTCAAATAGAAGCCGTGAGGGTGCATGAGAATTACAGGAATAAAGGAATTGGAAAGAAGCTTATACAGTGGGCCATAGATCGCGCTAAACAAAAAGAAGCACATGTAGTGCAGCTTACTACAGATAAAAAAAGGGATGCGGCCGTGAAATTTTATGAAAAACTAGGGTTCATTGCATCCCATGAAGGAATGAAACTTCATTTGCACTAAATAATGAATTGACCTTTGAAGATCCTATTTATTATCAGATCGTATTCTATTAACAAATTATAAGAAATTAAGGTCTTTTTTTAGTAATTCCGTATTAAATACCGTTACCTTTTCTTATTTTGCAATTACAATTCAGAAATTGAGTATGCAAGATATAACACGTCTTTTTGATTTTCCTTATTACCAATTAGAAAAATTTGATCTAAAGAATTCCCTGGTTACAAAATATAATGGGGAGTGGATTGCCACTTCTACCAGGGATTATATAAATAAGGCAAATACAGTGAGCAGGGCTTTACTAAAATTAGGTGTAAAACCCAATGACAAGATTGCGCTGATATCCATGACCAACCGAACAGAATGGAATATAATGGATATCGGTATTTTACAGTTAGGGGCCCAAAATGTGCCTATCTATCCCACGATTTCTGAAGAGGATTATGCCTATGTCCTTAACCATGCAGAATGTGTTTATTGTTTTGTATCCTGCAGTGAGGTTTATGAGAAAGTCAAGGCGGTTAAGGATAAAGTTCCTTCCTTAAAGGAAATATACTCTTTTGATGAACTCGGCGAATGTAAGAACTGGAAGGAACTGTTACAACTTGGAAAAGACGAGTCAAACCAGACTGAA
>Ga0316187_10002536_pt1 | contig 15895 bp, 11 predicted proteins | sample CroRivburrow1_MG_FD_204927 | JGI IMG/M metagenome (GOLD analysis project Ga0316187, IMG submission 204927) | Coastal sediment microbial communities from Maine, United States - Cross River worm burrow 1 | ecosystem: Environmental > Aquatic > Marine > Coastal > Sediment | place: USA: Maine... | reverse complement strand
TCTCTACACTTTTGGTATAGCCCAGGCTCATGGTCGATTTTTGAGCCAGATAATCGACGTTAATGCTGTTTTCTTCACGCTTTTCCGTGTATTCACTGGCACTGACCAGCACGTCGATGGATGCACTGGTAACGTTATCCACGTAATGATTCAGACCCACCGAGACACTGTTACCCATGTTTTTTCGCAGCAACAGCGAAGGACCATCGATTTCTGCGCCACCGCCGTCATAACTGTGATACAGCAGATCGGCCCGTTCTTCCGGTAATACGGCCGCAAAAACGTCGCTACAGATAACGAGCAGTAACAGGCCGGGGAATCGCAAGCTTGGGGCAAGGGCGGGCACGGCAATCAGTTACAGCCGCAGCCGCCACCCGTCGCAATTCCGGCACCCCGCGCACCCTCGCGCGAATCGTAAACGTGATGCAGGTAACTTGCCGAAACCGGGTTTCGATTGAAGCTCATGATCGGATCCGCGAGGTTGGCGCGTTCATAAGGTTTGACCCAGGGTTCAGTCGCGCATCCGGAGAGCAATATCAGGGCACATAAAATCGACAACAGGGACGCTGATTTCATGCTCTTACTCACGTACCAGCTTTTTTATCGTCTGCCGATACTTCGCCTCGTCACCAGGCTTATAACCCTGGTGCAAGAAGCGGACATTGCCGTCGCGATCGACGACGACGGTCGTTGGCATCGCGATAACCTTGTATTGCCTGCTGACCCGGTTGGTATTATCCAGCAACACCGGGAAGTCGGCCGGAAAGTTCTTGAGGAAACCTTTCGCCGCGTTCGTATCTTCTTCCACGTTGACGCCAAGCACGGTAAACCCCAGCGGCTCATACTTGTTATGCAACGCATTCAACAGGGGCATTTCCTCACGGCAGGGTCCACACCAGGACGCCCAGAAATTAATCAAAACGACTTTTCCAGCCATTTCACTGAGCTTGAGGTTCTTGCCATCCAGCGATTTCAGGGTGAAATCGGGCGCGCGCTTCCCCATCTCGGCAGCCGTCACCAGGTTGGGTGCCACGAAAGCCATGATAGTGGCCAGAAACAGGCCCGATAGTAAACGCGAAAACTTGCGACTCATATCCATTCTCCTCATAAAAACAAGTTTAGCGACAGGGTGAATTCGAGATTTTGGGTAGATTCCTCGCTGCCAAAAATATCCACGTCAAAAATCAAATCTCGCATTTCAATATCCAGGCTGAAGCCATCTGCAAACAAAGTTCGGTGACCGACCGCGAAGGCGATCGTATGCCGGTCACCGCCGGCAAAATCAGTTGAGCCTACGCCCCCGGAAACATACAGCACCGTATTGAATGTAGTCGAATCGGTAAAGAATGTTTCACCTGGAAACAGGTTATAACCCAGACTCACCAGGTAATACTCGACCTTGCGCTCGTCGTCGGCTAACAGGGGCGCGCCACCGCTCAATATCTCAAAACTGGTTTTGCCAACTTCGCTACTGGCGTATGACGCCTGCACAAAGAAATCCTCGGAAACGTGATACCCAATCTTCAATCCGCTGACGAGATTGGTATCGAAATTCTCCACCGCGAGGAATCCCGCATATAGCGCTAATTCAAAATCGAAGGCGTCGATCAGCGATTCATCGAATTCGACGCGTTCGATCTGGGGCTCGATCAGGTTGCCGGATTCCTCTTCCTCGCTCTGTGCCGCAAGCTCGCTCGAGACCAGAAAACCGGGGGCCAATAACGCTACTAGTAAAATACTGCGAAACCGAATTTCCACTCGTTTACTTCCTCGTTGTTGTTGGTGGTGCTGGTCGTTGAAAAAATAACATATTCATTCACTTCGAATCGAAACAGGAAACTGCGGCTGACGAAACGCTGTATACCGATTCCGACCTGGGCAAAAGTATTGACATCGTCATTGCCCGCGAGCAGTGTGCTGCTGGGGCTCACATCGATCTTACCAACACCGAGCGTCAGGTAAGGGGAGTACTTAAGGTCCGGTAGCGGTTGCATCACCAGGTTGCCCTTGAAAAAAGTGCTGCTCGATATGCTGCCTACCGATTGTCCGAAATGCACTTCGGCGACCAGGTTCTCGGTAAGCGAGTAACCGCCAAAAATAGTGAACACCGGCGCCGATGCGAACTCACCCGTGGTAACACCCATTACCCATTTGCGCTCGGCAAAATCGCTGGCATCGAGCTCGACCACCTTGAACGGTTGGCCCGAGGGCTGCAGTGTATGGCGCATCTGCTCACGGCTAACCCAGCCGGTCTTGCCATCGCCGGTTTCGATTTTAAACCAGTTGGTCTTGCGGATTAATATGCTGACCTCGGCCCCTCGATCGACGACGTGGAAAATCGGGTAGCCAGCACTCGGGCCAGTATGCAATTCGACAAACGGGTCGGCGATAGTGACCCGGAAACCCGACTCATCGGGATCCGACGTTTCCCCAGGCGGCTCAGCCTGGGTTGCCGACTGCGCCGACGACACCTGACTGACGCAGACCAGCAACAAAAACAGACCGATAAACAACCCTTCCCTTAATCTGTGCAAACTTGTGATTCCGCTGTCAATTCAGTCAAGCTTAGTACAGTCAGGGTTAGTTTTGTGGCGCGTCAGGATCAAACGGATTATTGAAATTTTGCGCACCGATATCGAGCCACTCGCTGATCAGCTTCAATTCGGCATCGTCCAGCATGCCCGTATGATCGACCAGACCGGTTACGGATCGGCTATTATCGTCCAGCTCGGTACCCGTCATTTTCTCGATAAAATAACTCGCGCGCGCGCCATTGACCGTCATGCTCGGCCTGACCTGCGCCGCAGGATCGATCTGATCGATAAACCCGCCCATGCCATCCGGCACCGAAATGGTAAAATCCACCAGCGCTCCGCCCACCAGTTGCTGGCCATCATCCGCAACAAACAATTCGAGGTAAGAACGCATAAACTGGGCCGGGTTCTGGTTGGGGTCAAGGGTTAAATCGAGTTGCCCATATGCTACCCGCTGCCCATCGTCCGTGGTATGACATTCGATGCAAGTGTCGTCACCCTTCATGTTCGGCGTATTTGTCACCTTGAGCAATGTATTAGTCGGATCACTGGCCGGCGGATTATCGGGTGCTTCCGGGGTCACCAGATCGGCCCCGCGATCCCGTTCCCAGATCGCCTGGATCTGCTGCGGGTAGTTAATGATGCTGCGACAATTGAAAGCCCACGACGGCGAGCAAAACTGATTGGCCGGCGACGGTATCGAAATATCCAGGTCCGCGTAGCGGTAGGCATAAGAAGCATCGGGGGCGCGTGGTCCTGCGGGATCGGTCCAGTAGTCTTCGTATTCCAGGTCCAGACTCAACTGTGGCTCACTACCCGGCGGCACCATCACGCCGACACGGTCAAATCGCACCTCGGCCATGGTTTCCCCCAGGTTACCCCAATAGGCATTGGTTGTGCCGGGTATCACGGTGTTGGCGAACTCGAGCGTACTTGACAATCCGGCATTGATCGACGGCGCCGTCGCATCGCTACGCCCGTGAATTTCAGGCGTCGTAGCCGCGGCGCCCTGGCTATGGCAACCATTGCAGGTCAGCGTATCCCCGGCCCTGACCTGCAGCCAGTTGAGATGCAGCGGACCGATTCGCCGACCCTCACCATCGAGCACTTCGAGCGCCAATGGCAGGTTCGCAGGTACCTTGGTCTTCACCGAGCCATCGGGTTCCACCGGCGCGTAACCGACAATTTCGCGCATGCCGCGGATGCGCTGCAGTCCGAAGGCATTATTGGCAGGATCCGGGGGATTCGTGAGATCAGGATCCTGCCGATCGGGAAAAGTCACCGGCCGGGTGAAACGTACGAATCGCGCCGGGCGCTGGTCGGCCGTCGCCTTCAGCGGATCGGCGAAATCCTGAACCGTGGTTATTGCGGCAGCACTCGTACACTGATTGAAGAAGCAGCCGTCAAAGCTGGTATCGCCGAGATCATACACACTCTTGATGTTAATCGCCCCGAGCTTGTCATCCTCCCAGGCGGTAACGATTTCACCGGGCCCCTTGTCGAATATGATCGAGGGCAGGTCTCGCTGCTGTATCGTGATGGCCTCGGTGATGATCATGCCCTGCTCCGCCAATACGATCGGTTTTTCGGTATTTTCATTCATGTCGTACAGCCAGATGGAATATGCCGGTGCCGCTTCGGCCGCCGACGGGTCACTCAGGTAGGGTTCCACGCAAGGGCGTATCTGGGCGTTAACGGTGAGTTGGCAGGTCGACTTGCTGACCAGCATTCGGTTGCTGCCATCCCACAGCGGGTAGGCTGACGCGTAGCGCCCAGCGATCGAAATAGACCCGTCGTTGACCACCCCGTTGATGGTTGCCGATTCTTGCGCCGGCCCTGTAAGTCCGGTTCTGGACCACACCGGCTTATCGTTATCGCTAAATTGAGCCGCATCTATAATGACGATGTCGCCACCGTCGAAAGTACCGTTGTAAGGTCGGGTAATAACCATCAGGTCACCGCTTTGCATTTCCCGGGTGTAGCCAAACTGGATCTCGGCGCCATTGCTGCCGGTGTTGTGACTGTTGCGGCCATACAGTAATTCGAGCTCGCTGCCATCGGGATTAACGGTGTAATAATGCATCCCCTTGTCACCAACGGCGTTGTCCCAGCGGCTGAAAATAATTTTCCCGTCGTCCAGCCGTGACAATACCTGTGGATAAAGATCATGGCTCAGGTTGAGGGAGATCTGTCGTATGCTGGTGCCGTCAGAGTTCATCACGTGCAAGGTCATGGCGAGGATGTTTCTGTCCTCGTCCAGCGCCTGGTAGCCAGGTTTGCCTTCGTTGATCAGGTTTTGACTCGCCTGTTTCTGCCGGCTCGAGGTAAACACGATACGGCCATCGGGCAAATAGCTCGGAAACAGGTCGTCACCCAGTTCCGCGGTCCCCACATCGACGATTATGCGGCGCAAACTCTCGGTAACCAGATCATATTCATAAATATTCCAGCTCGGTACGACCTCGTCATTCGGATTTGGATCGAAAAGCCGCAGCGAAAAAATCAGTTTGCTGCCGTCGTAAGAGGAATTAAGGCCCTTGATATCACCACTACCGAGGGTTACCGACCTGGTGATATTGGTAATCGACGCGCTGGCCGCCGTGCTGGTTCGCAGGTACAGGTCGCCACCGGCGCTGAACAGCAGCGGCTCGCGCAGATCGGCCTGTATTTCGACACCCATGTCGTCGACCGGTATCGGACGCTTGATGAAGGCGATCGGGATTTGAATAATGCCCGGATCGATGCCACCACCCTCTGAAGACCCGGGTTGGCAGGCACTTAATGCAGCCACAATGGCGCAAATAATCACCATACCAAGAAATGGTATTCGGCAAAGGTTCCATTGCTGGCTAGTGCCCACTGGCATTAGTTGTATTTCTATCGGCTTCATTAGTTTCGCTATAAATTCCATTTGGCTGACTCTCGCGACACTGGTTGCCAGAGGTTTTCAATTTCCGTGACTGGTTTCAAGATTATCTGCGACTTTGTATGTCTAGCTCCCGCTTTCTGACAAAGGGCCTGTTTTTGCTTACCAACGGTATACGTAACCTCGCTTCACTCTCGTAAACTTGAGTCTGGGGATTTGCTCCGTGGAAACTGCATAGCGAGGAATTTAAAGCTTAACAGCAATCCGAAAATGGTCTGGAATATTTTGCTTATTGTGACTTATTCCCGGGTTTAATTTTCAACCGCTGCTAACACCCTGTGCTAGATTTAATGCAGCGACAGGTATCACATTGGCAAGATTGCCGTAAGGATCAGGCCGCAAAAATCAGGGAGAGAGTTGAAAAGCCTCATGAGAATAACGAAGATTATCTTACTGTCGCTTTGCGCGGTAACCGTGGTGATCAGCCAGGCAGCATGGGCCGGTGACAGGGAACGCAACCAGGCCAAGCGCATCCACGATCGCCTGACCGGCGTCACCGCGAGCAACGCGGTCCTCGACGTGATGGAGGGAATGATTATCACGGACTCCAGTGGCAAGAGTGCCGCTGAGTACGCAATTTCCATAACGCCGAATCCCAGTGTTACCCCCAGCCTGAATTCGAATGCCCGCTACTTCTATAATGTCACTCTGAAAAATTTCGCCGCACCCTGGACCAACGAAGAGCAAACCGTTTTTACCCCGCTGAACGATTACTCGGCAACCGTGGTCGGCGCGATACGCGACGCCATCGATTTCAGGCGAATACTCTACGATGACCTCGTCTACATCGGTAAAGCCGGCGGAATAAGCCCTTATGCAAACAACAATAACGACCACTACGAGGAGCTCGAAAACCTCGGTCCCTTTGCCGGCGACCTGTCTGACAACGCCATCCTGGCCATCGATGCGCAGAGCAATGTCAGCGGGCTGGATAGCGACGCCACCGCCGGGGTAATGACCAGCCGCGCGGGTGCGATGGCCTTTTATTCCGACGGCACCAATCGCGCCATGTTTCGCTTCACCCTGATGAACCATCTGTGCACCGATCTCGAACCACTCAAGGACGTGTCGCGCATTCCCGATCGAGTACGACGTGACGTGTCGCGCAGTCCGGGCGGCGACAGCCGCATATTTCTCAACGGCTGCGTGGGTTGCCATGCCGGCATGGATGGTATGGCCGGCGCCTTCGCTTACTATGAGTGGGATTACAACAACGATAAATCCGATGGCCGCCTCGTGTATCGGGATACCAGTCACCCGAAGTTCGATCCCGCCACCGGCGTATCCCTCAAGCACAATATCAACGAGAACAACTTCGAATATGGCTATATCACCACCGACGACAGCTGGATCAACTACTGGCGCAACGGCCCGAATTCCAAGCTCGGTAACCGGATCAGCGATCCCGGTATCGGCTGGGGGGGCTATAGTGGTGAGCAGCTGGACAGCAAGGATAACGCGATCGGCAATGGCGCCAAGTCGCTCGGTATCGAGCTGGCCAACAGCAAGGCCTTCGCCCAGTGCCAGGTAGACAAGGCATTCAAGGCGATCTGCTTGCGAGATCCGAACGTCTTCGCCGCGGACCGCGTGGCGCGTAACACAATCGTGGACAACTTCAAGGGCGGTGGCTACAACATGCGCGGGGTGTTCACCGATGTCGCTGCTTTCTGCAAGGGGAATTGATCATGAAGCGGACTCCCTCATTGCTCAAATATTTGTTTCTCCTGCTGGTCATCGGCATGCTGGCTGCCTGTGACGGCAGTGTCGGTACTGCCAGCAATCCTGATCTGAGAACGGGTGATGGCAGTTATACCGGGCCGCCGGCGAAAACAGCCGACATCCGTTCCTTTCAGCTCAATTTCTGGCAATTCCTGAAAGCGGAAAACCGCTGTGGCCAATGCCATGGTAAAGGCCAGGTGCCGGTATTTGTCAATCTCGACGACGTCAACAAGGCCTATTCGGAAGCTGTCAAGTACGCCAACCTGGAAGATCCGGCCGCCTCCGCACTGGTCGCCAAGGTCGGTGGCGGACACAACTGCTGGCTCGGCTCGCTTTCCGCCTGCGCCACCACGGTCGAGCAGATGATCAGCAACTGGGCGACCGACTCGAATATCACTTCGGCCCGCCTGATTCAGCTGCAGGCGCCGATCCTCCGTACGCCGGACAATTTCAAATCTTTCCCTGCAGCCGCAGACACGCTGGGCACCAACGGTAGCAGTTTTGAAAATACCGTCTACCCGCTGCTGATCGGCACGACCCCGCTAATCGCCAACGACAACTGCCAGAACTGCCACGAACCAACGGGTCCCCAGTTGCCGCAGGCGCCATTTTTCGCGAGCCCGGACGTCGATATCGCCTATGCCGCTGCCAAATCGAAGATGAACCTGAATTCGCCCGATCAATCCCGATTCGTCGAGCGTCTGCAACAATTGCACAATTGCTGGAGCACCTGTACGGCTGACGCTAGCGCAATGACCGACGTCATCGCGCTGTGGGCTGAAGGCATCGCCAAAACAACAGTTGATAGTACCCTGCTAACCAGCATGGCGCTGACCCTGGGCGATGGTGTCGTCGCTGCGGGTGGTAATCGCCACGAGGGCAACCTGTTCGCGTTGTGGGAATTCAAGACACGCAGCGGGCTCACGGCCTATGATACCAGCGGTATCGATCCGGCGATCAACCTGACACTTATCAGTAACGACGTTTCCGGTGACACGGTTAAATGGCTCGACAGCTACGGCCTGAATTTCAATGGCGGGCGCGCCCAGGCGCTGACCTTCGACAGCGAAAAAATGCATACCTTCATTCAGTCTACCGGCGAGTATGCGCTCGAGGCCTGGGTTGTTCCTGCCAATGTGACCCAGCCGAATGCAAGCATCGCCAGTTACTCCGGAAGTGACAATGCGCGCAATTTCACCCTCACCCAGGACATGTACAATTACGATTTTTATAATCGTATCGCGGTGGATCCGCCACGGCCAAACGGCGACCCGGCACTGTCCAGCGGCGAAGGTGACGAAGAACTCGTGCAGTCCAGCCTGCAGCACGTGGTTGTCAATTACGACCCCGACACGGGTCGCAGCATTTACATCAATGGCGCACTGGTCAACGTGACCGATCCGGTAAGCGGAACGAGTACGGTCAGCAATGCCTGGAACGACGGCTTCACCCTGACGCTCGGCAATGAACTCTCGGGCCAGCGACCCTGGCGGGGACACCTGCGCATGCTGGCCATGCACAGCCGTACCCTGACCCAGGAACAGGTGTTGCAAAATTTTGATGCCGGCGTCGGTGAAAAGTACTTGCTGCTGTTTTATATCGGACACCAGGCCGGCGTACCGGACGACAGCTATATCATGTTCGAAGTATCGCGCTACGACGAATACAGCTATCTGTTCAACAAGCCGACCTTTATCAATCTCAACCCTGACTGGACACCGGTGGCGGTCGAAATCGCCGGTATGCGCATCGGCATCAATGGCAAAGAAGCCTCTGCCGGGCAAGCCTATGCGAATCTCAATACCAGCGTCGATGGCAGCTACGACCCGCAGTTCGGACAGCTGCTATCATCATTGGGCACCATCATTCCGTTGCAGAACGGGGACGAAAGCGATCAGTTTTTCCTGACATTCGAAAAAATCGGCACGCGAACCAGAGACTACCAGGAGGCGCCGGTTACCGTCGCCGCGCCTCCAGGTGACCCTGCTGACCCGGTTTCCGCCGATATCGGGGTGCGTACCTTCGAGGAAATCAACGCGACCATAGCCGCGATCACCGGTGTCGATATCAACAATACGGGCGATCCTGGCGATCCAGACAGTAAAGGTGTGAAAGGCGTGTTCGACGATTATTATCAACAGTTGCCGTCGACCGAGGCAATCGACGCCTTCCTGCCATCGCATCAAATGGCGATTGCCCAGCTCGCGCTGACATCCTGTAGCGAACTGGTCGAAGGCAGGGGCAGTATACCGGCAAGCAGTTTTTTCCCTGGATTCGTTTTCAACCAGTCTTCGCAGGGGGCATTCGGACCGCCGCCACCTTCAGTTGAACTGTATTATCCGCTTCCGGATCCCGCCGATCCAACAGCGACACAGCTTGCCAACCGGAGTTTGATCATCGATCCGTTGCTGACGCGGGCGATGAACGTGATTGCTCCCGCGAGCACCAGTAATTTAACCAGTCAACCCGATGCGGTCATCATCCACGATATGCTGGGCTCAGACCAGCCCCAGGAACTCGATGCGGCGATCACCGCAAACACGGACTATACGAGCCTGATTGATCAAATGCTGAGCTGCAAACCACCAGTGACAATACCACCAACGACCAGCTGTACCCCGATCAATTCGATCCCGAGAACCGCCCAGATCATCAAGGCCGTCTGTGCTGCAGCCGTTGGCAGCGCAGTCATGATGGTACAATAGGACTTAAACATGGCCAGATTCAAAAGAAACCAGTACATCCCGCCCGACGCACCATTACTTTATGAAGATCATGGGCGCCCGATGTCGCGGCGCCAGTTTATCCGCCAGGGATTGATGACTGGATCGGCCTCGATTTTATCCGGCGGTATTTTTGGTCTATTCGCCAATCCTAACGCAGCCTATGCAGCGATAGCGGGTGACCTCGGTGCGCTTGCAACCGAAATCACCAACAAGGGAAATTTCAACTGCAGCGTCGGTCCACTTGCAGCCGGTCAAAAAATCCCGTTCATCTGCTTTGACCTCGCCGGCGGCGCGAACCTGGCCGGATCCAACGTGCTCGTTGGGCAGGGTGGCGGACAAAAGGATTTTCTCTCTACCGCCGGTTACAGCAAACTTGGAATACCTGGCGACATGGTTCCGGGCCTGGATGATACCGGGGTTACCCTGCTCAATCCGAGCGATGGCGACTTCACCAATAGCGAGCTGAACCTGGTGTTTCACGCTGACAGCGCGATGCTGCGTGGCATCCGTGATACCGCGGTTACCGCCTTCGCGGGTGGTAATGTCGACGGCTGCGTCATTCCCGCGCGCTCTGATAACGATACCGCCAACAACCCCCATAACCCGCTTTATGGCCTCGCCATGACCGGGGCGCGTGGCGATGTCGTCGACCTGATCGGATCGCGCACCAGCGTCTCGGGAGGCAACTCGATGGCCCCGGCGTCGCAAATCAATCCCGAATTTCGCCCGACCAAGGTTGACCGTCCGAGCGACGTCACCGGCATGGTCGATATTGGTGACCTGACTGCCATCCTCGGGGCCGACGACGTCACCGCGGTGATGGAATCGATTGCCCGCGTAACCCATCGTAAATTACAACTCGCGAATGTCGACACGCTGCTGGGCCCGAGCCGCGATGAAATCGTCAAGGACATGGTTCGTTGTGGCTATCTCAAGTCTGCGGATATTGCCGATCGCTTTGCCGGGGTACCCGTAGACCCCCTCGCCGATATTAATATCCAGTCGATCTTTTCAACCGTCGGCGGGCTCGCCGACAGTGAATTTCGCAAAGCCGCCTCGGTAATGAAGATGGTGGTCAACGGCTACGCGGCTGGTGGCTGTATTACCATGGGCGGCTACGACTACCATACCGGAGACCGGCGGACCGGGGAAAATCGCGATCTGCGTGCCGGCCGTTGTATCGGCGCCTGTCTTGAATACGCACGCCTGCTCAATACCAAATTGATGATCTACGTGTTCAGCGATGGCTCGGTATTCAGTAACGGTAACCCGGATGACAGCGCGAACGCCGGGACTGGAGCAGGACTGCAGCTAGGTGGGGCGGGCAAGGGTCAGTGGACCGGCGACAATTCCTCTACCGCCTGTTCCTTTTTCCTCGTATTTGATCCTGACGGGCCACCCACGCTGGTCGGTAGCCGCCAGATCGGCCTCATGAATGCCGGTGCATCGGTGGTCACGACGGCAACCCCCGCGGCCAACAATCCCAACCTGCTGGTCAACATGCTGCTGTTGAATTTCATGGCGGTGAACGGCCCTTCAATCGGTTTTCCCGATGTTATTTCCGAATTCAAGTCCATATTCCCGAATCATGGACTGGGTAACGACGCAAGTCTGGCCAGTTACATAGCATTTGCCCCGTTATAAGCTAACATTTGAGCTGTTTCACAATGATGGGTTTTCGGGTGAGCAGTTTTGCCAACTTACGCTGTTGCATTAAATATCTTTTCTTCGTCGCAATGCTCAGCCTGTGCGCCCAGTCGCACGCGCTGGCCGACTGGGCGCGTCAGCAGCGCGACATCATGGGCACCCGCATCTCGGTGGAACTGTGGTATACCGACCCGGGCATAGCCGCAGATTGCAGCAGGCGCGTGTTCACCGAAATGGAGCGTATCGACGCCCTGATGAGCAGCTACCTGGCTAGCAGTGAACTTTCATTTATTAACGAAAATGCCGCCCACAGCTGGGTTGATCTCGGCGACGAACTGAGGCATCTGATCCGGCGCTCGATATACTTTTCGCAGATTTCCGGCGGCGCTTTCGATATCACCTATGCCAGCGTAGGCTACGCCTACGATTACCGCAAACACCAGCAACCCAGCGACCAGCTCATTACACGGAAACTGCAGGCGATAGATTATCGACATATCGAACTCGGCGAGCGCGGAATTCGCTTCAAGAACGATGCGGTGCGCATCGATCTCGGTGGCATCGCCAAGGGCTATGCTGTCGATCGCGCGATCGATCTGTTGCAGAAATGCGGCATTGTCGAGGCCATGGTCAGTGCCGGCGGTGACAGCCGCATCATCGGTGATCGCGAGGGTCGGCCGTGGATGATCGGGATTCAGCATCCCCGCCAGGCGGAGGGCATTGCGCTGCGCCTGCCGCTTAGCGATAGCGCCATTTCCACCTCTGGTGACTACGAGCGATTTTATATCGAAAATGGCCAGCGCATACATCACATCATCAACCCGGACACCGGACGTTCGGCAAAGGCCAGCTGGAGCGCCACGGTGACCGGGCCAGATGCGATGACAACCGACGCCTTATCAACTACTCTTTTTATTCTGGGTGCGCTCGACGGTCTCGCGTTGATCGAAAGCCTCGAAGGGTTCGACGCAATCATTATCGACAGTCATGGCAAGGTTCATTATTCGTCAGGCTTCATGGATCCCGCGTCGAGTGAATAGCCGCTATAAAGACAATCTGAACTATGAAAACTAAAAGCCTTACTACCTCGTTGCTGTTATTGCTGTTTTGCCTGGCGACCCCGCTTGCGGCGCAGGAAGCCGACAGTGAGGACGCTACCGCGGATAATTCACTGGAAACTGATATCGAGGCACTGAAAAAAGAAGTCCTGTCGCTGAACCGCGACCTGTTCATACTCGAAGAAGACCTGTTATTTCCGGCCAATACCCAATTCAGCGTTTTCCTGTCGATGAATTCCGGTGTGTTCTTCAGCCTCGATTCGGTGCAACTCAAGATCGACGACAAGATTATCGCCAACCACCTCTACACTGAACGCGAGCTCGCCGCGCTCAAGCGCGGGGGTGTCCAACGTCTCTATATCGGCAACCTGCCCTCCGGGGAGCATGAAATCGTTGCGATTTTTATCGGCCTCGGCCCCAGTGGGCGCGATTATCGACGCGGCGAATCGATCGTAATCGAAAAATCAAGCGAACCCCAGTTTGTCGAATTTATGATTAGCGATGACACTGCCAAGGAGCAACCCAGTTTCGATGCGCGTATCTGGGAATAAGTTGCCGGGGTATCTCCCCCGAAACTTGCTATGGGGCGCTTGCAGCTGTCTCTGTGCACTGTTGTTGTGCCTGGTTTCAATTGCCCGGGCGGCGACGCCCGCCGCAGAGCATCGGGTACAGGATCTCTACTACGGCCAGGCGCTATACCAGTATTTTCAGCAAAATAAACTGGCCGCAATCACCCGTTTGATGACTGCAGCGACCCGGCCGCCACTTGCCAGCTCACAACCCGATGAGGCTAATCTTCTGCTCGCGGACCTCTACTACAACTATGGCCTGTACGAAGAATCGCGTTCGCTATTTGCGCAATTGCTGGACGCAGAGGTTTCCGACTCGATACAAAATCGCATCTGGTTCAACCTCGCGCGGGTGCGTTACGATCAGGGATACCGCGACGATGCGCTCAACTTGCTGTCACGCATCAACGATCAGCTGCCACAGCGTATCGAGGCCGAACGCAAGTACCTGCTCACCAACCTGTATCTCGGCAGTGGCGAGTATGATCTGGCCGCAAACGAAAGCCTGCAAATCGATTCGAAGTCGATCTGGAAATCCTATGCCCGTTACAATCTGGGGGTTGCCCTGATTGAAAACCAGGACCTGCAGCAGGGTGAGAAAATCCTCAATGAGCTCGGCCAAATGGAAGCCAGCAGCGAGGAACTGCTGGCTTTGCGTGATCAGTCAAACCTGTCGCTCGGTCTCAAGCACTTGCGCCTGGGGCAGCCGCAACCGGCACTGCAAAGCTTGTTGCGCATTCGCCTCGAGGGCCCGCTCAGCAACAAGGCACTGTTGGCATCGGGCTGGGCCTGGTACCGCCTGGATCAGTTTGACAAGGCGTTGCAACCCTGGCGTTTTCTGCTGCAACGCAATGCGATCGACTTGTCGACCCAGGAGGCGATCCTGGCGATTCCCGCCAACTATGTCGAATCAGGCGACGACAGACTTGCGATACGTTACTACAAAATGGCTGCGCAGCAGTTTGATCTGCAGCTCGAATCGCTGGAAGGCGCAATCCGGTCGATTGGCGACGATGCGTTAATTGACGCGCTGCGCGAAACCAACCTGTTGCAGGATCGCGGCAACCTGCAACGCCAGCCACCCGTTTCCGTTGTCACACCGCAACTGCAGCTGTTGCTGGCGTCGGAAGGTTTTCACCGTGAAATCAAACGCTACCAGGACCTGCTGGATATACGTCAATCGCTTGGCGACTGGGGCAACAATCTCCCGGCACTTGAGCTGATGCTCGGCGAGCGCAGCCGGGCATTTGCCGAAAGACTGCCGATGCTGGAGCAATCTGCAAGCTTCGACCAGTACGAACAGTTTACTTTACGTCGTGATGAGCTAGCCGAGCAGCTCAGCGAGATCGAGTCCAGTGAAAATTACCTCGCCCTGGCAGGGGTTGATGAGCTGGACCAACTCGAGCGAATGCAAAGCGCGGCCAGCTCTATCGCCAATATCGGATCACAACGCGATACGGCAGATCAGCAGCAGACGCTGAGACTTCTTTCCGGGCTGCTAAACTATCAACTCGCCACCGATTATCCCAGGCGCATCTGGAAATCGAGGAAACAACTGATACAGCTGGATCGTGCGCTCAACGAAGCCGACGCGCGCGTCGTCGGGCTGCGCGGCATCACCGATCGTACTCAACTCGACCTCGCAGACTTTCGTGGCCGCATCAGCGGTCAGACTGAGAAAATTTCGGCATTGGGCACACGCGTTGCGGGATTACTGCAGCAACAGGAACAGCGCATCAATCAACTGGCCATCGAGGCCATTCGTGTCCAGCAGCAGCACGTCCGCCAGTTACGCCTGAATGCGCGCTATGAGCTGGCACGTATTTCCGACAAGCTGGCGACCCCGCAATGACCCGTCAGCGCCGACAACGCCTGACATTACTGTTGGCAGCGACGCTGCTCAGCGCCTGCGGATCCGGCGGAGTGGATATCGGACCAACCATCGGCGACCTCGCCAAAATGCCGCCTATTCTGGAAATAGCAGAACTGGAGCCGCAGGCCAACTTCGAGCTCGACCGCCAGCAAGTTATCGACAGTTTGCGTGAACTGGTCGCGATCACCACAGAGGGTGAAGGCACCGGTGCCGAACTGCGCCGCCTGGCCGATCTGGAACTCGAAGCCAGCCTCGACAAGCGGGTGGCGGACGACCCCGACACGCAGCAACTGGGTCAGCAGGAAGCCTTGCATGCCATCAGCATTTACGAAACCTATCTGCAGCAATACCCCGGCCGCGAAAACAATGACAAGATTCTGTACCAGATGTCACGCGCCTACGCGCTCGAATCAGAAATCGATAAGTCGATGGCCGCGCTGGACCGCATCGTTAACGAATACCCTGATTCAATCTATATGGACGAAGTTCAGTTCCGTCGCGGTGAGAACCTGTTCGTGGACCGGGACCACGCGGCCGCAGAGCTCGCCTATGGTCATATCGTGCAGAACACTCCGAATTCCATATTTTTCGAAAAAGCGCTTTACAAGTATGGCTGGGCCCAGTTCAAGCAGGGCCGGTTCGAAGATGCCCAGGCCAGTTTCATTCGCTTGCTGGATATCAACCTCGAGAATAACAGCATTCGCGAAATCGATTTCAACCCGGCCCTGTCGAGGGCTAACCAGGAACTGCTGGAGGACGTCATCCGTGTCGTCGCGCTGTCCTTTACCTACCAGGAAGACACTCGGCAAATCACGCAGTATTTCAGGCAGAACGGCAACCGCG
>Ga0316187_10002535_pt1 | contig 15900 bp, 16 predicted proteins | sample CroRivburrow1_MG_FD_204927 | JGI IMG/M metagenome (GOLD analysis project Ga0316187, IMG submission 204927) | Coastal sediment microbial communities from Maine, United States - Cross River worm burrow 1 | ecosystem: Environmental > Aquatic > Marine > Coastal > Sediment | place: USA: Maine... | reverse complement strand
GTTAAAATCGTCGGATCGCTTAAGTCGGCAAAGGTCAAAGGAAAAGCGTTGGTTATCAACAGATCATTTAAGTCCGTTTTCGATAACAAAACACACATCGCAATTCACTGCGTACTATCATTTAATCTACCAATCAGATTTGTCGTCCTTTGGGCAACATCATGCAACAATTTAGAATGATTCCTTTTCAATTCCATATGTTCATTGGCGATATTCAAGGCAGCTAAAATTAATATTTTTTGTCTCGAAATATTTGATAATGGATCATTTTGCTGACTTTCTACACGAGCCACTGCCTCTGCCAAAAGATCAGCAACCTCCTTCGCTTTGGTAACATCCGAATCCGCTTTAAACGTATGCGGTTGCCCAAAGAGCTCTATGGTTACAATCTGTTCCAACAGCTATTGAATTTTACCTTTCCTAACCTGTACCTTGCCGGCCCCGAATACTAAGAATCTGAAATATCATCGAGTCTGGCCAGCAAACCGTCGATTTTTGATCGGATCAAGGTCTTTTCCTCAGCGTAATTTTTTTCCGCCTCAACCTTACCTTGAATCTCCTCCTCTAACCTTATTAATTTACTCTTAAGTTCTGAATTGGCTGCCACTTGGGCATTACAATTTTCAATTAATCTTTCAACTTTTTGTTCTATCTCCCCAAACTGCTTTAATACAAAATCATTGTCCACTTTGGTTACCTCATTATAATTTTAGTTCAATATAATCTGTAATATATCTAAAAGTCAAGAGATATTCCGCATCCGCTTTTTCATGATCTTGTCCACCGCTTCCAGATCCTGACAGCTGTTGATACCCAAAATTTGGTGATAATCGGCAGCGACCATGACCCCCGTTTTCTTGTTTTCTTTATACCCGATGGCCATGATATCAGTCAGGTATAATTCTTTCTGAACATTGTTTGACTGAATTTTTGGAAGCGCATCCTGCAAAAACGCTTTGTTGATACAGTAAATACCGGTATTAATCAGTCCGATTTTTCTTTGCTCGTCCGTAGCATCTTTTTCTTCAATTATTCCAGATACTTCATAATTATCATCCAGCAGAACCCGACCATATCCATAAGGATTTTTCAATTCCACGGCCAAGAGAGAAATATCACGATAACACGCCAAATGGTCCTCGACAAGACCCGATATGGTTTCAGGTAAAATAAGCGGCACGTCACCGTATAGGATAACAACTTCATCGCAATGATCGGGGATAAGGGGCATAGCGCACATTACCGCATGCGCCGTCCCGAGTTGCTGCTCCTGATAGGCAACATAAATTTGAGCTGTTTCAGATATGATTTCACGTACTTTTTGCGCCTGATGGCCAATCACCACGATGACGTCGTCACCGGCCGCTTTTCGAGCAGCCTCGACCACGTAGAGAATCATGGGTCTCTCAGCAACCTCATGAAGCACCTTGGCCTTATCTGATTTCATGCGGGTTCCCAGTCCGGCGGCGAGAATAACAACAGCAATATTTTTTCTCATCGATTTTACCTGTTTTTATTTCGATAACCTTATTTGGTAATTATTCATCCGTTTCCGTAAACCGCTTCCCAGGAAAAGCGCCTCCCGATTATCAAAACCCCTAATCCCAATCTTCAATGACCCAATTATGACGAAACAAATCATAAGCCGCCGGCATCAATCAGGCTTGCACCCATCAAGCATGCCCTCGCGGTAACGGTAGAACCTTTTAAAGTCTCACAAGCCGGTGGCTTATGAATTGAGTTAACGGTAGATTTAAAAAGGGCAAACCAACTATTTGGTTTACCCTTTTCTATACATTCTCCCCTATTAGTGTAAACGTGGAAAATAAGTTTTACGGAAAAAAAACCAGATATTATCAACGGAGTCCGGCGATATTTATCCGTACCAGCGCCCGATCCAGGGCCGCCTTGGCCCGGACGGCATCAATATCTTCCTTGGTGCGGGCTTCTGCAAGCCGTTTTTCAGCCCTTTCCTGGGATGCTTTGGCGCGATCCAGGTCGATATCTTCTCTTTTTTCCGCCGATTCCGCCAAAATCGTCACCTTATTTGGCAGCGCTTCGGCAAATCCGCCGTTGACAAAGACATAGCGCTCAGTTCCCTGTGCGTCGGTATAACGGACAATCCCGGTTTTTAATGTGGTTAGAAAAGGCGTATGCCCAGTGAGTACACCGAATTCACCAAGTGACCCCGGCGCCATAATGATCTTTACCTCTTCGTCGACAACCGCCTTGTCGGGTGTAACAATTTCCAATTTAACATTTCCAGCCATGCTTACACCTATTATTTAGTCTGCTTCAGCCATCGTCTTGGCTCTTTCCACCACCTCATCAATGCCCCCGACCATATAAAATGCTTGCTCAGGCAGATCGTCGTGTTTACCCTCGACGATCTCCTTGAAACCTTTGATCGTGTCTTCTATCTTTACATAAGATCCGGGCGTATTGGTAAAAACTTCGGCAACGTGAAAGGGTTGTGACAAAAACCGCTGAATCTTTCTCGCACGGCTTACGGTAATTTTGTCTGCGTCATCCAATTCATCAATTCCCAGAATAGCGATAATATCCTGGAGTTCCGTATATTTTTGAAGGGTCTTTTGCACCTGGCGTGAGACTTGATAATGTTCATCACCAATATAGGCGGCATCCAGAATTCTGGATGTCGAATCAAGGGGGTCTACCGACGGGTAGATACCGAGTTCAACCAGCTTACGAGAAAGGACCACGGTACCGTCCAGATGTGCAAATGTCGTTGCCGGGGCAGGGTCTGTCAGGTCGTCAGCAGGGACATAGACACATTGAACGGCCGTAATCGATCCCTTGTCCGTTGAGGTAATCCGCTCCTGAAGCTCGCCAAGGTCCACAGCCAGGGTCGGCTGATACCCCACCGCAGACGGCATACGTCCCAGCAAGGCTGAAACCTCGGAACCTGCCTGAGTAAAACGGAAAATATTATCGATAAAAATAAGGACATCCTGACCTTCTTCATCCCTGTAATACTCAGCGGCTGTCAGGGCGGAAAGTGCTACCCGAGCCCTTGCACCGGGAGGTTCCGTCATTTGCCCGTAAATCAATGCTGCCTTGGGAAGTACGCCCGCATCCTTCATCTCGTGATACAGATCGTTTCCCTCACGGGTCCGTTCTCCAACGCCGGCGAATACCGAGATACCGCCGTGCTGCATGGCAATGTTGTGAACCATTTCCATCATAATAACGGTTTTACCAACGCCGGCCCCGCCGAAGAGGCCCATTTTCCCGCCTCGTGGAAACGGAACCAGCAAATCGATAACCTTAATTCCGGTTTCAAGAACCCGCACCGTCGTATCCTGCTCGGTAAATGACGGCGCTTCGCGGTGGATCGGCATCATCTTTTCCTGGCTGACGGGACCGAGCCCGTCAACCGGTCTTCCCACAACATTGAGAACACGCCCCAGGCCCGCCGCACCAACCGGCATCATGATCGGCTTGCCGGTATCCTTTACCTCTTGTCCTCTCATCAGACCGTCGGTCACATCCATGGCAATGGTTCTGACCACATTGTCCCCAAGATGCTGGGCGACTTCAACAACCAGGTTGCCCTCTTCATCACTAATAGCAGGGTTGCTGATCGTCAGCGCCGTATAGATGAAAGGCAGATTCCCCTGTTCGAATTCCACATCCACCACAGGGCCCAAGACCTGAATAATTTTACCAATGTTTTCTCCCATCGAAAAACCTCCAAATTGGTTATTTTTTATTCGTTATTTGTTATTCGTATAGGAATTACCGCATCATCCGGGAATAGACCCGATTAACAAATAACAATTAACTACGAACTATTAACTATCCCTTTAGCGCTTCGGCACCGCCGACGATGTCCATCAGTTCTGCGGTAATGGATGCTTGTCTGGCCTTGTTATATGCCAGCGTCAAATTCTCGATCAAATCATTACATGCATTGGTTGCATTGTTCATGGCGGCCATCCGGGCGGCATGTTCGCTGGTGGAAGTTTCCAGCAGCGAACTGTGCAGCGTTACATTGACACTTTTCGGCAGCAACTCCCCTAAAAGACTGTCGGCTGAGGGTTCGCAAATGTGTTCGGCCAGGTACTCTTCACTTTCCTTTTCATCTTCCGCAGTTTCAATCGGTGGTATCGGCAGCAGCTGTTTTAGGGTGGGGACCTGTCTGCCCATGCTCAAAAATTCGGAATAGACGACATAGACTTCGTCATAGTCTCCGTTCAGGTATCCTTCCACTAATTTGCGTCCTGCATTGGCAGCCACATTGAAACCAAAACTGGTTCCGACGACACCGATATGTTCGTCTACTCTCGGCATTTTCTGTTTGCGACACCAGTCTCGGCCTTTTTTCCCAAAATTGGTAAAGGATATCTCAATACCATGACCGGATTTATCCGTAATGAAGGAATTAGCCCTTTCAGTCAGGTTGACATTGAAACCGCCACACAATCCCCGGTCCGATGTACACAAGACCACATGAAGTTTCTTTACTTCCTCACGGGGTAACAGCAAAGGGCTGGCTTCCTCGCCGGACTTCTGAGCCAGACTCCCCAATACCTCGGTAAATTTTACGGCATAGGGGCGAAAATTCTCCATATTAGTCTGGGCGCCCCGCAATCTTGAGGTCGCCACCATATTCATGGCCTTGGTGATCTGCTTTGTCTTCTTAACTGCCGCAATTTTGTTCTGGACATCTTTTAGACTTGCCATATGTACCTTCTCGCGTGTTGCGTGTTTCGGGTTGCGAGTGGGCCTCTCAGAATTTTACGCGTAACACGCAACTCGTAACCCGTACCGCGCTCTATTTGATCGTATCCTTAAACTCTTGGCCGTAAGCCTCCATGGCTTCGACCATCACCTTGTCCAGATCGTCTGAAATTTCTTCTTTTTCCTTCAGTTCAGAAAAAATTTGCGGATACCTGTCTTCGACGAATGCGTAAAGCCCTGCCTCGTATTTTTCCAGGACGCCAACCGGATACTCATCGAGATGTCCCTTTGTACCGGCGTATAGGATCGTGACTTGTTTCTCCATGGACAGCGGCTGAAATTGCGGTTGTTTGAGGATTTCAACCAGCCTTGCCCCGCGGGTCAACTGCCTCTGGGTGGCCGCATCCAGATCGCTGCCAAAGGCCGCGAATGCTTCCAGTTCGCGAAACTGCGCCAGATCCAGGCGCAAGGTGCCGGCCACCTGTTTCATGGCTTTCACCTGGGCCGCACCGCCGACCCGCGAAACCGACAGTCCAACATTGATCGAAGGCCTGACACCGGCGAAAAACAAAGAGGGCTCCAGATAAATCTGGCCGTCTGTAATGGAAATAACATTGGTCGGGATAAAGGCGGAGACATCACCGGCCTGGGTTTCGATGATGGGGAGCGCTGTCAGGGACCCTGCCCCAAGCTCGTCATTCATCTTTGCCGCCCGTTCAAGCAGACGGGAATGGTTATAGAAAATATCACCGGGGTAGGCTTCTCGCCCGGGGGGGCGTCTCAGCAGAAGTGAGACCTGCCGATAGGCGGCTGCCTGTTTTGAAAGATCGTCATAGATTATCAGCGCATGCTGGCCCTTATTACGGAAGTACTCTCCCATGGCGCAGCCGGCATAGGGCGCAAGAAACTGCAGGGTGGCCGGATCACTGGCACAAGCGGCTACGATGGTTGTATATTCCATGGCCCCGTGCTTTTCCAGCACGGCATGGACCTGGGCCACCGTCGATTTTTTCTGCCCGCAGGCCACATAGATACAGTAAATGTCCGTATCTTTCTGGGCCAAAATGGCATCAACGGCAACGGCGGTTTTACCGATCTGCCGATCACCGATGATCAGTTCGCGCTGTCCGCGTCCCACCGGCGTCATGGCATCAATGGCCTTGAGACCCGTATAACAGGGCTCATGAACACCCTTGCGCTGGATAACACCCGGGGCAACCATTTCAACCCGGCTGAACTCCTTGGCGTCTATGGGGCCCTTTCCGTCCAAAGGTTCGCCGACGGTGGAGACGACCCGGCCGAGAACTGCTTCACCCACCGGAACTTCAGCAATTCTGCCGGTTCGTTTGACCATATCGCCTTCCTTGATATGGATATCCTCACCCATGACGGCAACACCCACGTTGTCCTCTTCAAGGTTCAGTACGAGCCCCAGGATGCCGCCGGGAAATTCCACAAGCTCATTTGCCATGGCTTTTTCCAGACCATACATCCGGGCAATGCCGTCTCCGACAGACAAAACGACCCCGGTTTCACTCAACTCGACTTTCTTGTCATAATCCGTAATCTGCTCTTTAATAATTTGACTGATTTCTTCTGCTCTTAGTTCCATTACACACCTTCACCCTTTTTTAATGATTCTCTCATATTGAGTAATTGTGTTTTGATACTCCCATCCAGAACAAGATCACCGATTCGAGTGACAATCCCTCCAATGAGACTCGGATCCTGTTCAACTTCCAGAACAATATCTTGAGCTGTCTTTTCTGACAGGGTTTTACGAATTTTTTCAACGGTTTCAGATGACAGTTCGGTGGCCGAAACCAGATGGGCCCGGCCGATGCCTTTTAACTCATCGGCGAGTTTCTGATAAAAGTCATTGATACCGCTCAAATGAATGAAGCGCCCCTTTTCAAACAAGAGGATTAAAAAGGATTTCATGATTGCGGAAATAGCAACCTTTTCAATAATGGTCTCCAAAACCTTTTTGCGCCCGGCAGCATTGTAAAGGGGATTGTTGATGGCCTGTTCGAGCATTGTTTCTTTCTCAATCAATTCACTAAACTCTGCAAGCTCTTCACGATAAGTTTCGGTTTGACCGTCTTCTTTTCCGATCAGTAATAGTGCTTTGGCGTAACGCCGTGCAATCGCCAAATTTTTCATCCTGCCTCCACCTTCCTCAGATATTCATCCACCAATCTGTCCTGATCTTCGCCCGAAATTTTTCCTTTTAAAATTTCCTCGGCCTTGGACAGCGATGTTTCGAAAATTTCTTCCTGCAGTTTTAATTTTGCCTGTTTGAATTCATGCTCGATATTTCGGCGAGCCTGGCTCTGGAGTTTATCAGCAGCCGATTGAGCCTCCTTTAAAATTCTCGCTTTGGCTTCATTTCCCTGCTTGATATAATCCTCAACAATCTTATCTGACTCTTTTTCCAGTTGGGATAGTTTTTCACTATATTCAGCCAGCTGTTTTTCAGCTTCGGCTTTGCGTGCTTCCAAGTCTTCCAATTGGTCTTTAATGCCCTTGATCCGGGCACCGAGTGCCTGGGACAGCGGTTTGCGTAAAAGAAAAACAAGCGCTATCGCTAAAACCGTGAAATTCATCACTCGAAACCAATCGGTTGAAGTCCACCCCTTTGCGCCGGAATCTTCACCGGATGCACTCAGGGCGGTAGGAATTGAAAAACCGAAAAGCAACAACAAAATCAACAAAATTACTGCTGAGCTTTTCTTAAAACGATGCAGGCCGCCAAAACCGGATATCTTCATTAAACAGCCCTCCCCAAAATTTTTTGACTGATTTGGTTGGCGAAATCACCGATTTGTGCTTGCAAGCTTTCTCTGGCAACCTCGGCGTCTTTTTTTATTTGGTCGCGGATTTGGGTTAACTCCGCCTGGGCTTTGCGATTGATATCATCGAGAATCGATTTTTCCTCATCCGCCGCTTGCTGCAACAAGGCATCTTTCTCCTTAAAGCCCTTGGTTCGGGCTTCCTTTATGCCCGCCGCAAAAGCGTCATCTTTTTCTCTGACATCATTGTTGGAGGTTTCGATGGCAAGCTCAAGACCGCTTACTTTTTCTTTTCGCTGGGTCAAAATTTTGCGTATCGGTTTGTACAGCAATACGTTTAGTACCCATATGGCAAAAAGGAAATTGATAATTTGAATGATAATCGATCCGTCAGGAATAACCGTTACTCCGCCGCCACCGGATTCTCCGGATGACCCGAACACGATTTTGGGAAAAACGAGGCAAATCTGGACAAGAATGATAATAAAGGTAGGAAAACCTTTCCGGTAAATACCAGAAATCTTCATAAAAAAACCTCCATCAACCTGTTCACGGCAACTACTTTATTTGTTTCACAAATTCCCCTTGGGGTCGTAGAATCAACTGCGGCGGTCTATACCATCAGCCATGATTGGTTGTCAAAGGTTTTTTGAATATTTTTCAATTCATTCTTTTTCTTTTGATTCGGCAGCCTCGGGTTGCCTTTTGGGAAAAATGGTCGGTTTGCCCGCTGAGGCCGTATTGGGCTTCATCACACAATTTCCATTGAAAATACCGCCCGGCTCGATAGAAACGATCGGAGACTGGATATCGCCGCCGAGACGTCCGGGGGGATAAACCTCAATGCGTTCCTTGGCATCAATGGATCCGTTGACCTCGCCCATCACAACGGCCACATTAACGGAAATCTCGGCGTTGACAATTCCCTTTTCACCGACCACAACCGTACCGCCGTTGCTGGAAATAGTCCCCTTCACCCGGCCATCAACCCGAATGGTGCCTTTAAACTCAATAGCTCCGTCAATGCTGGCATCCGCGCCGATAAAAGTTGAGATTCGATCCGTATTTTTTTCTTTTTTCATGGTTATTGCCTATCCTCCAAAAATTCAGATTAATGCGACCTAATTAAGGCCTGACATTGCAAAAGTCGAAGGGCAAACCCAAACCCGGACAGGCCGGAACAGTTGAACCAATCGAACCAAAAAAACGTAAGGCGAAGGGGTTGATTAGATAATTCAGGTATAAAATCCCCCAACGCCTTAAAATTTCTATTTAAGCAGAAACCGCCGCATGCTGACATTCATCAACAAACCGATACCGATGGCCGTCGTCAACACCGATGATCCTCCGTAACTGACAAAGGGTAAAGGCACACCAACGACCGGCATCAACCCCATAGTCATACCGATATTTATAATTACCTGCCAGAAAAACATGCTGGTAACCCCCACGACCAAAATGGTCCCAAAAGGCTCCCGGCAGCCTTGGGCGATGTTGAGTCCCCAAAAAATCAGCATCAAAAACAAAAGTACAACGATCACCGATCCAACAAAGCCCCATTCCTCTGCCAGAACGGAGAATATAAAATCGGTATGCTCTTCCGGTAGAAAAGACAAAGCATTCTGGGTCCCTTTTAAAAACCCTTTGCCGGAGATCATGCCCGAACCGATCGCAATTTTAGATTGAATAATATGGTAGCCGGCCCCCAATGGATCAAGGTCTGGATCGAGGAAAACCAGGATCCTGCGTTTTTGGTAATCTCTTAAGAAAAACCAAACCATAGGAACAACCGCGGCGGCGGACACTAACAGATAAATAAACGAACGCCGTTCTATTTTGACAAAAACGGTCATAGAGCCTGCAATGAGCAAAAGTAGTCCTGCCGTACCTAAATCGGGCTGTTTCAAAATCAAAATAAAAGGGATAAAGATTAGGATAGCGGGTCTGAAGAGCTCCCGCAGGGTAAAGCCTCTAATATGGGCATCCTTTGAGTAATACCGCGCCAGCGCAATCATAATTGCAATTTTGGCCAGTTCTGAAGGCTGCACGGAAATAGGGCCAAGCGCCAACCAGCGTCTGGAACCACCGGCCGATTTTCCGAAAAGAAGAACCCAGACCAGCAAAATGATACAACCGATATAAATTATCTGACCCCAGCGATCCAGCAATTTATAGTTGAAGGAAAATGTGATTACCATTGCAACCAATGCACCCGAAAACCATATGAGTTGCTTGTAAAAAATTCTCATTTGCGGGGCGGGGGTTTCGGCGGTAACCGCACTGTAGAGTATCAAAAGACCCGAGCATCCGATCAGAGTCGCCAGGCCCAGCAGGCCCCAATCAAAATATTGTAAAAGTCGTCGGTCAAACATGATTTATACCTAACCGCTCTCCCCTGCTTGAACAACCCGATCTTGACCTTTTGCTGCCCGGTCAATTGATCGCCCAGCTCTAAGGAAAGTCTTGATCAATTCTGCTGCAATCGGGGCTGCCGCGCTGGAGCCGTGCTCTCCATGTTCAACCAGCACGGCAACGGCAATTTCAGGCGCGACGGATGGCGCATAGGCGATGAACCAGGCATGGGGTCTCAGATGCGCCGGCCGTGCCGCTTCGGATCTGGTGTCGTTCTTTTTACGGCTAATGACCTGGGAGGTTCCCGTTTTACCGCTAATTTCAATATCCGCCAGACGGCTGCCCTTGGCAGTGCCTTTATCTCCGTTTACAACTTCCCACAGTCCTCTCCTCACCAATTCCAGGTTGGGTGCACTCAAAGGCACCTTGCCGATAACCTGAGGTTCGCTTTGGTAGACAATGCGGCCGTCAGCCGTGGTGATTGAATCTAAAATGATGGGTTTGTATCTCGTCCCACCGTTGGCGATCGCTGAGGTCAAGTCCACCATCTGTAGCGGGGTCGCCAGATTAAATCCCTGGCCGATGGCAACCGAAAGCGTTTCGCCTCTCTGCCATGGAATTCCGGTACGTTTTTTTTTCCAGGCCGCGGTTGGGATCAATCCCCTGCCCTCCTTACCCAGGTTGATCCCGGTGCGAGATCCCAGACCACTTGCTTTCGCATACCAGGCCAATCGATCAACTCCTAAGAGCTGACCTACCTGATAGAAATAGACATCGCAGGACTGGGCCACGGCTTTGATAATGTCGACATTTCCATGGCCGCCGCCTTTCCAGCACCGGTATATGCGATTGCCGAATCTATGATACCCCGGGCAAAAAAATTCAGTAGACGCATCGATGACACCCTCCTCCAGACCGGCCAGCGCCGTTATGATTTTATAGGTGGAACCGGGAGGATATTCACCCTGGATGGCCTTATTTTCCATGGGTCGGAATGGATTGGATTTTAACGAGTCCCATTGCTCATGGGACATACCGCTTGCAAAATAATTCTGATCAAAAGAAGGGCTGCTGGCCAACGCCAAAACACGGCCCGATCCCGGATCCATGGCTACTGCAGCCCCGGCGACGCCTTGCAAAAGCAATTCGGTTTTTTTTTGTAAATCATGATCAATGGTTAAATGAATATTTTGCCCGGGTTTGGCCTCTACCGTTTTCAATACTCGCACCACCCGGCCATTGGCGTTAACTTCTACCTGACGTCCACCGCGTGCTCCCTGGAGATATTTTTCAAAGGCTTTTTCAGCGCCGAACTTACCGATGAAATCACCTCCTCGCCGTCCCGGATATTTTCCGCCGGCAAGCTCCGTAGCATTAATTTCGCTTAAATACCCAATCAGATGTGCCGCATCTTTTACATTCAAATAATGCCTCAACAACTTCACGTTGATCGCTATGCCGGGAAGATCGTATTTGTGTGCCTCGATGGCGGCCAGTGCATTTCGACCGATATCCTGTTGTAACAGGATGGGTTTGTAGGCAGAAATACCTTTGCTGGACGACAATTTTTGCAGTATTTCCTCGGAGGGAACATCGAGATAATCAGCCAGTTTGCTGATTGTTTTTTTTACTGGACGGGCATCTTTTAAGGTAATGGTAACGTCAAAAGAGGGACGATTTTCCACCAGCACTTGGTTATTGCGATCGTAGATCAGCCCCCTTGGTGGATCAATGCTTTGCAGTCTGATTCTGTTGTTAAGGGATAAAACCAGGTAATCTTCACCCATTACGATCTGGAGATAAAGAAGACGCAGCAAAAGAACGGTAAATGCCACCATCACACATATCATGACACCGGTAATGCGCTGTTTGTACCAATCGCTATCTGCAGTTTTTAGATATTTGTCCACGGGGCTTTGATAGTCCTCGCAATCCATTGCTGAAAAATGGACTTAACTCTTTAAAAAAAATCGATTTTACAAAAATTAGACAATCATGATACTGGATGCTGGATAAAAGAGTCGCACACGCAACCCCGTCGTAGGCGCCACGTGTCACTACTCTTCTGTTTATAAATTCGACAGTTTTCCTTAAATATTAATTCTTCAATCGTCAATCTTCAATCAATTGGCTATCCCTGCTCTTTTGTGCGGGCATAAACCCTTTTGAAACCGACACCAAGCCTGCTTTGCGCGTTTTTAAAAAACAGCAGGAACAAAGATCCGGTTGTAATGGCCCAAAGCACTTGAACTGCGATGATTCCCAAAGCATCGCCGGCAAACTGCTGCCTGGATCCCAAAATAGCGAACGCGCCTAATAAAATGAGATTCTCAAACAACACGCCGCCGCCAACAATAAGGGTTATGATAAAGAAACGATTTCCAACCTGAATAAAGGTCATGACCCCTTTCACACCGACATATAACCAGAAATAGGTGGTTAGGTAAAGCCCAAAGGGACCCCCGGAAAGGTTATCCATAATGAAACCTAAAAATAAGACAAAAGGTAAACTTTCGCGGACAGGACGGGAAAGACTGAGATAGATAATAAACGGTATCAGAAGATCGTAAAACTTGTCCATTAGAGGTAAATAAGGCAATACCGTGGTTTGCATAATAACGAGAAATAGACAGGCACTGATATTGAAGAAATAACTCACTGCCGACTCACCCAATCTTGCTTCTGGACTTCCAGAACCACAAGAACCTCTTCAAGTTTTTCGAAGTCGACAAATGGTGAAATAATGACTTCATGGAAAATATCAGCGTCATGTTCGATGACCCGCGACACAAATCCGATACGAAGCCCCTTTGGATATACCCCGTCTAAACCGGATGACACAATGGTGTCACCGACCCGAACGTCATTTTTACGCAGCACATATTCCAATCGGCATTGATCGGTGGACTCTCCCTTGATAACCCCCCGTGCTCTGGTTCTCTGCACCAAAGAATCCACCGCACTGTTGCTATCGACCATCAACATGACCTTGGAGTAATGGTTGGAGATTTCAATCACCTGTCCGACAATTCCCTGGGATATTACCACCGGCAGCCCTCTGGACAATCCATCAGCTTCCCCTTTATCGATGATGACGGTTTTAAACCAGGCCGAAGGATCTTTGCCGATAACCTCTGCTGCTACAACCCGTTCGGAGATATTTTTTTGAAAATCGATCAAATCTCGCAGACGGGTGTTGGCCAATTCGGTCTCATGCCATTGGTTTTTGTTTTTAATAGCCTGACTCAATTGATTCATCAGAACATGATTCTCTCTTGCGACAGTTACAAGATAAAAATATTGTCGCCAGATGTCTCTTGTGAAACGAAGCGAGCGGGTAACCAGTTCCTGGAAAGGGGCGATAGCCGAGATTGCGATTCGCTCAATACCGAATGTCGTGGAGCGTCTGCTGGTAACTGACAGGCCTATAATATTGACGGCAATCAAAACGATGAAGCCGACGATAAGCACCAATTTTCTGGAGAACATAGATAAATACGATTAAAATTGTTCGCAAATTTTACAGTGAGCAGCTGTATCTCAGAATTGGGGTTAAGTTCAGGTGATGACAACCTCCCTTAACATCTCAAGATTATCCAGTGCCTTTCCCGAACCCAATGCCACGGTGGACAAAGGATCTTCTGTGACGGTGATCGGCAAGCTGGTTTCTTCACGAAGCAAACGATCGAGGCTTTTAAGAAGCGCACCCCCACCTGTCAGAATGATTCCCCGATCGACAATATCAGCGGATAATTCCGGTGGTGTCTGTTCCAGAGCGATTTTTACCGTCTCAACAATGGCATCGATCTGCTCGGAAATGGCGATGCGGATCTCTTCCGAATCAATGGAGAGAATTTTGGGGATACCTGAAGCCAAATCACGGCCCTTGACTTCTATGGTTTCCAAATTTTGCGGATCAGGGTATGCATTGCCAATGGAAGTTTTGATTACTTCAGCCGTTCGTTCGCCGATCAACAGGTTGTATTTGCGCTTGATGTATTGAATAATGGCGGAATCCATTTTATCGCCGGCAACCCGCACGGATCGGCTGTAGACAATACCTTTTAGCGAAATGACGGCCACCTCGGTGGTTCCCCCACCGATATCAACAACCATATTGCAGGTGGGTTCCGTAATGGGAAGACCGGCTCCGATAGCAGCAGCCATGGGTTCTTCGATGAGAAATACTTCCCGGGCACCTGCGGACTCGGCCGATTCCCGCACCGCTCGTTTTTCAACCTGGGTGATGCCGGATGGAACCGCGACGATAATCCTGGGCCTCACAAATGTCCGTCGATTATGAACCTTATGGATGAAATGTCTCAGCATAGCCTCGGTCACCTCAAAATCGGCTATCACGCCATCACGCATGGGTCGAATCGCCGAAATGTTGCCCGGGGTTTTACCTAGCATATTTTTTGCTTCCAGCCCGACAGCCAAGACCCGGTTTTTATAGCGGTTTCCTGTGCTGACCGCTACAACAGACGGTTCGCTTAGTACGATACCCTTGCCCTTTACATACACCAGGGTATTGGCCGTCCCCAGATCAATGGCCAGATCATTTGAAAATATTCCTAAAATTCCATCTAAAAAAAGATTCATAATACCTCATCATCGCGCACATAGATGTGCCGGTTTGTGAATTGTCATTTTTCCAGCATTAGGAATTCACTGAACGTTAAACACTCCGCTTCATAAATTTTGTCGCTGGGATATATATAAACTCTGTGGTGACGTAAGTTTGGTTCGCCGGGAGTCAATCTTTAACAAGTCTGGAAAAGAATCTCAAATCTTAAAGAGCAAAGCCAATATAATAGAAATATATCAATAAATTACTATCAAAAATAATCATATCACTACAAGAAAAAATAATCATCAAAAAAATGATGTTGATTGAAAAAATAGGACAGTAGACAAATGACAGAGGTCAGATGACAGAAAACAGAGGTTAGAATACAGATTTTGTCCAGATTCACTTGGACGCTAAACCTCTACAACAGGCTCCCCATAACCTCATCGTGCAGCTTTGGTCTGAAGTGTTTAATGGCCTCGTTATCGCGGGATGGATGGACGCGGTTGGTCAGCATGATGACCGTAATAAAACGATCCAGATCCATCCAAAAAGAGGTTCCAGTGAAACCAAGATGACCCACACTGTTGGCAGAAAAATAGCTGCCGGCACTTGAATTCTTCAAAGCCGGTGCATCAAAGCCAAGCGCCTTATCTGTATTCGGCAGGCGTTTGAAAAATAAACGAACCATTTCCGTTTTAAAAAGACGGTTCGGATGGGTTCCTTGATAAGCGGACAATAGTTCGCTGGCCAGCATATGCACGGCGGCAGCGGTTCCGAAAAGGCCCGCATGGCCCTGCACACCTCCGACCACATATGCATTCTCGTCGTGTACCTGACCGGATAGGAGAATTTTGCGCCAGGGACACAGTTCCGTAGCGGCAAATACGCCTTGGGGCTTTTTTGCATTCAAATCAACAAAGAAGAGGCGATCAAGACCCAGAGGGCCATAAATCATATCAGAGACAAAACGATCAAGCCGTTTTCCCGATACTTGCTCAACTAACCACTCCAAAATCATAAACCCGAGATCGCTGTATACCACCTTTGTGCCGATCGGATGAATGAGCGGTTCGATCACCAACAATTTCCGCAGTGCCTGTTTGCGTTTCTCTATCGGCAAATGCTCGATCTCTTTGTAATAGGATCGGTAATCCGCCAATCCGGAGCTGTGATGAAGCAGTTGCCTAACTTTTATGGTCGCCTTTTTGTCCTCTTTGAAAGCCGGAAGTATATCGCCAAGTTCCTGCTCCGTGCCGATGTCGCTCTGTTGAACCAAACACATCACCGCCAGTGCAGTGGCCAGGGGCTTGGTCAAAGACGCCAGGTCGAATATGGTTTCCGTGGTCATCGAGCGTCGCGAAAACAGATCGGCGAATCCATAGGCATTATGACAGACGATGGAGTCCTCCCTGGAGACGAGCAGCACCGCGCCTGGAAACACAACGTCGGATACTGCTTGTCGCATGAGAGCGTCAACCC
>Ga0316187_10002534_pt1 | contig 15902 bp, 14 predicted proteins | sample CroRivburrow1_MG_FD_204927 | JGI IMG/M metagenome (GOLD analysis project Ga0316187, IMG submission 204927) | Coastal sediment microbial communities from Maine, United States - Cross River worm burrow 1 | ecosystem: Environmental > Aquatic > Marine > Coastal > Sediment | place: USA: Maine... | reverse complement strand
AGTGGATTGAGGTAGGCTCCCACTGAATTTTCAGGATATTTTAAAATTCGTCGTAAAGGCATTGAAGCATGAGGAGGCAGCCCATTTAATAACGTATTGCAGATACTGTGATCAATTTGCCTAAGTAATACTTTCGCAGAAGATATGGGTAACTTTTCTATAAGTTGAATAGCTATTCCCAAATCTACTTTTTCAAGACCTCGCGCTGCCTTAAAACGATCCATTTGACCTAACAGTAAAGCAGATAAGTCAATCGGAAGTGATTCCAGAAGATCCGCGATTTCAATTTCTTTTAAGTTTTCAATAATAAGCAGGACTTCACCAGTATGACTCTGGATAAAACTCGCTAATAATTTTTCATCTGTGTCCATAGATTAATTATTCTTGAGAAGAATAGTTTTTTCTTCGTTGAAAACTTTGGAAGGAATGGTAACGATTCCCGACTTTGTCTCTAATGAAACTGTTGTGGCTGTTATTTTTATGATTAAACCTTCTATTTTACCTATTTGCACTCTATTCCCGACCTGATACGTTTTCTGAACATAATACGACCCCAATATATTACTGATGGAAGTTTTAGCTCCAAGCCCAAAAGCTAATGCAGCGCCAAATAGTAAGATTGCGAGAACAATTGTTATCAAATTGGTGAGAAACAAAATATCAATACCTATTTGATCAATAGCTAGAATGATACTTACAAATAGGATGTTATACTTTATAAACCTTCCTAAATATATCCCATAGGAAATTGTGGCCCGCGCTGCCGCAGAAGCAATGATATTGCTGATCAATTCTCCAACAACAAAGCCTACAAAAACAATAATCACAGAGGCTAGAATATTAGGTAAATATAATATCAGCCCTTCAAACCATCTGGTAAGAATCGTTATACCCAAAATTTGGGTGGCTAGCACAATAGTGAAAACTAGAATGAACCAAAAAAAGGTTTTGGAAATAAATATAGCAGAACTTTGCAAATCAACTGATAAAAAACGATTTCTTAATTTTTCGTTGATGCTGCCATGCAGGTAAAGAATAAATTTTTTGATTAATTTTTGAGTTACTCTAGCTAGAAGAAAGCCAATAAGAAAAACGACAATGGCAACGAGCAAATTTGGGATCAGGTTGATGGCCCCAATTATCAGACTGTCATACAGCTTATCAATTTCTATAAGTATACTATCCATGGATATTGGGCAATTAAATAAAACTTCCTTTTAATATTTGACACGTATGGCAATATCGATTTGCCAGTCAACTTTTAAATAACTAAGTAATAGATTAGACGTGACATACTAAAAAGGTCACTTAAAGGCATCTGCCTTAGCCTTTTTTTATAAATCATCCAGCCAATCGTCTTAGTGTGATTATATTAATTAATGACCTTATCTTCGATTAGCTTTTTAATAACTATCTCTGTTATCTCACTGGAAAATTTAAATTCATCTCTAATATCTTGCACATAAGCCTTGATTTTCATCTTTAGTAACGATATTCTGTCTTTGTACTCATTCACAAATATGATTGTAATGGGCTTATTGAGATACACAAAGCGTGAAACTTGTGCAGCTTGAGTAGCCACCTCTCTGGCTTTTACTGTGTCGACTTCTATAGGAAGATATATTTCTGTCACTACCTGACAATTTGGTTCACCGGCATTGGCATTGGCAACTGAGCTGTTCATGATCTCACTATTAGGTATCGAAACCAGATTGTCATCCGGAGTTACTATTCTTGTTGATCGTAATCCAATTTCTACAACTTCACCATAATGGTTGCCCACCCTGATTTTATCTCCTGACTGGAACGGTCGATCAAAAAGTATCATAATTCCCCCAAAGATGTTTTTTAGGATATCCTGTGAGGCAAATCCTACGGCAAATCCAATTGAGGCAGAAAAAGCAAGCAAAGTCGATGCAGGAGGTCTGAATACTCCAGCGATAATAATAAACACCACAATTATCCACCCGATAATTTTTATTACGGGGATGAAACTTTTAATTGTAATTCTGTATCTGGTGCTTTTTTCAGCCAGCATTTCCAATATTCTGGAAATCAATTTGATGGAAAAGAAGCCAACAGCAATAAATGTAAGTGCCCAAATCACCTTTGAAATTGAAATAAGATCAGAAATGGAGGGGGCAGCTTCTTTTATTGAAAATATAGCATCTCCTTTTGGCATTTCAATATTTTTTTCTCCCGATTGATTTATTTTATTCTCGAGCTGATCCACATTGGTTTTGGGTGAACTGCTTAAGGTGGAATCAGGAAGGGAATCTGTTTGAGAAAACGCAATAAAGGGAATTCCAATCAAAAGTATTATTAATAAAATCTTCCTCATTATTTAGTGAATTAAGTTCTTAGATTTAAGTAGAGCAATTAGGTTTCGATAGACTAATGGATTGACCAAATAGACCTCTTCCTTTTGAAGAATTACTCCATCCTGAAGTAACTCAATCAGTAGCAATCTAATGGCTGATTCTGACGTATTGAGTACATCATTCAACTGCAATTCAGTTAGTCCATCATGCAATATCAATACGTGAAGGATATAGACCTTTTCCATAGAAAGCACATCTAAAAAGCCAAGATCGGGCTTTTTAAAGGACCCGATTGTAATTGTATCTTCATCAATACTTTTGGTGGAGAGCAACCAAAAAATCAATGCCAAACTCACATTACTTTTAGCAAAGCTATTGAGTGAAGAAAAGAATTCCTTTTTAAGCATTGGCTGCTGTTGATCTTTTTCCAGTTTGAAAAACTTTTTATCTTCTAATCGTAACTGACTTGCAGCAAAGTGAATATTATATCCGCTGATCCTATTCCTTTTCCATATAATGCTAATGACCTGTTCATTTGTGAGTTCCTCCATCTCAATCACATAGCTGAAATACTCCAGAATATTGATGGTTTTGGTCAAATATTGCCAGGTGTATATGGTAGTAGACATGACCCAAAACACGTTTTTATATGTTCTGGCTGTAAGTTGAAAGAGCAATTGGAGCGCAGTGAAGCCATGCACTTTTCGTAAATATAAATTTTGGATGTCTTCGATAATCACAATTTTCTTGGTGCCACTATTAAGATATTCTATGACATGGTCTATGTTTTCAAATTCGTTATTTTCAAATAATATGTTAAGTAAGTCGATAAATTTTCTCTCACTGTATATATTTTCCTTCTGAGCAAATCTTTTCACTGGATAAGGATAATTACCTTTTTTAATTGCATAATTTATAAACGTAGTCAGGCCCCCCCATTTTTCACCTAGAATGACTGTCGCAGCAAATCTTCCTTTTTCCCAATTGTTATACGCTTCATTAATTGATTTAAATTCAGTTTCTCTACCTTCAAATAATTCCAAATCTTGCAAGGGCTCTATTTGATAAAGTCGTTTGTAGATAATTGGCAAAATATCCATCGCTTGCTGCGATTCCATGAGGAAATCAGATACTTGTTTGCTTAAAACAGGTTTGCTCGCAGTAAGAATAAATTTATTACTAATGGATACAAGTAGGATATGGGCAGTTTCATAGTACTTTCTCAATATGACTAAAAGTTGATTTCTTCTAACTCCTATTTTCTCCTGAAGTTGCCAAATTGTTTTTTTGGCTTGTTTTGATGCTTTTGCCTTTGCAATTCTCAGCCTGAGTTCATTGACATTTTCATTCAAAGTAAGCTCCATAATATTTGAGCAAAACTTGTTGATTGATTTTTCAATTAGATTACTTTTTTGCTCCAGGAACGCTTCCAGTTTATCTTTTGATTCTCTTAATCTATTTTCTGCACGTTGTAATCCTTTTAGAGCAACAGATTTTGCTTCTTCTTCTGATTTACCTTGTTCCTCTATCATGGATATCGCCGAGGATGTACTGAAGATAATAATATGATCAAGATCTTTAGTTTCGACGGTAGCAGTTTCAAATGCGGTGAATAATTCCTTTTTAATTGTACTCAGCTCATCTTCAAACATTGTTAAAGTCTCAAATACAATCAATTCATAAGGAGAGATCTTTTTAATTTCCTCAGCTTCGATAGGATAATCAAAAGAAGTTGTTTTAACGATCACATGCTCATTGGAAAGCTCTTCTACAGCCTGTCTTATTGATATTTCCAGTTTATTAATAAGATTATTAACAGGCTGACTTGAGAGATCTTCAGAAAGCTGGGGGACCAGTTCTTTATCCAGTTTTTTACTTGACAGATAGTTAATCCTTTTCAGCTCCTTTAGCACCGATACTTGGTGGCCTGAAAGGGACTGTGAGGTTTGCTGAATGAACTCATTAATTGCTGCTATTTTGGGAATGATATGCTCTTCCAGCTTTTTACTTTTCGCAGATTGGAAGGCAGTAAATTCAGCTAGGATTTTATGTTTTAAGGTATATATATCCAGGTCAGAACGCCAATCTTCAAAAAGAGCATAGGCGGTATTTTCCCAACCGTAATAGTTCTTATTCCACTTTTTCTCTGCCTCACCGAACTGTTTTTCAGTCCTCATTCCCGAAAAATTCCGATTGCTTAATTCAATGGTTCCCGTTTTTTCATAATCAAGCTCAAAAGCCCGTAATCTTGCTTCCAAAATTTCTTCTATAGTAATATGGATTTTTTGCAGAAGATTATTCTTGAAGGTTTCAATTTGTCTTTGAATTGATTTATCTACCTCTTTTTCTTTCCGATAAACAGCTTCCGTGGAGTCTACTTCCCATATTTTTATTTTTAAATAGAGATCACAAATCATAGGAAAAACCAGTTCGTTCACGCGATTGAGTGCAGGGATTACCTCATTTAGAAAATGCCGTACTATTAAATTTTTATATGGAATAGTATGTTTCCAATAGTGAATCCTTGATTTTTCCTTTTTAAAAATGTTTGATAAACGTAATGGTGTAGTACTGATATGGAAGACCACATTTTTGCAGTACTTAAAGAATTTAGTTAGCCAAGGGTCATCTTGAAGTGAATAGAATCTTTCTTTGCCCTGCTCTCTATATTGTTTCTGATCAAGATCTTTAAAAATATCCCTTAATGCCTCGATTAGATCAGCATATTTTTCTGAGAATCGCTTTTCTTGCGGGATGCTATAATTTGAATCTATGAGTGCATTAAATTGAGTCTTGTATTTTGCAATTTCGCTATGGTTCGTATACTCATCTCTAGAAGAATTACAGAAGGTTTCTGCTTCTTCTACTAAGCTGATCATTTTCTGAACCTCGTCATCAACTTGTCCTTCGATGACCTGAACATAGTATTTGTGAAGACAATCCTTTACCTGAATTTTTACTTTTTCTAGTGATAGATTCATTTTATACAATTAGTAGAATATGTGTTGCAGCTTTATAATCAGCTTTTCTCAACCTTGATATTGTATTTAATACAGTTTGTGGCTTATCATGCTGCATCTTGCAATAGTGAGCAATATGCCATGACTGCTTTTTCTTTTGCACGCAATAATCTCATTTTGACAGCACTAGCGGACAAATCGTACATCTCTTGCAATTCTTTAATTGATTTATTGAACTGATATTTCATAATGAGCATTTGTTGGTCTTTTTCTGAAACCGTATTTAGTGCTTCTTTTGCAACATTTTCTTTAAACATGAACATTAGCTCTTCATCTAAATCTTCTTCAACATACTCTAGCAAATGATAATTGAATTCCAAGGGAGAAAAAAACTTTGATTTCCTGATATGATCAGTGCAATGGTTGAAAGTAATGGAATAAAGCCATGTCGAAAATCTGGATTCCCCCCTAAACGATTTTATCTTATCTATTACCTTTAGCATCACATCTTGAGCAAGGTCCCTGGCTTGCTCGGTATTCTTCGAGAAGGATAAACACTTTCCTAGCACAAGCAAGTAATATCGACCGTAAATTTCTTCCATCGATTTCATATAACCTTGTTGAAGTAATTTAACCAGCTGCTCATCATTTAGTGTTTTTATGCTATGATTACTCATTTATTTAATGTTTTAATTATTAATGAATGAGCAAAGATGTGATGTATACCGATGATAAATTAGAGTAAAAAAGCTGATTTTTAAAAATCAGCTTTTAAAGGTAGTGCATGCGAGAAATACACATCAGGTAGGTGAAATGCTTAGATAGGAATGGATGAAAATCTCACTGGTGATCAGCGAATTTAGTATCTGTAAATTCGGGTAAATAGCTTTAAAAGTTAAGTGTCAAGAAATCCGTTATGAATGGCATATTTTACCAAACCAGCAGTGTTTTTTACCCCTAGTTTTTCAAGTAAATTCCTCCTGTGTGTGTCTACTGTCCTTACACTAATAAAAAGCTTTTCTGCAATCTCAGAATTGGAGTACTCTTCTGATATGAGTATTAGCACTTCGATTTCCCGATCAGTAATAGGGGTGTTTTCAGGATGTTTATTCTTTACACTAGCCGGATTAGTAATATGCTCCAAAAGTTTTGATGAGACCTGGTTGCTTAGATAGGTATTCCCGTTGGCTACAGTATGAATGGCATTGAGCATTTCGTCCTTCCCTGCATTTTTTAGAATATATCCTTTTGCACCAGCCTCAAGCATTTTTACAATATAGTTTTTATCTCCATGCATGGAAAGGGCCAGTACATTCAAGTCAGGGTATTTATTTAGAATATCAACAGTTAAATCGATTCCATTTAAATCACCCATATCAATATCCATGATCACGATATTGATTTTATATTTATTAAGTATTTCCAACAATTCAGATCGTGTTCCTGCGCCGCCCAGGACATTTAGGTCACTTTCTTTACTGAGCAATTCTGATAATCCCTCTCTAAAAATTTTATGATCATCTGCTATTGCAATATTAATTTGTGACATTTCCCTGGTGATTAAATGGAACTTCTATAGTTGTAGTCATACCCTTACCTGGTAAAGAGTCGATGTTTACATCTCCGCCCAAAGCATTGACACGATTTTCAATGTTCATAATGCCCAAACCCAGGGGATAATCTGAAGGATCAAAACCAAGTCCGTCATCTTCATAGATAAGGTGAAGCATATCCTCTAGTTTGATAAGTTGCAGCGTGATTTTTTGTGCTTTAGCATGCTTTAATGTATTATTTATAAGTTCCTGACATACACGATAAATCCCTAGCTCAAGTACCTGATCAAAGCGTTGTAGAGTACCTGTATAAATAAATGTTATCTCCACATTCTTTGTTGTTTGAATTTTATCAGATAATGCTTCCAGTGCCTCAATTAAACCAAAATCAAGTAATACTTTTGGTAATAAATTATGGGATATTGACCTTAGGTCATCCGCCGCTTCATCTATTAAATCATAAGAATTTACAAATTTAACTTTTATTTCTTCACTTTTTTCTCCTATATCTCCTTCCAGGTTTGCCAATTTAATTTTCAGTGTAGATAGCAATGGCCCAATGCCATCGTGGATTTCTCTTGCAAGTCGTTTTCGTTCCATTTCCTGACCTTCGAGCATAGAATTAAGGGCAAGAAACTCCGATATTTTTATATTTGTAATATCTGCAATGGTAATGAATATTCCTTCATCAATAATTCTGCCTCTAAATGTTAAGTACCTGTTGTTAAAGTAATTTCCTTCCAGGTCAAATATTTTTCTTTTTTTTAAAAGTGTATTTTTTATATGCTGCCTAAGTTCCAGTGGTTCAGCTATGGCATCAAGGATTGATTTATTCAGCAATTCTTTTTGGTCAGATTTAATTCCAAGGAAATCAATGGCTTGGAAATTTAACCACCGAATATTCCCTTTTGGTGTTAGGGCGATGATTCCAAAGGGTGTATTATCAAGAATGGCAAAAAGAAAATCGCTTGATATATAAAAGTTGCTTTTTTTTTGCATAATAAAAACTACTCCCTTCAATCTGGTTTATTACAGGTATTAAAAATAATGGTATACAAATCCTTTTCCTAATGGATTTTTACATATCTGAAAATTCACAATTTGTGACTTTTGGATTCATTTGAGTCTAAGTTGTAATTCAAATGATTGTTTATGGACTTATTTAAAATAGAAAAGGAACCTGAGTTTATAAAATTGCAAATCGAAATGATTGCCATGCAAAAATGGGTACAGGAAACGGGCCAACGCCTGGCCATACTTTTTGAGGGAAGAGATACCGCAGGCAAAGGAGGAAGTATACTAAGGTTCACAAGGTATTTAAATCCTCGAGCCTACAGAATTGTCGCTTTACCAAAGCCTACAGAGTTGGAGCATGGGCAATGGTATTTTCAGCGATATATTAGCAAACTTCCAAATAAGGGCCAGATTGTCTTCTTTGACCGCAGTTGGTACAACAGGGCGGTAGTGGAACCAGTTATGGGATTCTGTACAGAAGAACAGCATGAAGTCTTTATGAAAGAGGTAGTTGCTCTTGAAAAAATGTTAGTCGAAGATGGGATACATCTATTTAAGTTCTGGTTTTCCATTGATCCTAAAGAACAAAAAAGAAGGCTAAAAGAAAGGTCAATAAATCCACTGAAAAAATGGAAACTTAGTTCGGTTGACATAGAGGCACAGCTGAAATGGCATGAATATACCCACTACAAGGAATTAATGTTTGATCGCACAAGCTGGAGCAATGCTCCATGGCTTTCAATGAAGGGGAACAATAAGAAAAAAGCACGGCTGGAAGCAATACGACATGTGCTTTCACTATTGGACTACACAGATAAAGGGAGCACAGGAATAAGTCTGCAACCAGATGAGCAAATCATTACTGTAATGCCTTTTAATTGTTGAATAACCAATCTTTTTTAGTGATTCTCCTCGTGACTTTTTAAGATACTGACTTTTAAGATGAATGTTTTAAGATTTTTACATCGAAGAAAACCAGATCATTCATAGTTTCAGATCCATTTCTTTCTCTTGAAGAAGATTAACATGCCAATCGCAATAATGCCTATAACACTCCAGACGACAAAGTATCCATACTTGTAACGAAGCTCGGGCATATTTTCAAAATTCATTCCATAAATCCCGGCCACAAATGTTAATGGGATAAATATGGTTGCAACAGTGGTCAAAATCTTCATTGTCTCATTCATTTTATTGCTAAGGGATGAGAAGTAGATATTAGTAAGCCCTTCTAAGTTTTTCTGGGTAGTATCAATCTCGTCAATAGCAGCGGTGGCAGAATTGACTAAGTCCTTATAATATTTTATATTCCCTTTTTCAATGAATTCTCTGCCAGCATTCAGTATATTGTGTAATGCTTCTTTGAATGGTATTAATGATTTTTTAATTGCCTGGGCAGAACGTTTATGTGTTTCCAAAACTATCAAGGTAGAACTATCTGGATTTTTTAAAGTCACATGTTCTATCATCGTTAATTCCTGATTGATTTTATCAATGGTTTCAAAATAGTTGTCTAAAATCGCATCTAATAGTTGAGAAAGTAGATAATCGCATTTATTCTTTCTTATATATCCCAAACCCTCAACAATTTTGTTTCGTATGCCTTCAAAGTGATCTCCTTTCACCTCCTGAAAAGATACTATATAGTGTGCTCCCATGATAAAAGAAATTTGTTCAATGGTTAATTCTCCCTGATCATTTTTTAAAATTGATTTTATGCTAAAAAAGAGATGGCCATTATGCTCTTCCATCTTCGGTCGTTGAGTTGTATCTAGAATTTGACGAATAGTGAGCCTGTTCATGTTAACCTGATCACCAATTTTCTGTATGACTTTTACATCATGTAAGCCATGAAAATTGAGCCAGTAATTCCAATCTTCGTCTGGGGTTTGAATAAAACTAAAATCTTTAATTTTTTCTGTCTTGGTGTAGGTTTCCAAATTGAATTTATACAATTGGCTTTGTACCTTTTCCATTTTCTTTTTACCAATAAAGGTTAGCTCAGCTTTATTCTTGGCTTCAGTTTTTTTGTTAGAATAAAGGCTATGCGTTAAGCCACCTAACGTTTTAATTCCTTTAAGCAACATTTTGTCCGGTCTTGTCAAATCATTAGACTTCATAATACACTGTTTTTATAATTAAAATTCATATTTATTTAGACAAATTAAAACTCCCATGTCACTTTTCCTTTAAAAATGTGACTTAGAATAAAAAAATCGTCTGAATAGTAAAAAATCAGAAATGCAAAACATCGTAGTACCAACAGACTTCTCTTTCATTTCATATAATGCCCTGGATTTTGCAAAAAAGATAGCAAAAAAAACTGATGGCACCATTTATCTCATACACGTAATGGAGCCAATAGTTGGGAGATACTCCAGTATAGGTGAATTCAGGGAAGATGACCTTGATGATGTCTATAATGCAAAGCTGACGGAAAAAATTGGCAATGAGTTAAAGGCACTTAAACAGGCCCATGCCAATCGTTTTTATGAAATACAAACCAAGGTATTAATTGGAGACCCATTCAAGGAAATAAAAGATTTTATAAACTTTATTGATCCTGACCTAGTGATAATGGGAGCTAAGGGTTATACTGACGCAGCAGAATTTTTCCTGGGATCACTTACTGATAAAGTCGTTCGATCCATATCATGTCCTGTCATTTCTGTAAAAGGAAAAGTAGAGGAAAATGAATTCAAAAACATTGTATATGCCACAGATCTTGAAGAAGAAAATGTGCATATTCTAAATACGCTTAAAGAACTTCAGTCACTTTTTGATTCTAAACTCCACATCGTAAAAATTAATACGCATAAGAATTTCAGAAATGATATTGACACCATGGTAGAACTTCGTTTTCTGGCAGACAAATATCAATTAAAGAACTTTACCTTAAATTGTTATAGTCATGAAGATGAAGAATACGGTGTCATTTATTTTGCAGATGATAGACAAGCGGATCTCATTGCAATGGGTATTCATGAAAAAAGTGGATTTCGAAGATTAATTAGCGGAGGCTCGCTCTTAGACGAAGTAACAGATCATACCTTTAGACCTATATTAACACACCGGTTTCAATCTGAAAAAGAATGAATGGATACTTAGCAGATACCTTTAATCTTGCCCTTACTGGATTTTTAATTTTGTTGAACGGTTTTTTTGTGGCAGCAGAATTTGCACTTGTTAAAGTCAATAAGGGTAAGATTAAAACGATGCAGAAGGATAAAAATCCTTTTGCGACGATAGCATCATGGTTGTATAAGCGGCAAAATATGGCTCTTTCCGCTTGCCAAATGGGGATTACAATGGCTTCGCTTGCTTTGGGTTGGATAGGTGAACCAGCATTGGCGCATTTAATTAAACCTGTTTTAGAATCAATAGGGATCGAATCAATAGTTGTTTTACACGGCGTTGCTTTTGGCATAGCATTTACCATTATTACTTCGCTTCATATTGTAGTGGGCGAACAGTTTCCTAAAATATACGCAATTCGAAAACCAGTTGCTGTATTGGGTTGGACCTCTTTTATACTGAAATTTTTTTATATCCTGCTCTATCCGTTTATGTGGTTATTAGATAGAATTACTTCGTGGTTGTTAAAACTGGTGGGTATTGAAAGCGCGGGGGAACATGAGACCGTCTTAACGGAAGAAGAGATTCGGGCCTCACTCAGCATTGCATATAATCAGGGAAATATGACTAAATATGAGCACCTATTATTGGATGCTGCATTTAGGTTTGATGAACAGTTTACAAGGCAGATCATGCTTCCCAGGTCAGAAGTGATCTATTTTGACTTGAATAAAAGCTATCAGGAAAATCTTGATGTCGCTGTAAAAACCAAGCATACACGATTCCCGCTTTGCAAAGGTTCGCTAGATGATATCAAAGGAGTGGTGCATATTAAGGACCTTCTCGCATTGCTACCGCTGGAGGACGTTTCGGGGCTTAGCAAAATAGCCAGGGCACCTATTTTTATTCCAGAAACTTTACCCGTTAGTACCTTGCTTCAGGAATTTCGTAATTCCAAACAACATTTTGCTTTTGTCGAAGATGAGTATGGAACTGTGATCGGCGTCGTTACCTTAGAAAATGTCATTGAGCTGTTGGTAGGAAATGTTCAGGACGAATTTGACGCTGAAAAACCTGAGCTTGTGAAAGAAAATGAAGGAAAGTATTTGATTGAGGGAGACCTGGCTATAAACTATATAAATAAATACCTGGAAATCAACCTTGAAGCTGAAGATGCAGATACACTTTCAGGTTTATTAGTCGAACGAGCAGGCCTTCATTTGTGGAAAGGTCAAAAGATAATTCTAAATCAGGGAATAACTGCTGAGATTATAAGTGTAAAAAATCGAAGAGCAACCAAAGTAAGACTTTACCTTCCTCAAGACACTTCTGAAACTGAATAATTATGGCAATTTTTAAGAAAATTTTAGTGCCGTTTGATGACAATATAAGATCTATTGCAGCACTTGACTATGCCGCCATGTTTGCCTCTGGAATCGGGGCAAAAATCGTTGCGTTTCATCTAGCCGATCTGAAGGATTTTCATTCATTAGAAGAATTTCAAAATGATCTCTCGGATTTGGTAAATGAGGAGTTGCGCCCCAAATTAAAGAATATACAAAATAAATATCCCGATATAAGAAAAATAGACCTTCAAATCAGAGGACTTGAAAAATCAATTCATGAGCACATTATTGACTTTGCAGAAGAAAATGAAATTGATTTTATCGTCTTGAGAAGTCATGGATTGCCGAGTGAAGGGGACTGGGAACTTCATTTCAAAAGTACGATCCCCTATAAAGTGGTATTGGAGTCATCATGTCCGGTTTTTACATTTACTCAAATCCCTGAGAATCCTAAACTAAATAATATTTTGGTCCCGTTGGACTTGAGTGAAGGTAGTCTGTACAAAGTACCAATGGCAATTAACCTGGCAAATCAGTTTGATGCAACCTTACATCTGCTGTCCGCCTCAGAGCACAAGGATGATTTTGATGAGCTAAATCAACTATTAGATGAAACCGAAGATGATCTTAAGCGGTCTTGTAACGTAGTCAAGCATGGCGTATATCATAGCACAATACCAGAAGCTATTAGCTATAACACGAAAATATTGGATATAGATTTGATTTTAATTATGAGTCGCCCGGGATTTCGCTGGTCAGATTTATGGATTTCACCTAAAGCGAAGCGGATAATCTCTCATTCCAAAGTACCTGTAATTAGCATTAGGTCAAACAAGGCTGTGGGTATTTAAAAATGCGAATAATCCCTTATTAAAGTATGTGATACTGAAGCAAACAATCGCCTAACTAATAATTATACTAAAAAATCAAATTTATATTCTCGGACAACTTTCTGAAAATGTTGATGCACGATCTTAAGGTTATGATAAGCAGAAAGGTGCAAAATGTAAAAACCTCTTGATTTGATATTTGAGAATAAATTTAATTCCATATAACTCAAGTATTATTGTTCTATTAATCACTTGACTAAATTGTCATAACAAGCAAGAATAACTTATTCCGATTTAAATATTGAGGGATTTTTTAAGCTCCATAATTTGAGAAGTGACTTTCTTGATTTTTTTTAGTCTAAACGACAAAAGGAATGCTCATTATCGGGTATAGATAGGATTGACGTCCCTGAACTTTGTATAAAAACAATTGTGTATGTGTATTTCATTTCCATCATAAAGCTATTTTAAAAGAGGGGGTAAAGAAATCCCATCTTTTATATTTTGAGAACTATTTAAAAAGTAAAAATACTTCATATGACTTTACGTGAACTCCTGGATTATAAATTAGTCGTCATAAGTGATTATTTCATTACCCCACTTCATATAACCAAAGTAATCCTCTTAGTATTTATTTGCTGGATAATAATTTTTATTTCAAGACGTATTATAAAAAGACAAATAAAAACAGGACGTTTTGATGAAGGAAGAGGCGAGGCCTTTTCTCAAATACTTAGCTATATAATTGTCTTGATTGCCATTTTAGCAGGTCAGTAAAAAGCAGTATTCTACTTATAAAATAATTAAGTGACCGGTTGATTAAATGCAGTCTTAAATAGAAATGAAATCAAAAACTTATGGAAATTGAGCTATTTATCTGGCTGGGCATTGTCTTATGCATTACACAATCAGCCATGTTTTCAGGATTGAACCTTGCATTTTTTAGCATTCCCAGGTTAAGACTAGAAATAGAAGCGGCGAATAAAAACAAAGCGGCAATAAAGGTCCTTAACCTCCGAAAGGATTCGAATTTTCTTCTGTCAACTGTTTTATGGGGAAATGTTGCTATAAATGTATTATTGACCTTGCTGTCTAATTCTGTGATGGTAGGTGTCTCGGCATTCTTATTTTCTACAATCGCGATAACGTTATTGGGTGAGATTATTCCACAGGCTTACTTTTCAAGGAATGCATTAAAAATTGCATCTAAATTGGCCCCTGTCATCAAGATTTATCAGTATTTATTATTTCCCGTGACTAAGCCATCTGCCTTATTGCTTAACTTGCTTGTTGGTCAGGAAAATGTGCACTATTTTAAAGCAAAAAGCCTTCAACATTTAATCCACAGACATGTTATGGATGAGGATGCTGAAATTGACCATGTCGAAGGGACGGGTGCAATAAACTTTCTATCATTAGATGATTTGATGGTGAGTCAGGAGGGTGAACCCTTAAATCCAAAAAGTATAATCCCAATAAAGCATAAAAACGGTGTACCGGTATTTCCAAAGATTACAAAGCAACACCATGACCTGTTTTTACAAGAGATAAACGAATCGAAAGAAAAATGGGTGGTTTTTGTTGATGAAAATTTAAACCCATCTCTTGTTATGGATGCTGATGGTTTCCTGCGCGCAGCTTTACTTGAAAATACACCTGCCAATCCCTTTGACTATACACACAAACCAATAGTTATAAAAAATAGTGATGAAAAACTGGGTGATATCATTCATCTGCTCAAATTTATTCCGGAAAACAAGGAAGACGATGTGATTGATCAGGATATCATATTACTATGGAGTGATAAAAAACATGTTATTACCGGGGCTGATATACTTGGAAGATTACTTAGGGGCATTGTAAAACAAGAAAATATGTTATAGCGTATTCTGATATTTTTTGACCAATGAATAATAAAAAGTCTCAAAATAGAATTGTTAAATTCATGTTAAGTTCAATTATCTTTATAATAAATTATTCACCAAAGGTTCAATGATTAACTACTTGTAACTATGACTTTTTTAAATGAAATAGATGAGAATTTGAAAATAGCTATTGCCATTATATTTATTATATTAGGGGCATTTATTGTCTCCTATTTGCTTAGGTTGATTATCGGCAAGTTTATAAAACTCTCCACAGAGAGTTTAAGTCTTGATCCAACACAATTCAAATTTTTAAAGAACGGGGTTTCCTTCATTATTTGGTTAGCAGCAATTATAATGATCATCCATACGATCCCAGTGTTAAAATCACTCGCAATTGGCCTATTTGCCGGCGCAGGTATATTGGCGATCGTTATTGGCTTTGCCGGACAACATGCTTTCTCTAATATAATAAGCGGGATCTTTATAATTACTTTCAAGCCTTTCAGGGTAGGTGATCTGATCCGGATTGGAGAGAAATATTTTGGTAATGTGGAAGATATTACACTTCGTCATACAGTCATTCTGAATTTTGAGAATAAAAGGATCATTATCCCGAATACGGTTATCAGTAGTGAAACGCTGATTAATGACAGTATTGAAGATAGCAAAATTTGTCGCTGGATGGAATTTGGGATCAGCTATGATTCAGATATTGATAAAGCTATTGAAATTATTCAGCAGGAAGCAATGAATCATCCAAATTGCCTGGATAACAGAACTACTGAAGAAAAAGGAGAGGGAGTTCCTCAGGTAGTCGTTCGGTTGATTGCCTTTGGGGAATTTTCAATAAATCTGAAGGCATATGTCTGGGTACGTGATACCAGTGAAGGATTTGTATTACATACTGATGTTAATAGAACAATCAAAAAACAGTT
>Ga0316187_10002533_pt1 | contig 15902 bp, 15 predicted proteins | sample CroRivburrow1_MG_FD_204927 | JGI IMG/M metagenome (GOLD analysis project Ga0316187, IMG submission 204927) | Coastal sediment microbial communities from Maine, United States - Cross River worm burrow 1 | ecosystem: Environmental > Aquatic > Marine > Coastal > Sediment | place: USA: Maine... | reverse complement strand
TTTCTGCTGGCCCCGTGAGCCCACAGCACGGATATCCCGCTGACCAAAATACATCTGCAATCGATCGCAGTGCGGGCCAATCCGCAGAATGTTTTGACCCTGCATTCGCTGCTCGTGTAATTTCTCTCCCCAGTCGGCCGTGGCTTCTGGTGCCGAGGTGTTCATTTTTAAAACCAATCGGGTTTCACTCAACCCATCTTCGCCAGCAAGCTCTTGATTCAACGCATGCAGCAACGCATGGCGCACCTGCACCAAAACACTGCCGTGAGTCACCATCTGATGTTCCCACACTTCAATTTCACTGTTTGCCGATCGTCGGCGAATCAAACGGCTTCGCTGCATCATACAACGCAGATAAGCATGGTAATGGCGCAATACCTCTGGCCGGCAATACAACATCATCTGATCCAGCCAACGCCGCCGCTCAGCAGGAATACCATCCATCAATCTTGCCGACTGGGGAGACTCCACTAACACGGGTAAGGCTTCGGTTAAATCACTGCGCCGCTGAAGCTGTCTCCCCTGGAGAGAAACCTTCACCCCGGATGGTCCGCCACCGACATTCACATTCACAGGACCAAAACGTGTCCAAGTGCCATGCACATTAAATTCAGAGCTGCCATGACGAATGAGAAAAGGATCGCGCGCCTGCCGGAAGGAACGCCCATGGCCCATAAGAAAAACCGCCTCCAGCAAGGTTGTCTTGCCACTTCCATTTTCACCGGTCAGTAGATTTACCCTTGCATCACATTGCCAGGCAATCTGTTGATGGCAGCGAAGGTCTGTAGCTTGAACCTGTTTCAGATGCAGGGCTGAGCCACTCATCCTATACGTTTACCTGACTGAAAATCAGATTCGCATCGGCATAATCACATAATGTTCTGCCGAATCCACATCCTGCCTGATTAACACCGGAGAAAGCCCGTCCTTAAGGCTTAGTGTGACTGTTTCTGTTTTTAGAGCGCTGAGCACATCCCTGATATAACGTGCATTGAAACCGATTTCGATGTCAGGCCCATTATACTCGATAGCAATGGACTCATCCGCCTTTTCCTGTTCGGTATTATGCGCTGAGACCTGCATTTCTCCGCCACTCAACTGTAAGCGAACATCATGTGTAAATTCATTGGCAACAATCATAGTGCGGCGTAAAACCTGATCCAGGGCGGTTCGTTCAACAACAGCTGCATGTGGGTTGCTCTTCGGTATCACATCATTGTAGTTGGGGAAACGCGCATCAATCAACTTGGAGCTAAGATGATGTTCTCCGGCCATTAAGGAAATCTGTCGATCCCCCATACGCAATGTTACCTGCCCGCCCACTTCCTCACTTAATTTTCGAATCTCATTTACCGCTTTTCGCGGAACAATACACTGCCCGGATCGAACATCCTGTTGTAAGCGGACACGGGTTAAGGCAAGCCGATGACCATCGGTTGCAGCCAGACAAATATTCCCTTGTTTATCAATCTCAAACAAGGTGCCAGTCAGGTATTTTCTGGTTTCATCACTGGACATAGCAAAACTTGTAGCAGCAATCATTGCGGCCAGATCAGCACCATCCAGGTCAAGACTTACCCCTGCTTCTTCCTGTTGCATTTCAGGAAATTCTTCCGATGAAAGCGTTGCCAAACGAAACCGGGATCGGCCACTTTTTAAAGCAAGAAAGCCGTCAGTGACTTCCAGCTCGACATCAGCATCAATGTTTAGTTCCTTGATAACATCAAAAAGCTTGCGAGCTGATACCGTAAGGCTTCCTGTTTTTTTAACGGTAGCAGAGCAGCGTGTCTGGATTCCAACCTCTAAATCGGTGGCTGAGAAATGCAAAGCACCATCATCGGCCTTTAAGAGAATATTCGACAAAATAGGGATGGTGTGCCTACGCTCGACTATATTCTGACAGCGTTGTACTGCCTGCAAGATATCCTGACGGGAGAGTGAAACGTGCATTAAGGTTCTCCTTTTAATTTAAGGTCGTATTTATATCAAATATTTCGTCATCATCATAGTACCTGTGTATGATGTTCGAAACTTTATTTTTCTATTCTTTCCATATATTTAGCTAAACTTTTACCTGTGGATAGAACGGGGATGAAAGGCGGGATAAAATGCTTAGAAAAACACTATACTAATTTTTTCCCAAGAAAAGGAAGACTCCCCCCAATTCATCCACAACCAGTCAGCACTTCATACAGACCCATCCCACAGGACGGTTCATTCAATTTCGCAACAACTGGATCATACGTTCAACCTCATCTTCCATACTTTCATTATTCTTCATCATTTCATCGATCTTGCGAACAGCATAAAGCACCGTGGTGTGATCTCGTCCACCGAAGGCCTCACCGATCTCAGGAAGAGAAAGAGAGGTTAGTTGTTTACAGCAGTACATTGCCACCTGACGGGGGAAAGCAACATTGCGTGTTCGTTTTTTAGAGCGCATATCCTGCAAGCGGATATTATAGTAATTGGCCGCATGCTTCTGGATTTCTTCGACTGTGACTGCGCGTACTTCTTCATGTAATAAATCACGTAAAACACGGCGCGCAAAATCCATATCGATGGTTCGTCCGGTCAAGGTTGCATGTGCAGTCAGGCGAGTGAGAGCCCCTTCCAGTTCACGAACATTGCTGGTGATACGACTGGCAAGCAGGCTGGTAACATCGTTTGGCAGTTCAATTCCAGCGAGTTCCGCCTTGCTATTGAGAATCGCCTGACGGGTTTCCAGTGACGGAGGTTGGATGTCAGCCACCAAACCACAACCAAAACGAGACTTAAGCCGTTCTTGAAGATGGTTCATCTCACGAGGCGGCCTATCAGAGGTAAGAATAATTTGTTTTTGTACCTCATAGAGAGCGTTGAAGGTATGAAAAAACTCTTCCTGGGTGCTGGCTTTTCCGGCAATAAACTGGACATCGTCGACGATCAAAACATCAACTTGTCGATAACGGTCGCGAAACTGTTGTGTGGTTCCGTTTCGAATGGCTGAAATCAGTTCATTGGTAAAGCGCTCACTGGTCCGATAGGCAATTTTGAAGTGGTTTTTGCTAAGTAGTTCGTTGGCAACAGCATTGATTAAATGTGTTTTTCCTAAGCCCACACCACCATAGATATAAAGCGGGTTATAAGTCGAGCCAGGCAGGTCGGCCACGGCGCGACAGGCTGCATGGCAAAATTCATTACTGGGCCCGACCACGAAATTAGCGAAGGTGAAGCGGTGGTCGATAAAACCATCCACTTGTCCGGATTTTTCATTTCCTTGGGCTTTCACTTGTGGGTTTTCCACTGCTAATTCAGGATTAACCCCGAATTCAATCAGCACATCATCCCCAAAATGTTGTTGTACTTTCTTACGAATGGCTTTTTCATGGTGATCACGAAGATTGTCCAGAAAAAAGCGACTGGGAACGGAAAGCGTCAGGGTTCGCCCCGAAACTGACGAGCAGACCGGGCGAATCCATGCATCGAAACGAGCAGCAGGAACCTCTTCTGCGAGCTCATCAAGAATGCGCTGCCAGTCGATTCGTTGCTGCTGTTCGTTCATTGGGCAAGCCTACGAAATCTAATGTCAAAGGTCATTAGCCGTATCAACCAGACCCATTTGAAGGATAAGTGAAGGGGTGGTGGATGGTTTGCCTTGACAGGGAAGGATGCGCCCTTACTATTCGCCACCCTTTTAAGGAGTTAACCATGAGTTTTACATACAAACCTAGTCGAATTCGCCGCGCACGAACCCATGGTTTCCGTGCCCGGATGGCTACGCGCTCCGGCCGTGCCGTTATCAAGCGCCGTCGCGCCAAGGGTCGCAAGCGCCTCAGCGCTTAAGACCCTTTTATAGGGTTCTGGCATCTCTACATTTTCTGCGCGTGATCGGCTTCGTACAAAGGCCGATTTTGCTTGCCTGCAAGGCGGGATGAGGCTTGTCATTGGTGGAGTTCGCCTGATCTATAATACAAACGATTTGCACCATGCCCGAATCGGGCTCGCGGTTTCGCGGAAATATGGCAACGCAGTACAGCGGAACAGGCTTAAACGGCTATGGCGAGAGAATTTTCGCAGCAGTGAAATTCGCAAGCTGGGCGTTGATATTCTAGCGATTCCTACATGTCCAAAAGCCCGTATGGCGCATCCGAAAGAAGATATGCAACGGGCACTTGAGCGCTTGGGAAGCAAGCTAAAGCGGAATATATCATGAAGCAGTTGTTCATCGGGCTGGTCCGGCTTTACCAGTATGCGATTTCACCTTTTATGGCAGCACGCTGTATCCACTATCCAACATGCTCCAGCTATGCTGTGGAGGCCCTGGAAGTTCACGGATGCTTACGTGGCTCTGGCCTTGCTATGCGGCGACTGTTACGTTGCCACCCCTTTTCCAAAGGTGGTTATGACCCTGTTCCGGAGCAGCATTCGGGACGACCCATTGCTGATATAATGAAGGAGCAACAATAATGGAACAGCGCAATATGATTATGGCGTTTGTCTTATCCATGCTGGTTTTGGTTTCATGGCAGGCCCTGTTTCCCACTGAACCCGTGACCGAACCGTCGATGGAGTTGGCGCAACAAACGCTAGTCACACCAGCCACACCATCAAGTAGTGAAGCGCAATCTCAGCAGCAGGCCATTGTGCCTGATGTTAGCCTGTCATCTCGGGCGGCGCCGGTACCGGTTGAGGCTGCAGGCAATCAAGAGTTGGCTATGTTGCAGAATGATGTCCTGATCCTCAAGCTGGATGCTCAGGGTGCCATTATTTCTGCAACCATGCCTCAATATCACCAGACGATTGAGCCGGATTCTCCACAGGTTTCTGTTCTGGATATTGCTGCTGAGCGTCCTTTGTACATCAACTCCGGCCTTTTGGGCCAGGCCTTACCCATCTTTACGATTGATTCGCAAACACAGAATGCTGCCGAGGGCGTGCTGCGCTTAAAGGCTACGCTGGTTGATGGCAATCAGTGGATACGTAACATCTCGCTACAACCGGGCAGTTATGCGATTCGGGTGGTCGATGAGATAAGCGGTAATGCGGATTACGAGATGTTCCGCCAGCTAGTGGCTCGCAATCCAGATAGGGATATGAGCAATATATATCAATATGTTGGCCCGATTTCTCTATTTGAGGATAAACTGGTTGAGAATAGTTATGACGACCTGGATGAGAAAAGCCCGGTCAAACAAAAGGTCAGGGGCGGTTGGACCGGTGTGATGGAACACTATTTCATTGCTGCGATTGTCGGTGATCCGGAAAGGGTCTACGACTACTATTTTAAGGGCGATGGGAAAACCTACCAGGCCGGTGTGTTGTCTGCAGGCGATAGAAATGCACATGGCACGGTGTTTACTACGGATATCTATATCGGTCCAAAGGCCACCCCCATCCTGAAGCAGTTTGGAGCAGGCTTGGAGCGTAGTGTGGATTACGGTTGGTTTGCTGTTATCGCCAAGCCTTTGCACCAGCTTCTGCTTTGGCTGCATGGCTATCTTGGCAACTATGGCCTGTGCATCATCGTGCTGGTGCTGATGATCAAAACGCTATTCTACTGGCCGACCCAGAAGGCCTACGAGTCGATGGCAGACATGCGTAAGTTACAACCCGAAATGCAGCGTGTACGTGACCTGCATGGCGATGACCGACAAAAGATGGGCCAGGAAATGATGGCCCTGTATAAGAAGAATAAGGTTAATCCGATGGGCGGCTGTCTGCCGATTGTCATCCAGATTCCTGTATTTTTCGCCTTATACAAGTCGCTTCTGGTTTCCATCGAGCTTCGCCATGCGCCGTTTTATGGCTGGATTACCGATCTATCGGCGATGGATCCTTACTATGTTTTGCCTATTGTTATGGGCGCCTCGATGATTATCCAGCAGAGCCTGAATCCGGCGCCAATGGATCCGATGCAGGCCAAGGTGATGAAGTTTCTGCCGGTTATCTTTACCTTTATGTTCTTGTTTTTCCCTTCCGGTTTGGTGCTCTACTGGCTGGTCAACAACATCCTGTCCATTGCCCAGCAGTGGTACATCCTGAAGGTCAAGAACGCCCTTTAATCTATTGATATGGACACAATAGCAGCTATCGCCACCCCTCCTGGCAGGGGTGGCGTGGGCATTATCCGGCTATCCGGTGAGGGCGCGAGGAGCATTGCCCGCGAACTGTGTGGCGCGAAGAATCCCTTTACAGCAAGGCATGCACATCTTGTTTCTTTCCTTGATGCCGAGGGGGAGGTGTTGGATAGGGGGCTTATGCTCTATTTCCCATCCCCTGCATCGTATACAGGCGAAGATGTCATCGAATTTCAGGCGCATGGTAGCCCGATATTGTTACGTGCTGTGCTGGAGCGAACCCTTGTCCTGGGGGCGAGGCTTGCTCATCCAGGCGAGTTTACCCGGCGCGCTGTGGAAAATGGAAAACTTAATCTGGAACAGGCGGAAGCCGTTGCCGCGTGTATTGATGCAGCGACACTGCGTGCGGCACGACAGGCACAGCGACATTTGCAGGGCGAATTTGGCCGGCAAATCAGTGCGTTGATGGATGAGTTAACAGGCTTGGTCGCCCATGTGGAGGCCTGCCTCGACTTTCCCGAGGAAGAGATTCCTGCTTTGTTGTTTGATCAACTGCGAGCCAAGCTGGATGCGGAGCTAATACAACCTATGGATAAGGCGCTTGCTTCAGCTGATTTTGGCGAGCGGCTTTTTCAGGGTGTGACGGTGGCAATTATTGGGCCGCCGAATGTTGGTAAGTCAACGCTGTTAAATCGACTCTCCGGAAGAGATCGGGCGATTGTGAGCGAGGCTCCGGGGACGACCCGGGATATTCTAGAGGTCGATTTTGATATTCATGGTATTCCCGTTCGGCTGCTCGATACCGCTGGCATACGCGAAAGTAACGATAGCATTGAGCAGGAGGGTGTAAGGCGCGCCAAGGATGCGGCAAAATGTGCGGACATGACCTTGGCTATGGCCGATGCATCAAACCTAGACACATGGCCTGCGCTGGCAGATGCCGATATCTATGTGATGAACAAATGCGACCTTTCTGACCAAGCTTCAGACATCCCGGAGAAATTCCTGCGGATTTCTGCGCACAATGGCGAAGGTATCGAAACCTTGCTGAAGCACATGGCAGAGGCTTTGGGTGAGATGCCGGCAGCAGAAGAGGGCCTTTTAGTCACCAGTCAAAGACATCGGCAACTGCTTGAACAGGCGCGCGAGCATCTGTTGAGTGGCGGAGCTTTGTTGGATGATGCCATGTCTTTGGATTTGGCCGCCATGGAGTGGCGGCAGGCATGGTCTTGTATGGGTGAGATTCTAGGGCTGGGAGATGTTGAACATATTCTTGATCGAGTCTTTTCACAATTTTGTATTGGCAAATGATTCCCCATTTTCAGGATGCCCCCTTGAAGCCGACCCCTATTGTGCGGCATAATCCGTGACCGCATGAAATGGATGGCTGCCTGAAAGACAGGGGAGGCAAGCTTGTTTACTCGTAACCACCCGTTTTTATTAAGAAAATTTGGAGGGGTTTATGTCAGCAAAACATCCTGTAATTTCAGTGACGGGTTCTTCGGGAGCCGGAACCAGTACAGCCAAGGTCGCATTGGAGCATATCTTCCGTCGTGAGAAGGTTACGCCAGCCATTGTTGAAGGCGATTGTTTCCATAAGTTTGATCGCATGGAGTTCCGTGCAAAAGCCAAAGAGTTTGAAGCAGCAGGCAAACGCCTGAGCCACTTTTCCGATGAGGCCAATCTATTCGATAGGATTGCCGACCTGTTCCGCGCCTATGGCGAGCAGGGCGTGGGTAAGGCTCGTACGTATGTGCATGACGATGAAGAAGCCAAGCTTTACAATGTTCCCGCAGGGTGCTTCACCGATTGGCGTGATGTCGGCGAGGGTTCCGACTTGTTGTTCTACGAGGGTCTGCACGGCGGCGTGGAAGAGGTGCGCCCATATGCCGACCTGTTGATGGGTATTGTACCAGTCGTGAACTTGGAGTGGATTCAGAAGGTTCATCGGGACACAGCCATGCGCGGTTACTCTGCCGAGGCAGTGGTGGAAAACATCCTTTCCCGTATGCATGACTACGTGCATTTTATAACACCGCAGTTCACCAATACCGATATTAATTTCCAGCGTGTACCGTTGGTGGACACGTCCAACCCGTTTGTTGCTCGTGATGTGCCAACGGCAGATGAAAGTGTGGTCGTGATTCGCATCCGCAAGCCTGAGCAGTGGGGAATCGACTTCCCTTGGTTGGTGTCCATGCTTAAGGACTCTTTCATGTCGCGCCGCAACACCTTGGTAGTGCCGGCTGGTAAGATGATGTTTGCCATGGAGTTGATTCTGTCTCCGATGATTCATGATATGATGGAGAAAGCCCGTAAAGGCTGATTCACCTTGATCTGAATATTTAGGGAGGCTTCGGCCTCCCTTTTGTTTGCTGTACACAACTTGAAACTCTAGGCTGCATGGCCCATGACAACGAATAAAAATAGGTTTCACGTGAAACATCCGGATGGTCCTGTGGATGTTCTTGTGGTCGGCGCCGGCCATGCTGGTTGCGAGGCGGCTTTGGCCGCTGCAAAGCGTGGTGCCAAGGTTCGATTGATCAGTCAAAACTTAGACACTGTTGCAAAAATGTCCTGCAACCCGGCCATTGGCGGCGTGGGGAAGGGGCATATGGTGCGCGAGGTCGATGCGCTGGGTGGGGCGATGGGCTTGGTTGCAGACGCCTCTGCACTGCAGTATCGGCTTTTAAACCGTGGTAAGGGACCAGCTGTTCAGGCAACTCGCGCCCAGTGTGACCGGCGCATCTATCATATACGCATGAGGCAGGTGCTGGCCGAATCCCAAGTTGTGTTGCATCAAGGCAGCGTGCATGAACTGCTGTTCGATGGGCATCGAGTAACCGGAGCGCTGGATGAATTCGGTCTTGCACATGAGGCTGCTTCTGTCGTGTTAACCACCGGAACTTTTCTTGGCGGGATGATTTATGTTGGCGAGATGAAAATACCGGCAGGCCGTGCTGGAGATGCGCCGATCAATGGATTGACCGATGAATTATATCGCCAGGAACTCAATGTCGGCAGGCTTAAGACAGGAACGCCGCCCCGTCTAGACGGGCGCAGTATTGATTGGCGTGGGCTGGCCGTGCAGGAGGGTGATCAGGACGTCCTCCCATTTTCGGTGCGTAGTGGCTCATTGCTGGGGAATCAGCTTGCATGCCATATTACCCATACCTCAAAACGCACCCATGACATTATCCGCGAGAACCTCCACCGCTCTCCCATGTATTCTGGAGATATTCAAGGCATAGGCCCACGCTATTGCCCGAGCCTTGAGGATAAGGTTGTGCGTTTTGCCGATAAGGATAGCCATCAGATATTTTTGGAGCCGGAAGGCAGGGATTATGAGGAGGTCTATCCAAACGGTATTTCAACCTCACTACCGATTGATGTGCAGTGGGCTTTTTTACGCTCTATTCCCGGCCTGGAGGCCGTTATCATGCTTCGGCCCGGATATGCGATTGAATATGATTATGTGGATCCAAGGGAACTAAGACCGACGCTTGAGAGCAAAAAGGTTTCAGGTCTTTTTCACGCAGGCCAGATCAATGGTACAACTGGTTATGAGGAGGCTGCTGCTCAGGGAGTGTTGGCCGGCATCAATGCTGCCGCATTGGCTTGCGACCTTGAGGCATGGACGCCTGATCGCTCAGAGGCGTATGCGGGCGTAATGGTCGATGACCTGGTCAATAAAGGGATTACCGAGCCATACCGGATGTTTACTGCCCGTGCGGAATTTCGCCTGCAATTACGGGAAGATAATGCTGATCTTCGTCTTGCGGAGGCCGCATTACGTCTTGGTTTGTATGATGATGAGCGGAAGCGAAGTTTTGAGGCAAGGCAGCTTCGCTTGCAAGAAGCTGAGGCGGAAATGCGAGCCCTGCGTGTCGGCCACGGGCGAGTGTGGAGCGAGCGCCTGGCAGATAAGGGGCTTCCTGTTCCCGATAATGGCATGTCATTCTCTGCCTATGCGCATCGCCAGGATGTTGGCGTGGAGGGCGCTATGGCTTTATTGGCGACGGCGGACGGTTTGGATGCGAGAGATAAGGCGAGCCTGAAGGCTGTCATTCATTACGATGGTTACCTGCAAAAGCAGGATCAAGAGGTTGCGCGCTATCAGAACCTTGAAAAGCGGCGTATTCCAAATGGGTTTAATTATGATGCTGTGTCTGGCTTGAGCATGGAGTGTCGTCAGCGTTTGCGGCTAGAGCAGCCAACAAGCCTTGGTCAGGCGGCGCGCTTGTCAGGCATTACGCCTGCGGCCATCACCTGCCTGATGATGTATTTGCAGAAAGGCGACGTATCCCGTGTCAGTTGATATCCAACGATATATTGAAGAAACCCTGAAGTTCTCCAAGGCACTTAACCTCACTGCAATCCACGATGCCGATGAGTTTTCGCGCCGCTTCATTGGGCCATCCATTGCGCTCTGCGACTGGCTACCTGATGACGGGGTATTGCTTGATGTGGGAAGCGGCATGGGTGTCCCGGGAATCCCTATTCTTATTCACAAGCCAGGATTGCATGGCGTTCTTGTAGAGCGGCGCAAAAAGAGGGCGGAGTTTCTTCGGCATATTGTTCGCTTGCTCAAGCTTGATGCAGAGGTGCATGATTGTGATATGCGCGAACTCAAAGGCGTCAGTGCTGATGTGTGCGTAGCGCGCGCAGTTACACGACCAGAGGAGCTGCTACCCATGATTGCTGGAAACATGGCCATAAGCGGTCGGGCGGTGCTGCCTGTCCCTGAAACATTGGTGGCGAAGTCATATCCAGGCTGGGAAATGGAAGCGGTTCATGATGTGGTGTGCGATGGCCTTCGGCAACGCATTCACTGCTATCGCAAAAACGAGGTTTCACGTGAAACATAATGCAATGAAACGGGTGACAGCAGTTGCCAATCAGAAAGGCGGGGTGGGTAAAACAACCACCAGCATCAATCTGGCCGCATCTTTGGCAGCGCTCGACAAGCGCGTCCTGCTGATCGATGTAGACCCGCAGGGCAATGCCACAACGGGTTTGGGGATTGATAAAGGCGCTGTGGACCAGGGTAGCTATGAGGTGTTGATTAATCATACACCTCTCGAAGAGGCGATATTGCCTACCTCATGCGAGGGTTTGATGTTGGTACCGGCAAGCATGGACTTGGCCGGAGCCGAGGTTGAGCTTGTTGAGGTTGAGGGTCGAGAGAGGGTCTTGGATCATGCGCTTGCTGCCTACGCTGGAGAGCCCTTCGATTATGTGTTCATCGACTGCCCGCCTGCGCTGAATTTAATCACACTCAATGCCTTCACTGCTTCAGACCGGGTGTTGATTACCCTTCAGTCCGAGTTTTATGCGATGGAGGGCCTGACTCAGTTGATGGACACCATCCGCCGGGTAAGGGCTGGCCTTAACCCGCATCTGGATATAGATGGAATTTTGTTGACCATGGTGGATCGGAGAAACAATCTGAGCGTGCAGGTAGAGGAAGAGGTGCGCAAATATTTTGGCTCCCAGGTTTACGAGGCATGTATTCCCCGCAACGTACGACTGTCGGAAGCGCCAAGCTTCGGGGTGCCTGTGATGTATCATGATATTCGCTCTTCCGGCGCCCAGGCTTATTTGCAGACAGCACAGGAAATGATTCGACGAGGATAGAGGTGGACATGGAAAAAACCCAAAAAAAACGAGGGCTTGGGAAGGGCTTAGGCGCCCTCATCAGCGATGTCCCAAGTGCGGAAATCTTAGCTCAGGCCAGTCGAATCCCAATCTCCCGGATTCGCCCCAACAGGTTTCAGCCAAGAAAACAATTTTTACCTGAGGAGTTAGCCAGCCTGACCGATTCGGTGCGTAAGGACGGGGTGCTCATGCCTGTTCTCCTGCGGCCAAGTGGAGATGGCTATGAGTTGATCGCGGGAGAGCGGCGCTGGCGCGCATCGCAGGCGGCTGGTTTAACGGATATTCCTGCAGTAGTCCGGGAAGTTGATGACCTACAGGCCCTTGAGCTCGCCATTGTTGAAAATGAACAACGGGATGACTTGACGGCCATTGAGTCGGCACGCGCTTACCAATTAATGATAGCTGAATTCGGCTGCACGCAGCAGCAGGTTGCGGAACGCATTGGCCGGTCGCGAACGCAAGTCACAAATTTAATACGTTTGCTGCAACTCCCCGAAAAGGTTCAGAAAATGATTGAAGGTCGCCTGCTAAACATGGGCCATGTTCGACCCCTTATCGGCCTGCCTCCGGCGATTGCTGAGACGCTTGCCGGTCAATGTGTTGCATCAGGGTGGAGTGCTCGCCAGATGGAGGCACATGCGAAAAATGCCCAGGGTGCCGTGGCGCATCCTAAGGCCAAACCTGCTGCTGCCGATGCCGATGTGCTGGCCTTGCAGGATGAATTGACCCGCCGCCTCGGCCTGGTGGTTGAGATTTCCTGTCGGAAAAATGGTGGCGGCGAGCTGCGTATTAAATATTCCAAGCCGGCCGAGTTGGACGGCGTATTGGCGAGGTTGCGTGCATGAATGTTTCGGGGAAGCCCTTCCGTGCAGTGAACTGGTATGTGGGGCATGGAGAAAAAAAACCAGCTGTACAATGGATTGAGCAGCGCCTTTTGCCGCATCGCTTTGAACAAGTGGTGAGCCAGAAACCGGAAGAGGTTGCATTGGCTATCGAGAGCATGCAAGTGCGTGGCGCCCCGGCTATTGGCGTCATTGCAGCGCATGGCTTAGCTCTTGCCTATTGCTCTGATAAAGGAAGGTTCTTTTCTCATTGGTTGCCGCGATTCAGAGAAACCCGACCGACAGCCATAAATCTTTTTCACGCCTGTGATGTGATGCAGGGCTTGGCCGAGCAGGACGTTAGCGATGTGGCCATGGTAGAGGCGGCTCAGGCCTATGCAGATGCAGAGGTTCATGCCAACGAGTGTATGGGCGAGCACATGGCCGAGCATCTGGCTGTGGGGGAGCGACGCATCCTTACCCATTGTAACGCCGGCTGGCTGGCAACTGTCGACTGGGGAACGGCGACATCCGGTATCTATCACCTTGCGCGTGCTGGGGAATCGCCCTTCGTGTGGGTTGATGAAACCAGACCGCGCTTGCAAGGTGCGAGATTAACAGCATGGGAGCTTCATCAAGAGGGGGTTGCCTGCCGCATTCAGGCCGACTCAGCAGCTGCGTGGATGATGCAGCGAGGTTTGGTGGATGCCATCGTGATTGGTGCGGATCGTATTGCGGCAAATGGCGATGTGGCTAACAAGATAGGCAGTTATATGCTTTCTCTGGCGGCGCGTGAGCATGGCGTGCCTTTTTATGTGGCGGCACCTTCCAGCACATTTGATGCTTCCTGTGCGAGCGGCGAGGAAATCCCCATCGAAGAGCGCGATGAAGAAGAAGTGTTACTCATCGATGGTGTTGATGCTGCAGGTGAATTGCATCAGGTGCGCATTGCCGCTCCGGATGTGCCGGCAAACAATCCGGCCTTTGATGTGACGCCCTATAAGAATATTACTGCCATTGTTAGTGAGGCCGGCATCTGGAAGCCTGAGTAATATAAGTCTAGCCACGCCCATAGGCATTAGTAATGCGGCGGCGGAACCTCTTCCTCTGGCCTGCTGATTTGTTGCTCAGAGGTTTCGAGGATTTGGGTGATTTTGTTGAGCTGACTCCTGAGTCCATCAAGCTGCTGTTGCTGGCTGGTAAGGGCCTCATTCAGGTTTTCGAGCAGATGCTCCTGGAAGGCGATTTTGGATTCAATGTCCTGAAAACGAGATTCGTTGAGGGGCATATATTAGCTATTCCTTAAAGTACTGAGGATCGATGTGGTATTGGCGCAGCAGCTTGCGTACGGTATTCCGATTCAGGCCGAGGGTTTGGGCTGCTTTAATCTGGTTTCCCTTGCAGCGTTCCATGACCAACATCAGTAGCGGTGGCTCTACTTCAGCCATTAAATGTTTGTACATATCCTCGGCCTCGGCATGTCCCAGATGGCTTAGGTAATTTCGCATACATCGGCTTACAGCATCTGAGAGGGTCTCTTCTCCATCACTGCGATTGCTTTGGTTGCCCAATGCCAGTGCCACATCAGATAATGTTATGGCTGCACCCGGCGTAAGCAGGGCAAGCCGGCGCATGACATTTTTTAATTCGCGAACATTGCCTGGCCAGTCGTAGGACTCTAGCAGGCCGATAGCCTCGTCAAGAAGAATCGGAGGCTCCATGCTTAGTTCGCGGCCAGCTGCATCGAGCATATGCGCAGCCAGCTGTGCCACATCGTCCCTTCTCTCACGCAGGGGCGGTATATGAACTGGGATAACGTTTAAGCGGTAATACAAATCCTCACGAAATGTTCCGGCCTCGATTTTTTGCAGCAGGTTTTGATGCGTAGCAGCAAGCAGGCGGACATTAACCTGTCTGTCCTCACGTCCGCCGACTCGTTGTATAACGCCTTCTTCAAGTACGCGTAACAGTTTCACTTGCAGGGAAGAGGGCATATCGCCAATTTCGTCGAGAAACAGCGTGCCACCATTGGCCTGTTCGAAATGTCCGACGCGGGCGCGGTCTGCGCCTGTAAAGGCCCCCTTTTCATGGCCAAACAACTCGGCTTCCAGCAGCTCTCCTGGTATGGCAGCAGTATTGATAGGAACAAAGGCCTTCGTGGCCCGGCGACTTTGTCTGTGCAAGACCTGAGCGACCAATTCCTTGCCGGTGCCGGACTCTCCTGTAATCAGTACTGTCAGGTCTGAAGAGGCCACGCGTCCCAGTGTGCGGAATAGATTTTGCATCGCCGGACTGCGTCCGATGAACACGTCGCCATCAGCCACAACTTCGCTATGCGCTACAACTTTTTCTTTGGGTTTAATTCGTCGGGCCAGAGTGCGAACTTCTTCCAGATCGAATGGTTTGGGTAGGTATTCCATGGCCCCCAGTTGATAGGCCTGAGCCGCATTACCAAAGGTGCTTTCAGCGGTCAGCAACACGACCGGAGCGGAAAAAATTCCGCTTTTCAAAGCCTCCATGCCATTTCCATCGGGGAGGTAAACATCAAGAAACACGATAGAAAACGGATCGCCCTTCAGGGCTTCTTCGGCGGCATTAAGGCAGTCCGCCTGTATCACCTCAAAGCCCTCTTCCTGCAAGACCTTGTTCAGTACCCACCGGATGCCGTCATCGTCATCAATAACCAGAGCCCGCATCATTGATGCACCAGCGGGAATCGTAGAATAAAGACGGTGCGTTCTCCATCAGACTGCACGCTTACTTGCCCCTCGTGTTCCAGCATGACCCTTTGAACCAAGGCCAGTCCCAGCCCGCTGCCGCGGCTTTTGGCGGTCACATATGGCTCAAAAATCTGATCGAGTAAGGCGGGGGGAATGGGTGAGCCATCATTGCTGATGCGTATCTCAATGACTGACCCCTTGTGACCATGCAGGCGTGCAGCCGGGTTGATGCGGGTCTGCCATTCTATATGGCTTGCGCCAGCCTCCAGTGCATTGGTCCATAGGTTTTCAATAGCCTGTCGCAATCGGGAGGCGTGTGCCAATAGAAAAGGCAGGCTGGGGTCGAACACTCGGCGAACAGCGACAGCGTCGCGAGGTCGGCAAACGTTATCAATAATCTCGTGAATGTTGACTTGCTCCATGCCAATGTCGGCACGCGGTCCGAGCTGCAGAAAATCATCGATGCGCTGCTTGATGCGGTCCACTTCACTCAAGATCATCTCAATAGCCTCGAGTTGCGCATCGCTGGCTGATTGCTCGGCTAACCATTGGGCAGCTCCTCTCAGGGCTGTAAGGGGATTCTTTACCTCATGGGCCATTTCAAGTGCGATACGGGCGACGGCTTCGGCCATCTCTTGACGTTT
>Ga0316187_10002530_pt1 | contig 15908 bp, 16 predicted proteins | sample CroRivburrow1_MG_FD_204927 | JGI IMG/M metagenome (GOLD analysis project Ga0316187, IMG submission 204927) | Coastal sediment microbial communities from Maine, United States - Cross River worm burrow 1 | ecosystem: Environmental > Aquatic > Marine > Coastal > Sediment | place: USA: Maine... | reverse complement strand
CCTTCCTCATAATCATGAGCTTCAATCTGTTGCCTATACAGGCACACATGATAATGATACCACGCAGGGCTGGTATGACGCGCTTCCCGACGATGTGAAAAAGCATATTGGTGATTATATGGGCACAAAAAAAAATATGCCGTGGCCTGTAATTCAGTCACTCTTCGCATCTGTTGCAAGGCTCTCTATCCTGCCCGCACAGGACATTCTCCTGCTGCCTGGTGAGGCCCGCTTCAATACGCCGGGAACCATTGAAGGCAATTGGGACTGGCGTCTTGACGATCTCGAGTCTATTCAAAAGATGACAGGCAAATTCCAGAAACTTCACGAACTCTACAACCGCTAGTAATTTTAATTGATCCTCATGAGATCCTCTTCTCTGCCGATAGAGTTTGAGAGGAGAATTCATGAGGAGAGATCTACCAACACTCTGGCCGGATGGATTGATAGCACTATTTGAGCGTCTTCCATCAATTCCTGCCAACGATGAGCTTGAGCTACGCGTGGCAGTTCATGATCTGCAAAGCTACGCCACCCATGAACTCTCCGATGAACATCAACACATTGATCAGGCTATCCTCGACGCCTGTAGTGAGATGCTTGCCAGAGGCTCACGTCACCTGTCTGCTCCCCTCACAGAGAAGGCGTTAAATAACTACCGCAGTAAACCCTACGTACGAAGTATCAATTCCCTGATCCGTACACTACTGAGCTCAGTGGATTCACCACAGCACGGCCTGACCCTTGATAGTATGCAGCTTCAACAGTGCAGACTCGATCACATTGATCTCAGTGGATGCAGCCTTCGCATGAGTGACCTTAGCAACTGCAGACTTTCAAATGCTATTTTGAAAGGCGTTGATATGCGTTTTTCAAATGCTATGAGCGCCACCTTCTCTAAAACCGATCTATCCGAATCGTTAATGGAGTCATCAGAACTTGGCTGGTGCGACTTCTCTCATGCCGACCTCTACAGAAGCCAGTTGATGAGCGCTGACTTGAACGGCTCAATTTTCGACCATGCCGATCTAAGCAAAACAATTCTCTCCGCTGCAAACATGGCTAATGCAACGCTTACTGATGCCAACCTTACTGATGCCAACCTATTTGGAGCACGGCTCCACTCAGCAAAGCTGTATGGTTGTGATCTGACAGGTACAGGCATCACCCCTGAACGGCTTGAAAATGCAAAAATGGAGTTCCAGGGCGACAGCAAAACAGTCTGGGGTAGCGAAGATGATTGTTGTGGACGCAATCCGCTTGACCCCACCTACTACAGCCAGCAGCAGAATCTTCTCTAAACTACTGCTTACTCACCATAAAAGAGCGTTGGGTTCACCTGCCAACAGATGACCCACCCCTGCTCTGTTTTTTCAAGGCAGACCACTCCACCATTTCTGAAACGAACCACCTCACGCTCCGCATCACCACTTAAGAGAAGGCCTGCCAATCGCTGCAGATGTGGAAGATGACCCAGAAGCATCACGTCAGCGTTCATGGAGGCAAGGTGGGCAGACCAGACGGACGGATCTGCATTGGGATCAAGATCAAGTGCATTCTCAACCGGCAAGTTCCCCCACCCTTCTGCAAACATCTCTGCGCTCTGCTGTGCTCTCAATTTACCGCTGTGGAGCACTCTCTCCGGCTTTGGCCTCTCAAACAGACTTAAAAATCCGGCTGTACGCGCTATATCTTCCCTGCCCTGAGTCGAGAGCGGGCGCTCTGCATCTTCGCTCTTCTCTTTTGCTAAACCGTGTTGTACCAGATAAACGCGCATCAATAGCTCCCTGAATCACCGCTTTTCATCAATGGGTGACCTTGGCAAAATATTAAGCCAGAGTTGGGCCTCAACTCAAGGAGCAGAGTGAAAACAGGCATGGTTCGAATCAAAACAGCGGAAGAGATTGAAGCGATGAAGCCTGCTTGTCAGCTGGCTGCGAACACGCTGGTGATGATCCAGGAGCATATCCGCCCTGGCATCAGCACAGACGACATCAATGAGATTGTTCATGATTACACGATCAAACACGGTGCCATTCCTGCACCACTGAACTACCGCGGCTTTCCTAAATCGGTCTGCACTTCGGTTAATCATGTGGTATGCCACGGTATTCCCGGATCAAAGAAGCTGAACAGTGGCGACATCATTAATGTCGATGTCACTTCCATTCTAAATGGCTGGCATGGGGATACCAGCAGAACATTTTTTGTCGGCGAACCCAAACCAAGAGCTAAAAAAGTGACAGAGGTCGCCCGTCATGCGCTGGAGATCGGTATCGCTGCCGCCAAACCCGGCGCAACGCTGGGTGACATCGGGCATGCCATCCAGAGCTATGTCGAGGGAGAGAGATGCTCCGTTGTACGTGAGTATTGTGGTCACGGTATTGGTCGCGAATTTCATGAGGACCCACAGGTACTTCACTATGGTCAGCCGGGCCAGGGTATCGAGTTGCAGGTCGGCATGGTATTTACCATTGAGCCGATGGTGAATATTGGTAAGCCATTCGTAAAACTTCTCGGTGATGGCTGGACTGTAGTCACCCGTGACAAATCACTTTCGGCACAGTTTGAACATACCCTTGCCCTGCGTGAGGATGGTGCAGAGATTCTTACTGCACCAACCATCTAATCCATATCTCGCAGCTTCTAAAACACTATGCAATTTAATCAATACTACATCTCCGTAGAGATCAAAAAAAATCTGGCCAAGCTTGGTTTTAAACGACCGACCGATATCCAGTTCAAGGCGATTCCATCCATTCTCAATGATGAGGATGTGCTTGCCATTGCCCAGACAGGCACGGGCAAGACCGCTGCGTTTGCCATACCCGTGATTGATAAGATTCACCGGCTAAAGAGCAGCAAGCGCTCTTATGGTATCAAGTGCATTGTCATGGTGCCGACGCGTGAGCTGGCACTACAGATTGGTGAAGTATTCAAAACACTCTCGAAACACACCAAGGTCAAAACCTTCTCGCTGCATGGTGGCATTGAACAGGATGCTCAGATCAAGAAGATTCAAGATGGCATTGATATCCTGATCACCACTCCCGGCCGAATGTTTGACCTGATCAATCAGGATGTTGTGCGTGTTGCTAATGTTAACACGCTGGTTCTTGATGAAGCTGATCACATGCTTGATCTCGGCTTTATCGAGGATATCAAATACATCAAGAAGATGCTGACACGAAGGCATCAAACACTCTTCTTCTCCGCCACTATCAATGATGAAATCAGGAAGCTTGCCTATTCACAGGTGAAGAGTGCCGCCATCCGTATTCAGGTATCACCCAAAGATAAAGTCTCTAAAAACATTTCACACGCCGTGATGTTTGTGGAGATGGATGATAAACGCTTCTTTCTAGAACAGTTCATCAAAGACAGCCCGTATAGCAAAATCATTCTGTTTGTCCGCACTCGCGTACGTGCTGAACGCGTATTGAAGGCGATGGAGCGTGTTGGTATTGCTGCAGCCACCATTCATGGTGAAAAGGACCAGAGTGAGCGCTCAGAGGTGATGCAGCGCTTCAGGAGTGGTGAGTGCAAGCTGATGGTTGCTACTGATGTGAGTGCTCGTGGCATTGATATTCCTGATATCGATTATGTCATCAACTATGACCTGCCTGAAAAGGTTGAAAACTATGTTCACCGCGTGGGCAGAACCGGCCGCGGCATGAAAAAAGGCATCGCCATCTCATTTTGCAGCAGTGAAGAGAAACCACTGCTTGAAGAGATCCAGGCCTTTCTCAACAAACCGATTGATGTCATCAAAACAGGTAAAAAAGGCTATGCCGAAACGATTCAGCCAGTGGATGAATCAAGAAGTCTGCGGGCCATGGTTGAAGAGCATGATCAGTGGTTGAACCAATCCGGTTCAAAAAAGAGAAAGTCGAAGAAAGCAAAAAAATAACAGCCGCTATCTAACGAATAATCGTAACACTTCCTGATCCAGGTCACTGAGTTCACATGAAGGCTCAAGATCTGTTAATAGCAACCACGCACCCAAAAAGAGCTCGAGTTCACCTCAAGTATGCTCGCCTTTACCTATCACCTTATAACCTCGGACAGGGGCGTTTCTATTTTTAAGGATAATCTCGCCGGTCTCCTTCATCGGAACTTTCTCTTTGCAAATTCTGTAGGTCTCTTCTCCGACGATAATCTCCTGGCCAGAAGCAATCTGTTCAAATCTGGCAGCCACATTTACCGTATCGCCGATGGCTGTATAGTCTTTCCTGTTTTCCGAACCTACATTACCGATAACAACCATACCGGTGTTGATGCCAATCCCGACCTCTAGTTTTGAATAATCATCGCCACGACTTGTTTTCATCTTCTCAAGTGTATCAATCATCTCAACAGCAGCCTGAATCGCCCGATAAGGGGCCCTCTCACCATAGGGGCGATCACGAAAGACAGCCATTAGCTCATCCCCGACAAACTTGTCGAGCACACCATCATGCTTAAAAATAATGGGGACCATGGTGCTAAAATAGTCATTGAGCATAGCGATAATCTCATGTGGATCCATATGTTCTGACACTGTTGTAAAGCGTCTGATATCAGCAAAAAGAATGGTTGCCGTACACTCAACATTTTCAAATGCGGGTTTCTCGCTACGGATCAGTTCCTCAACCACATCTTCACCCACATAACGACTAAGATTGGCCCTGATCAACGACTCATCCCTGAATTTCTTCTCATAAGCATCGAGATCATTTACATAGGAGAGCATTCGAGCCGTGATCTTTTTGGAGTGCGTTTTATGCTCCTCAAGCTCTTCAACAATGGCATTAAAATCTCGTGTCAGCGTATAGACCTCTTCGAGATCGTTATCTTTCATCGGAATCTTCTCTGTTGCACCATCATGGACAGTCAACGCAACCCTTCTGGCCAGAAGCCTCAGTCGTCTGGCAAACGTTTCGATCATCAATGCGCCCAGAAGCATCAGCACCAGAGTCAGGCCCAGAATATTGATAATGGTATAGGTGATATCGACTTTTAACTCAAAGATCAGATAAATACCAATAAGATAAGGAAACAGACAGGCAAGTCCGTAGAGCATCCATGCTGCCCTGTTAAAGCTCTGGCGCGTTATCGGCTCTCTAGATGGAAGTGGTTTGGTGATCTTCTCTACCAATTCAGTCACTTCCGTCAACAATATGTTCAAACACCATCAGGTCATCCATGGAGATGCCGATACTTGTTTCCCCCTCCTTAAATTCTCCCATCCAGATTACCCTGCCAGTACCCTCCATCTTGGCACGAAGTGCATCACCACCAGGAAGCTTAATGGTCAAATCCACCTTCTGCCCGATAGAGTAGTGGTCAGGATGCGTCGTAACAAAGCGCGCGCCACCACCTGATATATCTCTTAGAACAGTCGCTTCCTTATGATCATTGGCTTTGTCATCGAGTGACTCCACCTCTGCGTTCAGTGAGATTTCGTAACGTTCATATTCCCGTTTATTTTCATGGTCAGCAGACATATACACTCCTCACCATAAGAATAGTCGATAATTTATAAGTTTGCCCAACTGAACTGTTTTACATCATTCAACATCTATGCGAATCTTTATAACAATGAAGCACCATCCGCGGAACGTGAACATTTCAGATAACCTTTTTAAGGAGTGGCTCAACAGGTCACTCTTCAACCTTCAATCAAGGTTGGGCAGAACCACCAACCTGCTTATTATGTTCATCATTGCTGTCAGCGTAATCGTTTCGATGTACGGAACGCTCGGCTCTATCTCTGATGTAGTTCGACAAGACATCTATCTGTTCGAAAAGGCGATCACTCTCTTTTTTGCCTTTGAGTATTTTGCCAGAATCTATTCAGCTCATGACCGTCGTGGCTATATCCTGAGTATTTACGGGATTGTAGATCTTTTCACCTGGCTCCCTCTGCTGCTCTTTGGCCAGGTCTCGGTAGCTATCCGACTTCTTCGCGTATTAAGGCTTCTGAAGCTGATTCGTTACCTCAGAGCGATGCGTCTCTTTTTCTCCTCCATGGCGGATATTGTCGATATCGTGTTTGTGGTGCTGGCCAGCATCTGCATCATTGTGCTTATTTCCGGCAACCTGATTCACTATATCGAGCCTGAGACCTTCCCCAACGCCTTTGTCGGCTGCTGGTGGAGTCTGGTAACCATGACCACGGTTGGTTACGGCGATCTGATTCCACAAACCGTTGCTGGCAAAATAGAGGCTGCGGTATTGATGCTCACAGGCATCACCATGTTTGCTGTTCTTACAGGCACGGTTTCCATTAAACTTTCAGAGCATTTGAAACATACAAATGTGTGCCAGCACTGTCATAAAAACACACCCGTGGGTGCTCACTTCTGTCACCTCTGTGGTGAAAAGCAGGAGCGTAGAGGGCCCGACCGTGATGAAGAATCAGGGTAAATGTACTTTTTGTTTGTAATGCAGCAGTTCTTACCAGTCCACAATGAGCATTCGGTAATATTCCAAAGATAATCCGGACAGAAGGGAGACAACAATGAACAACAAAATTCTCGGCATTGCACTACTGATTATCGGAGCGGGTCTACTGTTCTGGGGTTATGATATCTATGACTCTGCCGGCTCACAGGTGAGTCGCGCTATTGGTGGTGAAGCTCCAACCAAGGCCTACGCCCTCTTTATTGTGGGTGCGATCTGTGCTGTGTTTGGCGTTCTAAAACTTAAATAAGGTTACCCCTTACCAATCAAGGTAAGGAATTCAGCTCTACTAATCTCTTTGGCACCAAGGCTTTCAAGGTGGCCTGTATGAAATTGGCAGTCGATCAGCTTCCACCGTTCACGTCCTGCCCGCTCAACCAGCTTGGCCAACGCCATCTTTGAGCCATCGGTTTTTCGGCTGAACATTGATTCGGCAAAAAAGACGCTGTTCAACAGCACACCATAGAGCCCACCAATCAGTTCACTACCCTCCCACACCTCCACGGAGTGAGCGTGTCCGAGCTCATGCAATCTTCTATAAGCCGCGAGCATCTCCGGGATAATCCAGGTGCCGGACTCACCCTTTCGGGGAATCTCGGCACAGGTTTTAATCACATCCTCAAACGCCTCATCCCACGAGAAGCGGTATCGACCCTGTTTCAGACGGCGAGCAAGGCGTCTGGAGCAGTGAAACTGCTGTGGAATGAGGACCAATCGAGGATTAGGCGACCACCAGAGGATTGGGTCACCCTCAGAAAACCATGGGAAGATTCCACCACTGTAGGCTGCCAGAAGCGTCTCCGGTTCAAGATTACCACCCATGGCAAGCAGCCCCTGCTCATCAGCCTCTGAGGGATCAGGGAACTTAATCGCCACGCTTCACTCTCTCGGCAAAGATCGCAGCAGCATCGCTTAAAAGAGCTGCTGCCTGATGCTTCACTTCATCATGGCTCAAACCATCCGGCGTGGCAGAGATTGCGATATCAAACCGTTCCAACAGAGTCTCTCTCGCCTTTGCTTCAATAGCGCCTGATAGAAGTGCAATAGGAATACCTGCCTTTATTGCCTCATCAGCAACCACCACCGGCAGCTTTCCGTTCAGTGTTTGTAGATCAGAACACCCTTCACCGGTTACTACCCAATCAGCCCCGGTTAACTGCTGCCTAAACCCTGTCGCTTCCATGATATAAGCCGCACCTGAGACAGCTTCGCCACCAAGTAGCAACAGAGCATAACCAAGACCACCCGCAGCGCCTGAACCATCATGCTTAGACGGGTTAAATCCAAACTGCTCACTGCAAAGGTTGGAGAAATTGGATACTGCAGTATCAACATGGTCAACCTCTGACAATTGAATACCTTTCTGAGGCCCGTAAGTGGCTGTAGCACCACTTTTTCCACATAGAGGCGAGCCCACATCGCTCAAGATCGTAAAGCGACACTCAGAGAGCCGCCTGTCCAGTTTAGAGATATCGATTCGATCCAGCTCCAGCAGGCCAGCAAGTGTCGGCTTAACCGGATTACCATCACCATCACACGCATCCATTCCCAGCCCCATCAGCATTCCCATACCTGCATCGTTGGTAGCGGAGCCACCCAGAGCAATAATGAAGTTGCGCTCTCCATCTTCCACTGCCTGAATAATGGCATCGCCAATGGCATCGCCAATGGCAGCGCTTCCCCTATCTTCAACAGGTGTAGCAATCATGTTTGGAAGATGAAGTCCAATAAGTGTTGCCGACTCAATCAGAAATTGGTCATCACCAAGAATCGTAGCAAGAACAGATGCAGAACCTTCACCTCCATCGGCCAAGGGATATATGAGAAGTTCTGCATCACTAAAGACGGTATGAATACCTTTTGCAATTGCTTCTGATGCCTGCTTTGAGGTTAATGTTCCTTTAAAGGCATCGGGAGCAATAAGGAATTTCAATCATGCTCCTCAAAAAACCAGCGAACTTCGGCAAGATCATCCCGAATTGGTGCAGGCGGCAGATTTTTGACTACCTCACGACCGTAGAACTTCTGGTAGAGGCGTGAATCAAGAATCGCCATCACGCCACGATCCTCGTTGTTGCGGATCAGACGGCCGACACCCTGCCTGAGCACTGCAATCGCCTCCGGCAGCTGGATATCCTTGAAACCATTTCCACCCTTCTCTTCACACGATTTGATGCGAGCCTGAAGCAATGGATCATTGGGTGGAGCAAATGGCATTTTATCGATAATCACCAGCGACAGACTCTCGCCGGGCACATCTACACCCTCCCAGAAACTTCTAGTTCCACATAAGATAGAGCTCGTATCTTCTCGGAATTGTTCAAGTATTGCATCCCTGCTTCCACTCTTTCCCTGAATCAGAACATCATACGGAACACGCTCATCCAACTCAGGTGCAATCCGGTTTAACATGGAGTAAGAGGTAAAAAGCACAAAGGCGCGGCCACGCGATGCACGTACCAGCGTCTCAATCTCATCGAGCAGACTCTCCTGCCCTCTTTCACTTCGGGTATCGAGCAGATGACGTGGCAGGTAAGTCATCGCCTGCTGTTGGTAGTTAAAGGGTGAAGGGTGAAACGACTCAACAATCTCACCTCTTGGACTCCCATCATCAAAACCAAGACGATCTTTCATATAAGCGAATGTGCCGGAGCTTCGAAGCGTGGCTGAGAGCAGTACAAAGCTGGCAGGCCGTTCCCATAGATGCTCATTCAGCACAGGGCCGGTCTCAATCGGAGCGACGATGTGGCGTTTGTGCTCACCATCCCCCTCACTCCAGGCAACAAAGCCGTCATACGGCTTCTCAACTGCTTTCATATCCTTCAGGATCATATCGGAACGCTCTGCCAGCTTGGCCATATCTTCACTACGCCCACTACGGCTGGCAGATAGCTCAACCAATGGTTCCCAGCCGGCCTGAACCACCTTGATGTCACTGTTGGGCCATGCATCCAGTGCTAAACGCCCTGCCTCAATGATATCCTTCTTAAGCGCTGGCTCATCTTTTAACGCATCGAGTGCCGCCTGCATATCATTGAGCCATTGAATCAGTTTAAGGCGAGATAGCTGCACTCCGAAATGCTGACAGGCCAGATCAGGCAGGCTATGCGCCTCATCCAGTACATAACTATCGAAGGCTGGGAGAATCTCACCAAAATCACCCGATTTCAGTGCAGCATCAGCCAGCAGCAAGGCATGGTTGGAGATCACAATGTCCGCATCCTGTGCCCGTTGCCGTGCATTCATCAGCGAACACCTGTTCCAATCATCACACTTATTGCCACCGCACTGGTCGGCCGTAGCAGTCACCATCGGGCCGATCCCCTTCTCAAACACATCAAACGGCAGAGCTGAGAGATCACCATCGCTACTCTCGTTTGCCCACTGCTGCACTTTCAGAAGCGACTTCTTGGCCCACATCTCAACCTGATGGTTGGCTGTGAAACTCTTTAACCGGTGTGGACAGAGGTAGTTGCTACGCCCCTTAAGCAGTGCAATACCCCGCTTCAACCCCATCGCCTTCTGCACAGCAGGAATATCGCGATGCATCAGCTGATCCTGTAGCGCCTTGGTATGAGTGGAGATCAGAATCTTTTCGGAGGAGCGCAGCGCAGGAATCAGGTAGGCGAGTGTTTTGCCGGTTCCTGTCTCAGCCTCTGCCAGCAGCACCTGACCACCATCAAAGGCATCCGCAATCTCTCCGGCCAGCTTTACCTGTTGTTCACGGTGAACATACCCTGGCAACGCCTCCGCAAGAGGTGAACCTTCACCAAAATCGTTGAGAACCTGCTCGGAAAGTGAACTACTCATAACGGCAATCGTGAATCATCCGAATTGAGATGCAAGACCAACCACACAGACCACGATCAGTATACCGCCAATCACCTGTCTGAAGAGTGCGGAATCACCATGCATCAACCTGTCATGAAGCTTCAGACCAATGAGATGCCCCACTGCTGCACACGGCAATAGCCAAAGGTGGGCATACCAGGAAAAATCGACACCGGCAGAGAGCAGCACGGATAGCTTGATCGTGACAATAACAAACCAGAGTACAAACAGAGTATTTCGCACCTGATTCATGGCCACCCGATGCATAAACACCGCTACAATCAGAGGCGCACCGGTGAGTGAAACACCTGCGATATAAGAACCCAGAACCAACAGTGTATAATCCACCCAATTGTGCCCACTCGTGATCTGGTATTTGAACAGGTAACAGGCACCGTAAAACAGTGTAACTGCATAAACAAAAACCACCAGCCACTCGGTTGGCAGTGTAAGCAGACCGAACACGCCAATAAGCATTGGAACAATCATGATGGAGAGTGCTTTTTTCAGGAATGACCAGTCCACATCACCGAGTCGTTTAAAAACAGTAATAGAGCTGAAAAAGAGCAGGTGGATGCCGATTAACGGCAGCCAGATCAACGGATCATCTATTACCAGCAGCATCAACGGCAGACCGAGAGCCGCACCGCCAAAACCGAGACCGGAACGGACAAACCCGGTCCAGACAAATATCAGTGCTGTGGCAATGTATTGCCAGAGTAGAAGATCATCCATCGCTTACTGGTTTAGTGCTTTACTGTTTTATGCTGTTGCAGACTGCTGACGTTCACGCGGGTGGTTAATCGGCCTCGCCGCAAGCAGATCCTGTGTATAGCTGTGCTGCGGGTTGGCAAACAGATCAGCAACAGCCCCCTGCTCCACCACACTCCCTTCAAACATCACCAACACGCGGTCGGCAATATGACGCACCACAGAGAGATCGTGAGAGATAAACAGGTAAGAGAGGTTTCGTTCGGCCTGGATCTTTTTCAGCAAGTTAAGAATCTGCGCCTGAACCGAAACATCGAGTGCTGAAACAGGTTCATCCAGCACCAACACCTTCGGCTCAACAATCAAGGCGCGTGCAATACCGACTCGCTGACGCTGACCACCGGAGAACTGGTGTGGATAACGATCCAGCGCCTCTTCACCGATACCGCAGAGTGCCAGTGTCTCCTTCACCTTCTTGCGCCGTTGTTCCCTGCTCATTTCAGGGTGGTGAACACGTAGACCTTCACCGACCGTCTCAACTATCGTCATACGCGGATTAAGGCTGGCAAACGGATCCTGAAACACCATCTGGATATCTTTACGTTTGATACGCAACTCTTTTCCAGTCGTTGAGGTAATCTCCTCACCCAGCAGATGTACTGAACCCTCATCGGCATCAAGCAGACGCATCGCCAGACGTGCCGTGGTAGATTTGCCACTACCCGACTCACCCACAATCGCCAGCGTTTCACCCTCTTCCAAAGCAAACGAGACATCATCTACGGCCTTGTGGCTAACACCACCACCCCAGATGCCACCACAGCGGAAAGACTTGGTTAGATTCTCAACCTTGAGTACACTCACAGAACAGCCTCCAACTCGGGCAGTTTCATATCTGCATGCACACAACGGGCCCGATGCTCTCCATCTGACCATGCATCCATAGTGACCGGTTCAAAACATGCAGTGTCGGCAAGTGGGCAGCGCTCTGCAAAATGACACCCTACAGGCCAGCTCCCCGGCGGAGGTACCTGACCGCCAATCACCGGCAGTGATGAGCCCGGCTCACTCACTTCCGGTCTGCACCCCATCAGGGCACGGGTATAAGGGTGAGTCGGTTTGTTAAATATCTGTTCGACACTACCCGACTCAACAATCTGGCCTGCATACATCACAGCCACATCATCAGCCATCTCAGCGACAAGTCCGAAATCGTGGGTGACCAGAAGCATGCCGAGGTTACGCTCTCGCTGCAGATCAAGAAGCAGGCCGATAATCCGTTTCTGAACTGAGACATCGAGTGCCGTAGTCGGTTCATCGGCAATGATATAAGCAGGATCAGCCGCCATCGCCATAGCAATCAGCACACGCTGGCGCATACCGCCTGAGAGTGCGTCGGGATACTGCTTCATCACCGCTTCCGGATCGGGCATACCGACATCCTGCAACAGCTTCACGGTACGAACGTTGGCTTGCTCATTGTTCATGTTGAGGTGAAGAAGAATCACTTCCGTAATCTGGCTACCAATGGAGAAAACAGGGTTCAGTGCCGTCATCGGCTCCTGAAACACCATGGAGATGTGGCCACCCCTTACAGCACGCAAGGTCTCATCACTCATGGAGAAGAGGCTATCGCCATCAAGAAGAATATCGCCACTCTCTCGAAGCACACCCTGATGTTCACCCAGCCGTAACATCGCCTGAGCAGTCAGTGACTTACCGCAACCAGACTCACCGACCAGCCCGAGCACACGGCCCGGCTTCAGTGTTAAAGAGACACCGGATACCGCTTCAACATGCTCACCACCGATCGGTACGGAGAGTGATAGCTCTCGCAGTTCAAGCGATTGAGATCTGTTAACACCTGATGAGTATTCAACCATGTGCGGAGTGTGACGTAAGAAAGATAAGCTTTCCAGCGCTTATCGGCTGTGAGTCTGGACGATTACTGCAGAACTTTGCGAATCAATGATTTCGCAATCAACATCTCCTGAATCTGTTCATCGGTCGGCAACATCTCGGATAGCTTAGAGAGCGTATCACGCAGTGCTTTCTCCGTCTCAAGGGATACCCCCTCAGTGGTGCGCTGAAGTGCAGTTGCAGCCAATGAAGCAACAATATTTGGATTGGACTGATAGCGGATATCTTCAAGCGCCTCACGCATCAGTGAGTGCTCTTCGATCACGCGTCTGATTGCACCTGCATACTCTTTGTCTGCATCGGTACGACACGTTGTCTCAAGAAATAGTACTGATTCGGCTAAGCGTCTTGCTATCACGAGCTCCTCCTGGAACTAAAAATCACACAATCAACAGTGGATTATAAACGTGTTAGCTAGAAGATTCTGGAATCCAGATCACAATTTCAGCATTTTTTTTTATCTGACCAGCTTCTGTTCAGCAACCTCAGTCGAGAATCAACTCCACGCGAGGCTCAGCTTTCATCGCCTCCTCATCAACAGCCGGACGGCAATTAAACAGTCGCTCAGCAGCGATACCATGCTGTTCAATGGCCTTAAGAACGGCATCAGAACGTGCTTCAGCCAGTGTTAGCAGTGCCTCATCACTCAGCGGCTGAGGCGGTACAGTATTTGGGTCCTGAGGCTCTTCAGCTGCTCCCGGTGGTTGCGGTACCACCTCTCCCTCAATTCGGGTTGCAACACCACATATCTCCAAACGGAACTCTTTGCTCTTCATCAACTCTGCTATTTTCGAAGCATAATCACTCATTTCAGGGCTTAGCATAGTTGAGCGCTCTTTGAACTGGATCGGAGTCAGTTTGGGCTTAGCAGCCTCTTGAGCTGCGTCCACGGCCATCTCAGCAGCCATATAGATAGCGCCATAGGGTTGCAGCACCAGTTTGGCATAGGTCATCGCCCCACCGCTCATAGATGAGAAGAGTGCTGTGGTAATGATATCATTAACATCAATATTTGGATCATCCAGACGTCCGGTGATCGGCACATCCATAGTGATATCGCCACGATTATCCCTAACCATATCAAGCGCCAGATCTACCGGCATACCAATGCTAGACTCCGCCTTGCCTGGCTGTTTCGCTTTCTCCAACGCCAGTTTTCGAATCAACAACTTATTGTTTGCATCAATTTTGTTATCTGCAATCTTGATTCCACTATCAAGATTAAGCTGGCCGGTCTGAATAGACTGCCCGAAATCTGTCTCTACATAACCGGTCAACCCCGGCATATCGAAGTTTTTCAATGCGATGATTAGATCAGAGCGAAGATTCTCCGCTTCTGGTGTGAGATCACCTGCGACAGTGAGTGATCCATTTTTTCCTACCTTCAGAACCATATCTAGCTTTCCGCTCTCTTTACCGGATGGGTCAATCGGGGCAAAACTAAACTTCTCAACCTGCATCTCTGCATCAAAGACCGGGAATACCGACTCATCACTAAATGCGATCGAACTCCCTTTAGAGAGCGTAAACCCACCGATATAGACCTCAGGCTGTTTGGCAGGTTTCTGGGCCACTTGAGGCGCAGTCTCAGTTTCACTCCCTTTATCGACAGCCATGACCTGAGGAGCAACCTCATCACCACCCTTTTCCGATTCCGTAGCCTTAGCCGCTTCACCGGAAGCCTGAAGCTTGTCCAAAACCAGCATCTTTCCGCTCTTTAACTTCTTCAGTGATGCCTGCAGATCATGAACAGCAATCTTCTCCAGCTTGTAGTTGCCTGAAAAATCCAGATCGGCTTTGGCAAGATCAATCTTTCCAATTTTGCCCAGCGAATTTTTACCCGATGTTGGCAGAGATATCCCCTGAACAGAGAGCAGATCAAACAGCGCACTCTTGCCACCGGCCACAGAGGCGTTCTCCAATGCAATCGCATCAACCGCTGCCAACTGCACATCCTGACGAGTATCATGAAGTTTGAATCCATTTAGTTTCAGGTTCAGCGCATCAATCTTCAACCCGGCTGCGATGTCGGTGCCCATCGCGGGCAGAAAGATGGTGTTATCAAGCTTCAGCCCACCATTCTCAACCGCATAACCAAGTCCGTTGAAGGTGACCTTACCGAGTTCAAGCGAATGATTAAGCAGCTGTGACCCATCAGCCTCACCCTTGGCCAGAGTCAGATTCAAGGCATTCAATGGAAGAGAGAGCTCGAAATTCTCTTTGTCGATATTGCCGTTCGCTTTCAGATTGATATCAGCCAGCTCGATTAAAGTGAGAACAATTTGCCACGGTTCGCCTGCCTCCTCTTCAACTTTCGGAGCGATCTCAGGTGCAGGCTCATCCAGTTCAATGGTGGCAACCTGCCAGGAGCCATCCTCACGCTGATGCGCTTCGATTGTCACATATTTCAATTCAACAGAACGGACAAAGATACGATGATCAAACATCGGCCACCAATCGATATTGGCTGCCAGATGCCCCACTTTCAGCCCCTCACCTGCTGACAGGCCTTCAATCACAAAAGTTCCGGCAAACAGATTCAAATCAACATTTTCAATTTCCGCTTTCTGAACACCGTGATCCTCAAGCCATGAGACGGCTCCGATACGGATACCTACAGGCAGCAGAGATAGAAGGAGCACAACAGTGGCCACTATCACGGCCAGTGTAGTATAGAGACCTCGATGCTTATTAAATCTAGCTACGGCTTGAGATTCTGACTCTGACATGGTGACTCCCTCTGCTTGGAAACGATCCGGTTCGAATAGTTGACCCTAGTATAGAAGGTTTTTATCTCTGGTGAAAATAATCACATGCTCACTAGTCCCAATTCACGGTCTTAAAAACAAATAAGAAAAATTAAAAGTGTGAAATTTCATCGAATTTGACCCTAAACAGCAGAAAACAGGAAATTTTTACAATTAACTTTTAAAAAAGAGCCCTCCAGAGCCCTTTTCTGAAAATGTTTTTGAAGAATTATCCCTAAAACAGGCTTGCAGGCA
>Ga0316187_10002529_pt1 | contig 15914 bp, 10 predicted proteins | sample CroRivburrow1_MG_FD_204927 | JGI IMG/M metagenome (GOLD analysis project Ga0316187, IMG submission 204927) | Coastal sediment microbial communities from Maine, United States - Cross River worm burrow 1 | ecosystem: Environmental > Aquatic > Marine > Coastal > Sediment | place: USA: Maine... | reverse complement strand
CGATCGAGTTGAAAGATTTACTATCTTTTTTCGCACTGTCTCTTCAATTCATTGATCATTCAATTGCGGCGAATAAAAGGAAAGATGGCTTATATCATTCCTATAACCTTGTTAAGATTGGATCGGATAAAGCAGAAATCGATGGCCTGTATGAAATGCTTGAAGGACAAACTGCTGTATTGTCGTCTGGATATTTAAAGCCTGACCAATCTCTGGACGTTTTAGATGCTTTGAAAAACAGTAAAATATTCCGCGAAGACCAATATAGTTATATGCTATACCCCGACCGCGAATTACCCCGGTTTCTTGACAAAAATAATATTCCGGAGTCTTTTATTAACCAATCCCGTTTGGCACAGAGTCTATTAAAAGTTAATAATACTTCGATACTCCGTAAAGATATTTTGGGGGGATATCATTTCAATGGTGTTTTTACAAATGCAGAAAGTCTTAAGGAGGCTCTATTTAATTTGGATGACCAAACATTGGTGGCTAAAGAATTAAAGAATTTTCTGGCCATCTATGAGGAATTGTTTAAACATCGATATTTTACAGGCCGATCAGGGACATTTTACGGATATGAAGGGTTGGGGAGTATCTATTGGCATATGGTGTCAAAATTACTTTTGGCAACCCAGGAAAACATTTATGCAGGAAAAAATTCTGATGCTAAGGACAAGGTTATTGGAGAATTGATTGACCATTATTACGAAATCCGGGCTGGAATAGGTATTAATAAATCGCCTGAGTTGTATGGGGCTTTTCCAACAGATCCTTACTCACACACACCACGAAACAAAGGTGCCCAGCAACCTGGCATGACAGGGCAGGTAAAAGAAGATATTCTAAGCAGATGGGCGGAACTAGGAGTTTTTGTTTCACATGGATGTCTTCATTTTAGTCCACTATTTTTAAACCAGGAAGAATTTCTGACAAAGAAGCAGGTCTTTTCATACTTTTCAATAGCTGGCAAAATTGAAAATCTGAATATTGAAAAGAATGAATTGGTATTTACATATTGCCAGGTTCCGGTCATCTATCGAAAAGGAAATCTGGAAGAACTGAATGTTGAATATGTAAATGGTGACAAGGAAATATTTAAAGGGAATAAGTTACCTAAAAGTATTTCAGAGGTAATATTTAGTCGTTCAGGTAAAATAAATCTAATTAGAGCCCAAATACATTCTGGGTTCGTCCAATAAATTTATATGTGAAGACCTGTTAATCATTCATTCTTAAGGAATTTACAGGATTTGAACGCGCAGCACGAATTGTCTGTGTCATGACTATAAACATCGCAAATGTAAGTGAAAATACTCCCGTTACAATAAATATCCACGGAGGTATTTCAGTATGAATGGGATACCTGTGTTCAAGATACATTTTCAAAAGCCACCAGGATGCCGGAGCCGATATAATGTATGCGATAATAACTAACACTGAAAAATCACGGGTCATCAACGATACGATGTTCATAACAGATGCCCCCATAACTTTCCGGATTCCAATTTCTTTGGTCCGCCTTTCTGCCGTAAATGCTGCAAGTCCGAATAAGCCAAGTCCTGTAATCACAATAGCAAGTGTCGCAAAAATATTAGCAAGACTACTGGTTATATTAATGATTTTAAATTTTTCCTGAAATTCCAGATCAGCGAATTGATATTCGAAGGGATAAGCAGAATTATATTTTTCAAACAATACCTTTATTTGATCTAATGAAGCTTTTATTTCATTGGTCTCCTTAATTCTAATGGTAATATAACCACCCCAGTCGTCCATAATAGCGAATAAAGGTTTTACTTCCTGATATGGAGAACCCATAAGTACATTATCCAGCACTCCTACAAGCGTTCTATTATCACCCCAGAGATCAAGCTCAGTACCTATTGGGTCATCAAGGTTCATTAAATCTAATGCAGCTTTATTTATCAGAATTCCAGATGAGTCACTAGGGAAATCTTCTGAAAAATCTCGGCCATATAAAATGTTGATACCCATAGTTTCAGCATAATCGAATTCAGTTATTATGGTAGTGAAAATCACCTTTTGTTCTTCAGGCTTTCCAGGCCAACCGAGGAAATTGTTGGAGTTAATTTGGGTAATTGGGCTATTCGAAACAGTAACAGCATCTACAATACCTGATTGTAGCAATTCATTTTTTAAAGAGTTGTAGTTCTTATCCAATTCCTCATTTCTCTCCACCATAATGAGATTTTTCTGATTGTAACCCAATTCTCTGTTTTTGGCTAAATTTATTTGTTTGTATATAACAATAGTCCCGATGATCAGGAATATAGAAAATACAAACTGCAAAATAACCAATACTTTTCTGGGTAAACTTGCATTCTTACCTTCCTGAACCTTGCCTTTAAGTACCTTGACCGGCTGGAAAGAAGATAAATAAAATGCCGGATAGCTTCCTGAAACCACTCCAGTTATGGAAATCATTAATAATGAAAATAACCAGAATCCTGACGAGGTAAAATCTATTGATAATTCCTTCTCCACTAAATTGTTATAATAGGGGAGTAATATCAAAGCAAGAAAGACAGCAACAATATAGGCTATTATAGAAATTAAGAGAGACTCTGATATGAATTGTATTATCAGATCGATCCGTCTTGACCCTATACTTTTTCGAATACCCACTTCCCTGGCTCTTCTCTCTGATCGCGCAGTGGCAAGGTTCATGAAATTAATGCACGCAATAACCAAAATAAAGATAGCTATCAGGCTTAATAGCTGAACAAAATCATTCATTCCTCCTTTTTCAACTCCATTTTCAAAATTAGATTGCAATCTCCATCTCAACATAGGATATAGAAAAAGCTTTGAGTTCATTTCATCTTCTCCATGGTCAGCCAACATTGTTTTAAGAGTTTCATTTACTTCATCTTGTTTCAAGCCATCTGACAATTCAACAAACACCTGAAAAGAATAGTTACCCCAATTATCCTCATTATCTACAACCCATGGATTTATGGAACGTCGATACTTCCAGGGAAGAAGGTAATCAAACTTAAAAGACGAGTTTTCGGGAATGTCTTTTAAAATACCGGAAACTTTTAGATCACCTGTATCGTCCACACGAATAATTTTATTAATCGGATCTTCATCTCCGAAAAATTTTTTAGCAGTTTCTTCAGTAATTACTATGGATGAAGCGTCATTCAGTATGGTTTCAGGATCTCCATATATAATAGGGAACTCAAACATGGTAAGAAACTCTTCACTGACAAAATAACCCTCGAGATATAGTTTCTTTTCTCCAACCGTTAACAAATGGTCACCACCCCAATCAGAAACAGCAGAGTTTTTAATATGCGAATGTGCCGTTTTCATTGCCTCATAAGTTGGAAGAGGTACAGAGCGCCAGGTATTTATTTCGTTATTATAATCTGAATTTACCCAGACCTGGTACAGGCGATCAACTTTTGGATGGAATTTATCAAAAGAGAGTTCATCAAATACCCAAAGAAGTATTAATATACTACAGGAAATACCAATTGAAAGACCAGCAATATTGATAAATGAATAAACCCGGTTCTTTAATAGGTTTCGTATGGAGACAAGGAAGTAATTCTTTAGCATATTTTAGGATTCAATTTATTTCTTCACAGACTATATCAGTACATATCATTATATAGACTGTTAAAGAGCCAAAAAGTTGCAGAAATTGACAACTAATATAATGGTAATACTTATTTTTTGAGGAATGGTTACTCTCATATAAAGCTGATTTTTTAGATCATAGGATTAGAAAGCTACTACAATGATTAATTGGGTTCTTTTACTAATGCATATTATCCTTAATTGCTGCATATCTGAATTTGTCCTGTTTAAGCGATATTGGAAAAATTAATTTTAGCTTACCTATTGGTGAACTTCAGAAAACCATAGAATTTCTTAAAATCAAACGAATAAGACATAACCGGTTTATTTTCATTTTTTTTATTCATCTTTTAAAGAAGATGCTGGATTTGCTAAAGCTGCTTTTATTGTTTGTGAGCCCACAGTTAAGATTCCAATTGCCAGAAGAATTGCAATGCCAGTAGTCAATAACCCGGGTCCTAACGAAATTCGGTTGGCAATCTCTTGAAGCCATAAGGTGTTTGCAAAGTATGCCAAAGGTGTTGCGATAACAATTGAAATAGCTATCAACAATAAAAACCCTTTAGAGAGTAGGACTACAATACTGGTAATATCAGCTCCCATAACCTTGCGAATTCCTATTTCTTTAACCCGGCTTTCTGTGTTATAAATAGCCATACCCAATAATCCAAGACTGGCAATAATGATAGCTAGAATTGCGGTGATACTGATTATCCCTCTTATGTCTTTAACAAATCCATAAGCTTCCTCAAGTTGTGCGTCAAAAAATTGATAATCAAAGGCATGGATTTGATCAAACTTCTTCCATTCATTTTCTAAACCAGCTAATGTCGCTTCAACATTGTCACTTTTAATTTTTACATTGACAAAATGACAAGCTCCAGGATTATACCTTAGCGCCATGGCATTTATACTCATTAATTGGATTCTATAGTGATAATTCTTAACCACACCAATAATCTGAAATAAGGTAGTGTCATTGTCATTGAGTAAAATTGATTCACCTATAGCCTCATTCGCATTACTAAAATTTAAATCTTCTACTGCTTTTTCATTTAGAATAATAAATTGCTCGTTTTCTCTCGATGCATTTTCAGGAAAGTTATTTCCTGCAATTAATTTTAAGTCAAGATTATCAATGTAATTGTGATCAATATAAAAATAAGCCAACCGCAATTTTTCATCCTCTATATTTCGTCGTACACGGCAGCCGTATCTTTGTCCTGTAGCCGGGATATGAGAAGAGGCGGAAGCTTGTATGACATCGGTTCTATTAGAAATAACATTAAGGTATTGATCTACGTCAGCTTCCTGCAATCTTATGTTGACAATATTTTCTTTGGTAAAACCGTAGTCTGAATTTATCAAGTATCCGGATTGCCTGATAATAACAATTGCTGTAATGATAAAGAAAAGGGAGATAGTAAACTGGAATACGATCAGGGATTTACGTAGGGCGACTTTTGAGAATAATTTTGTATCAGAAAAGTTCTTAAGCACACTGATTGGTTTAAATGCAGAAAGGAAAATGGCTGGTACGATACCAGCAATTATACCTACAAATGCACTGAATCCAATAAACCATATGTAAGTGGTGAAATTATCATCAAAATTTAATAAAACCTCCTGGGCAATGTACATATCGTTAAATGCTCCTAAAAGAAATCTATAGATTAAAATAGCGACAAGGAGTGAAACCATCGCAAAAAGAATAGATTCACTTAAAAACTGCGTGATCACCTGGCCTCTTCTTGCTCCTGAAACCTTTCTAATCCCAACTTCTCTTGCTCTTGTTAAGGCGCGTGAAATGGACAAGTTAGTATAATTAAAACAGGCTGAAAGCATAACTATTAGCGCTAAAAATCCAATAAATAATACAACTTCTATTGGCAACGTATAATTGAACATATTATTCATGACTGGAGCAGGTGTAATAGATGATAGCTTCTGTAATTGAAACTTTGAAATATGCCTTTCAGCGGCCTCTTCATGATCTCTGGATATTTCTATAAGATTTTGAGATATAATCTCCGGATTAACTCCTTCTTCAATCTTCACATAAACATAGCTTGAGTATGGATTTCCCCATTTGCCAACTACATAACTATCTCTTATTAAATTGTCTTTTTCTAAAATTTCGAGGGTTGAAATTGAACCTATTAAATCAAAGGATATATGACTTTTTACAGGAGGATCCTTTACTACCCCGGTAATGGTATATATGCCTTTTCCTTCAATTTCTATTGTTTTACCTATAGGGTTATTTTCATTGAAAAATTTCAGTGAAGTTTTTTCACTTAAGACCACAGAATAAGGATTCTCTAATGCTGTATTTCTATTGCCATCCTTTAATCTAAAATTGAAAATATTAAAGAAGCTTTGATCTGCAAAAATGCCATTCACATGAATAATTTTGGTTTCAACTTTTCCATCACCAACGAGGGATTTTGTTATTCTCACAGCTTCTTCAATCCCGGTATAATCGTTTTTCAATGCACCAGCAACTGGCATAACTGTTGATGCATAAAGAAAGTTTTTACTTTTAACACCATCTCTATTTTGAACGTCTGTTACCACACGGTATATACGATCACTATTTTCATGAAAATTATCATAACTCAGCTGATCATTGATTATCGTTATAATCAGGAGACATACAGACATGCTGAATGAGAGTCCAAAAATATTGATCATTGAGAAGGTTTTATGTTTGGCGAGATTACGCTGGGCGATCTTTAAATAATTGAGTATCATAATAAAGTTGAAATAATATTTGAAAAAATCTATTTTTCTTCTCCATGCATAAGGTTTACAACAACGGATTACGTTCCAGGCAAAATTGAATCTTGCTTTTCGAACACCAAATTTCTCGGAATTTATATAAAACAACTCTTCAAGATCACCTTCGATCTCCTCAAGTTTTTCGTCGGTGCAATACCATCGAAGTAGGCGAAGAAAAAATCCTGGTAGCCTGGGATCTGCTGCTTTTTGATTTTCTTTTGGCATCTGCTTATTAATTGAAATTAAAAGCTGGTTTTGGTATCTGCGACCAGAGTTTTTGTCTGAGTTCCATCGTTTCCGATAATGCGATTTTCCCTAAGTTTGTAACTGCAAATAATCGCTTTCGTTTACCTCCCCGTTTTGCTTCGGCATCTCCCAGTTTTGAATCCAGATATCCCTTTTCCTCTAACCTGTATAAGGCTGTATGTACTGCACTTATATTTGCGTTCCTGTCAGTTTGCTCAGCTATTTCTTCTTTTATGGCTACCGCATATGCTTTTTCAAAAAGTATGCCTACTGACAGAAGCACTATTTCTTCAAATTCACCTAAATATGTCCTTCTCATAATACCATTTTAAACGTATATTATTCATAATTGTAAATAAAATTAAATATAAATTTTTTATTTATTTCATAATTGTAAATAAAATGGTTACGAGCGGCAAAAATCTTATGTGAGCGAACGCCTTGAATTATATTTTGTTATATTACTTGTAAGATATAGAATCATAAGCTCAAACTAAATCTTTAAATCCGAATGAATCTTCGAATTGCAAATAAAAACGATTGGCAAAGAATACTGGATATTTATAATCAAGCAACCGTTACCGGCTTTTGCAATGCAGATACTGAACCTGTAAGTATCCAAAGTAGGAGGGATTGGTTTCTGGAACATAGCCCTACAGAATATCCAATATATGTGGTGGAAAAAAATGATAATATAATTGGTTGGTGTAGCTTGAGCCCATATCGGAAGGGTAGAAAGGCACTTAATACAGTAGCTGAAATTAGTTTTTTCCTTGAGAATCAATTCAAAGGACAAGGAGTAGGTACCTGGTTGATTCAAAATGTTATCATAGAAGCCAGAAATCTTGGTTTTAATAACCTCATTGCAATTCTTCTGGACAAAAATGAAGCAAGTATTAGATTGTTAAAAAATCATGGATTTGAAAAATGGGGCCACCTGCCTGAAATCGCTTACTTTAATGATACAATTTGTGGACAATTTATATATGGTCTTAAAATTAATAGATAAAGCTCTTTTCATAAATAATTGAATTACAAGACTATTCCGCGATGATCTGTCTATCTTTGCGGTTCATTTAACAAATATTTATTGAAAAATTTCAACAAACTTGGACTTTCACAGTCAATTCTTGAAGTCCTTGATCAAATTGGGTTTGAAACCCCAACCCCCGTTCAAGAAAAAGCCATTCCAATGTTATTGAGTAAAGATCCTACTGATTTTATTGGAATTGCTCAAACCGGAACAGGAAAAACCGCCGCATTTGGTCTGCCATTAATAGACCTGATAGATGTAGATAATTCTGCTACTCAAGCACTCATTATGGCCCCTACACGAGAATTGGGCCAACAAACTGCTAAACAACTAAATGATTTTGCTGCTAATAATAGAAAAATCAATATAGAGGTAGTCTATGGAGGTGCTGCAATTACCAACCAAATTAAAGCGCTAAGAAAACCTACTCAAATTGTCGTGGCTACGCCTGGTCGCCTGTTAGATTTAATCAAACGCAAAGCCATCAAACTTGACAATGTGAAGTATGTAGTCCTGGATGAAGCAGATGAGATGCTAAATATGGGTTTCAAGGAGGATATAGACAAAATCCTATCCTTTACCCTGGAAGATCGTGTGACGTGGTTGTTTTCAGCTACCATGCCACCTGAGATTCGTAGGATTATAAACAAATACATGCAATCACCCCTGGAAATATCTATTAACTCCCAGGAAAAGATCAATAAGGATATATCTCACAAATATGTAACCACCAAAACAGCTAATAAAATACCGGCACTAAGACGATTTCTGGACTTACAACCTGATATGCGTGGTATTATGTTCTGTCGAACCAAACGTGAAACCCAACAGATTGCTGATGATCTCGGTAACCAGGGATACGGTGTAGAGGCACTTCATGGAGATTTATCTCAAGGTCAAAGAGATGCTGTAATGAAGCGATTTAAGAATCGCGCGATGCAATTACTTATTGCCACTGATGTAGCAGCAAGAGGCATAGATGTCATAGATTTGACACATGTATTACATCATACACTTCCTGACCAATTGGATAGTTATACACATAGAAGTGGTAGAACTGCCCGAGCTGGTAAAAAAGGCATTTCTTTAGCATTTATTAATCCAAGAGAGGGAAGACGGATCACTGAGTTAGAAAGAAAGATTAAAGTAAAATTTGAACCAATTGAAGTTCCAAGCCTGGAGGAATTAAAGTCAAGCCGCATAAACAACTGGGCAAATCTAATTATTAACACCAAAGTTGATAGTCAGGCTGAAGACATACTAAATCATCTGCATGGCCAGTTTGCCCACCTGAATACTGAAGAATTGTTGAAACGGCTGATTACGACACAGCTAGATCATTTAATGATTTCCGATGGTGAAAATGGTGATTTAAATGAAATACATGGAAAATCAGGAGACAAGCGACAAAAAAGGGAAGAGAGAGACCATAGTAAGTTCCATAGATATTTCATCAATGTAGGAATGATCGATGGACTTACTGAAGCAGATCTGATTCACTTTATTTCTGATGTGTCTGGGATAGACCGTAAAAAATTCGGGGACCTGACTCTTCAGAAAAATTGTGCATTTTTTGATGTAGAAAAAAACAATGACAATGGAATAAGTCAGAGTTTTAATGGAATTGAAATTGATGGCCGAAGTATCAGGGTAAATAGAGACGACGACGGAAACAAACGTTCGAAACCCTCTTCTTCTGTTAAAAGAGTGAAAAACAAACGAAGGAGTTCAAAAAAAGATTTTCATAGATCAAGAAAAAGAGGGGGAGACAGGAGAAGGTAATTTTAAATTGTCAATTTCTCTTTTTAATTATACTTTCTTAAAACAGTAGCCGCATCTTTTATTCTATCAGGACCAACCTGACAACATCCACCAACGATATCTGCCCCTTCTTTAATCCATTCTTCAATCACTTTGGTGTAAGTCTCAGGTTCAGAGGATCTTATCCATGATTTACTAATGGGATTATAAACATCACCTGAATTTGGATAGACCACAATTTTCTTATCTGCGCAAGTAGTTTTTATTTTTCTTATCAAACCTGTTATGTACCTTGGCTTGGTACAATTTACACCAACAGCAAACACTGACGAAAGACTATTTAAGAGGCTAATGCATTTAACTATGGGTGTGCCATCATTTATATGATGATCGTCTCTGCAAGAAAAGGTTACCCAGGCTTTCTTCTTAACTTTTTTAAGAATTTTTGATAACACTTGAGTTTCCTGAAAACCAGGAATTGTTTCAAAAGCAAGTATATCCGCACGTGAAGAGTCTAAAATCTCAATCCTTGGAGCATGGAAATCAATTAATTCCTCATCGGATATTCCATACTGCCCACGATATTCAGATCCATCAGCTAAATAGGCGCCATAGGGACCAATACTGGCCGCTATCAACGGACGTTTCTTATCCGGGTGTGATGCTAAAAAACGCTCAATAGCAATTTGAGCAAGATCCACTGATTTCAATATCAATTGACCTGCTTCATCCTCTTTAATACCCATCGCCACAAATCCCGGGATACTTGCCTGATAACTTGAAGTTGTGATGCATTGAGCACCAGCGCCAAGATAGGCGAGGTGAGCTCTGATAATAGCTTCTGGATCAGATTTGATTAGTTGGGCAGTCCACAGGAAATGATTTAAATCGCAACCCTGGTTTGCCAGCTGATTGGATAAGCCTCCATCAATCAATAGGGGATATGTAATCCTTTTTTCTATGATCTTTATGTCTTAATGAACAAAGATAACTTACATTTAGTCTCGACCAACTACTCCACTGGCCTTTTGAGCATGATAAAAATAAAACCTTTCCCTATTTATTGCGTATTAGGATTAATGATGTATTAACAGTATCTTTGCATCTAGTTAAAGTGGGAGTGGTAACCTTATATATTAAATCTCGCCTGATTAAATATTCAATTTTACTTCTCCATAAATATAAATAAAAAGCTATTCAGAAGAATTAATTAGCTGAACTTAAAGAACAAGGACGATGTTCTTATTGTACGAATCATAAGACCTCTTTTAAGATATCTCATTTATTCCTACTTGGTTCCATAAATTACCAGGCTCTTACAACCAAAGAATGGTTGACAATTAGTTGAAAATACTAAATTATTCCCATCCTTATTATCCTAAGAACCACTTAAAAAAAAACAAACTAAAATAAAATTATTATCAAGAATCCTAAATTTTCAAAAGCAAATGGCAATGACTTCGCAAATGCAATTAGAAGCAAAGTCAATGATTATTTCAAAATAAATAATATAAGTAAATACGGCAATAGAAGCATGCATATAAAAACTGCATTTATGCTGATGCTGTTTTTTGTTCCTTTTATAATTATGTATGCTGGTATAGTCACAAGTCCTCTTATTCTAATAGCCTTATTTATGCTGAGTGGTCTGGGTAAGTCAGGTATAGGAATGGGTGTTATGCATGATGCTATTCATGGTTCCTATTCAAAAAGCAAAAAGGTAAACAAGATTATGGGATATTCCATGAATCTTATTGGAGCTAATTCAGCTGTATGGAAGATTCAACATAACGTGCTTCACCATACTTATACTAATATTGATCAGGCAGATGATGATATAAATGTTCCCTCATTTATCCTGCGCTTCTCACCACATGCCAAAAGGTATTGGATTCATAAGTTCCAGCACTTCTATGTCTGGTTTTTCTATGGGATTTCTACTTTATCATGGACAATATCTAAAGATTTCATAAGGGTTGTCAGATACAGGAAGATAGGTTTTTTCAAGGAAAAAAATGAATTAAGAAATGAAATATTAAATATTATTGCATGGAAGGTCGTGTATTTGTCTTATACCTTGGTTTTGCCAATACTTATGGTTCCTTTAGCACCCTGGATTGTTGTACTTGGTTTTTTAAGTATGCATTTTATAACTGGCCTAAGCTTAAGTATCGTATTTCAAACAGCTCATATTATGCCCAGTAATGAATTTCCTCTTCCTGACAAGAATGGTTTAATTGCCAATAACTGGACAATACATCAATTGGCTACAACCAGCAATTATTCTCCACGGAGCAAGGTTTTTTCCTGGCTAATTGGGGGCTTGAATTACCAGATAGAACATCATTTAATGCCGAATGTATGCCACGTTCATTATAAAAAATTATCCTCTATTATAGCGGATACCGCTAAAGAATATGGAATTCCATATCATACTAAAAGAACATTTATGAATGCTCTTGCAGATCATGTTAAAATGCTGCGGTATTTAGGGAAAATTGAATTGGCTACGATTAAATAATAACAATATGATCATAATATTCAGTTTAATATAAATTTTGAAAAATAAAACACTCATGGCAAGTGTCATGTTTAACTATTAATTATAATACATATGAAAGAAGGTACAGTAAAGTTTTTTAATAATTCCAAAGGATTTGGTTTTATTAAGCCAACAGATTCAAGTGAAGACATTTTCGTACATGAAAGTGGTCTTGTAGATGATATACGTGAAAATGACAAAGTTCAGTTTGACGTTGAAGAAGGCAAAAAAGGATTGAATGCAGTCAACGTGAAAGTGATTGATTAAATTCGTCTTTAATATATTTATAAAAGCTGTATGTTTCATACGGCTTTTTTTATGTCCAAAAAAGTCAAATCAACACAAATTTATACTTCTGTTATGAAAATAAAAATGAGTATGGATTGGTCAACTTTCTAAAAATTAATGCAATTTTTGTGTATATGATGAAATTGGCTAAAACTCTAGGGTATATATTGATACTACTGGCTATAGTAATTATATCCTGTTTATCATTTATAGATCGTGATGGTCCGGTTAACATTACCAAACACGATCAATTAATGAATAACCTCTATGAACTCAGCATAAAATCCGAAGTTGATACCCTTGATCCATTTGAAGTAGGATGGGCCAAAGCCAACATTACTCCTGATTACGTTACTTCAATGGCTGGTTATGGGAAAAGATCGAAATATATTGAAGTACATGATTCGTTGTATGCCCGGACTTTCGTTTTTCAAAAAGGGAACCTTAAAGCAGCTATGGTTTCGATTGATCTATTAATTTTTCCGCCTTCTATTGCCGGACAAGTGGGAGCTGAAATCAAAAATATGGGTTGGGAAGAGGACCAGTTATATTTCTCAGCCACTCATACACATAGTGGAATTGGGGGCTGGCTTGAGGGTATTATTGGATATTTCTCAATGGGTGAATATAATGAAGAAACCGTAGCTATTATTGCAAATGGGATCGTTCAGAGTATCCACGAAGCCGAATCTGATCTTCAGGAAGCCAGGGTAGGGTATAAGGCAATTAAAGCACCGGAATTTGTATATAACCGATTGCACACAGATGGCCCTGTTGATGACAGGCTCCATGTTATTAAATTTATTAAAAGAGATGGAGAATGTGCTATTTTATCCTCGTATAATGCCCACCCAACCTGCATTAATAGTCATGATTTATCTATCAGTAATGACTATCCCTATTATCTGATACATAACCTGGAAGTTGATACAACAATAGATTTCAGTGCTTTTTTTGCTGGTGCTATGGGGAGTCATGGCCCGATGGGGGAGGAGAGAAAAGATGATAAGTATAAGAAGCCTGAAATGATTGGGAAAGGACTGGCCAGGAAAATATTGGATGTTAATGGCGGGATTCCTCTAACGGGAAATACTTCACTGCTATCATCTGAATTATCATTCCCATTTGATGATATGCATATCAGGGTTAGTGATAATATTAGAACAAGAAAATGGGTGTTCAATGCCGTAATGGGAGAATTGGATAATGAGATAAATGTACTGAAAATAGGTGATGTCTTGTTTCTAAGTACACCTTGTGAGCTTTCCGGCGAATTAACCCTGCGACTAAATAAGGAAATACCAGCTAGCCAGCATTTGATCATTACAAGTTTTAATGGAACCTATATGGGCTATGTAACTCCTGATGAATATTATGACAAATTTAATAAGTTCGAAGTTCGGGGCATGAACTGGACTGGCCCGAAGAGTGGAAGTTATTTTACCAAAATTCTTGGCCAGGTTATTGATAAAGTATATGTCACGCATTAAAATAAACATATTCAATTTCTGCACAGCCAGTGAAGCTTTCTAATGCTATAGGGGAGAGGTAGATGTAAAAAATCGAGGCACCTTAAAGATGTATTTTCTGTCCTGATAGATATGATCTTTACTGTTAATGTATTAGAAATATTTCACGATGGAGAAAAAAGAGGAAGATCATTGTCTTCCTCTTTTACGTTCATTTGTACTTCCTGATGATTGTCGAGTATTCTTGCTTCCGGTAGATCGTTGAACCTTAGAGTTCCCCGATGATTGCCGAACATTTGAAGTCCCTGACGATCGTTGAACCTTAGAGTTCCTTGATGATTGCGAAACGTTAGAATTACCCGATGATTGACGCGCATTAGAACCTCCAACTGATCGTTGGACATTAGAGCTTCCGGAAGATCGTTGTACATTTGTACCCGCTGATGACCTCTGTGAACTTCTAGAAGATCCGCTATAAGATTGGGTATTGCTTTGTGCTGCCGATGATCCTTTTTCATATCGTTGCGTATTGGCCCTTCCGGATGAACCATTTCTATCCGAGCTTATTGTTGTTCGTTCCCGTCGCGGTGTACCATTACTATTACCTGAACCTGACCAATTTTCCGATGGCTCACTTCTTCTTAGCCTGGAAGCGTTTTGTTGTGTACTATTTGTCCCAACCCGTAAATCAGTTGCTGATCGGCTTGAGGCAGAGTGGCTATCCTGCCTTATGGAAGATCTTCCATTGTCCACATTACTTCGAGCTTGAGTTCGGGTATCAGATGAAGACCTGGAACTCACACGGTGATCAGAATTTGAACTAATACGCCCATTTGCATCGTAGCGTACTGAACTTTTGGCTTGACGACTGCTGGATGAATATGAATCATTTCGTGCCCTGCTGTTGTAATCGCTGCGTGATGACCTGTAGTGCTTAATTTGCTTATTGTGCTTGTTATAAACTATTTCGGAGGTAGTTCTGTAAGGCCTGTAAATTTGATGTGCATATACCACCCGATGTGTATAACATACTGAATAATATGGCCTGTAAGCGTGCCAGTATGGATAATAATTGTGATAGGCAACTTGCCTCCTGGTATACCACCAAATAGGCCGATAACTCCATCCCCAGGGTGATATCCATGCAGAATAATAGGGACCATATACGTATCGAACAGATGGCCACCCCCACACATTAACCACTGCGCGTGACGAGGTAGTACCTGCATACGTGCGAATTTCCCTGGTTGGCTCGATGATTGTCTCGACTCCGTAGATATCTTCATCGCCTGTGATTTGCAGCACAGCTTTGCCATTGGACAGTTTTTCCAGGGTAATGACGGCTATATCCTGACTTTCCCTTTCAGAAATTATAGCCTGTAAAATAAAGGCATGAACATTTCCCTCTTTTATGTCAATAACCCTTATATAATCAATATAACCATCCCCATTTAAATCGAGGTTATTTACTTTTGCATTAGCATTATTAAGCAGTTTTTCAAATTCTTCCGGAGTTGCAGACTTTTTAAACATTTCAAGTGCTCCTTCGAGGCTGAAATTATCACCCGGAACCTCCAATTGACTCTGACCTTGAACCGTTATCCATCCTATTATCAGGAAAAATAAGGTTAACATTCGACTAAATCCGTGCGTTTTCATAACTTTCTTTATTAGTTATATATAGTATTGCAAAGAGCGCGCCAAAAACGAAAAATGTACGCAGGAAGGTGTTTTGGTTATTTTTTATCCTGGTTAACAAACGAAACAGCCTTTAATACGAATAGAATGAAGAATGCTTATAAAATAAATAGCTTCAACATTATGTTAAATAGAATTCTCTAAACCATATAAGAAGACAATCAGGCGAAAAGGCGAGGGGGTCTTGTGAGCAGATGAGTCTTTGCTTTGGAGCGTGAGGAAAACACAAGTTTTGACAGGCGTTTTATAATCCCTGAGAATGCCGTATATGAAAACAAGTAAACTTTAGATGCAGATACTTCAAAATAACGAATAATATAGCCTGGTAAATCTATTGTGTATGCGGTGGGAAAAACTCTTTTCGCGCGTTGGCTAGGGATTTGCGTTAAGAAATCTTTGAGAAAGATTTTAGCAAATAACCAGCCTGCAGGGTAAGCAAAAAATTATTAGGCGTTTGGGATCAGGGCACGGCACAGGGTCGGAT
>Ga0316187_10002527_pt1 | contig 15925 bp, 13 predicted proteins | sample CroRivburrow1_MG_FD_204927 | JGI IMG/M metagenome (GOLD analysis project Ga0316187, IMG submission 204927) | Coastal sediment microbial communities from Maine, United States - Cross River worm burrow 1 | ecosystem: Environmental > Aquatic > Marine > Coastal > Sediment | place: USA: Maine... | reverse complement strand
AAGGCCGCGCCTAAGAAGAAGGCCGCTGCCAAGAAAAAGGCCGCACCTAAAAAGAAGGCTGCTGCTAAGAAGAAAGCGGCGCCTAAGAAGAAAGCGGCGGCTAAGAAAAAGGCCGCACCTAAGAAGAAGGCGGCGGCCAAGAAAAAGGCCGCACCTAAAAAGAAGGCTGCTGCTAAGAAGAAAGCGGCGCCTAAGAAGAAAGCGGCGGCTAAGAAAAAGGCCGCACCTAAGAAGAAGGCGGCGGCTAAGAAAAAGGCCGCACCTAAGAAGAAGGCCGCTGCTAAGAAAAAGGCCGCACCTAAGAAAAAGGCCGCACCGAAGAAGAAAGCTGCGCCTAAGAAAAAAGCAGCACCTAAGAAAAAGGCGGCTGCTAAGAAAAAGAAACGTTAATAACAAGCTTTATTACTAAAGCAAAGGGCCGCTTGAAGCGGCCCTTTTTCATTCCAAATTAAATGAGGTAAAAGGTTTAGAGCTATCAAAAAGGTGTCGCACAATCTGTGTCATACTGTTGGTGTCGTAAGCATATGAAATAAAAGATCTATTCTTACCTAGAGAAAAAAGCAATCAAATGGTATTCTATACATATGGCAATACCAAAAGAGCAACTATTCCAAGAAGCGCTGCACCTGGATGACGAAACAAGGGCTGCGCTCGCTGGACTCCTAATTGAAAGCCTCGATACTGAAGTTGAGGATGGAGTTGAGTCTGCTTGGATTGTGGAAATTGAGCGACGGATGGAGGCCCTAGATTCAGGTGAAACAAAAACTGTTTCATGGGATGAGGTCAAGGAACGACTCTATAAAAATATGAATGCCTGACTATCGGATTGAATTTCACCCAAACTCCATCGATGAAGCTGTGTCTGCGCAGCACTGGTATGCCGAACGAAGTAAAGCGGCTTCAATAGCTTTTGTAGATGAATTGTCTCATGCGGTCAGTAAAATTACGGAAGCTCCACTTCGTTGGCCTAAGTATCATAGTGGAACAAGACGTTATATTTTTCCACGATACCCATTTAGCCTTGTTTATCGAATAAAGTTTAATCAAATAGAAGTGATTGCAATTATGCATCACAGAAGAAAACCTGGGTATTGGGTTAAGCGTAAATGATGAACACTAGTGCTTCCGGGTAGGTTGCAATATTAATCAACGTCTTCCAGTAAAGATGCAATTAGGGCCACACTTTCGCTACTGCGCCAATCTCTCAGGCCAACAACCGTTGTCACCAATTTACCGTGCCTATCGATGAGAAATGTTGTTGGTAATCCGGTTAATTTATATTGGTCACTGACTTCCCCTTGTGGATCAAGAAGTATAGGAAATGTTAATTTTAACTTTTTCACAAAACCTTGAATGCGCTTTTCATGTCCTTCGTCTTCTGAAACGGCTAAAATCACAAAACCCTTGTCTTTGAATTTTTGCCACAAGCCTTGCATCTCGGGCATTTCTTGTCGGCAGGGAGCACACCAGGTGGCCCAGAAATTCAACATGACGACCTGTCCTCGGTAGTCTTTTAGAGAAGTTTCTGCGCCATCAAGGAATTTTAGAGTGAAGTCCGGAGCCTGTACCTGCTCATGAGTGCTTGTTGCATCCGAATTGTTGGAGGCCAAACTGATAGGCGACGCCACTATGTAAAAAAAGCTGAAAATAAGAAACAGGATATTCGGATTTATGAATCCTCTCATGGCAGGGACTCCAGGGCTGTCCTTAAGCGTGAGCCGTCTTTGTAATCCTCATTCATTGTTATGCTGCCGTTGCTGTCTATGACCACGGTCGTGCCCATGGTGGCATTGTATGAATTGACTATATATTGGTCGATATCAACCAATACAGTAAAATCGGTAAATCCATTAGCCACTTGCGATGAACGGGACAGGCTTACGGAGCCAGTAACGTAATCTACAACAAAAAAGCTAACCAAGGGAAAATCGGGAACGATATTTTCACGCATATGGCTCATGTGACTGTCGCATAAGGGACACCACATATTGAAATACAACACGATTCCGTTTGCTGTGGTCAGTTCTGTCGATAGTGTGTGAAAAGTGTAGAGGGTGTCGGATAGGGTAAAGTCTGGTGCTTGTTGCCCCACATAAGGACCTATGCTCCCGGCTTCCACCACTGGGCGTTTATCCTCGCCTGATGGATTCAGGTCATCGGTCATATCTGCACAAGCGGTTACAGCCAGCAGTAAAAGACTAAATAGAGACTTACAAAAAGACATGACGAACTCCGATGGTATATATGTCGGTGGTAGGAAAATTGGCACCCCATCGGTCTCGTTGGATGGCGTGATTCCAAGTGAATTTAACTACCCAATCGTTATTCATGGTGGAAAAAGCAATGGTGCCAGCTACACTGCGCTTGCGCAGTCCAGATGTTGGATCCGTATTGCCATCTATTTCTCCTTCGTCCTCCCAAAGATCCGCATAGGCACCAGTAAAGGTTAAGGTGTCCATGGTATCTAGGAAGTGCGTATAACCAAAAGAAAAGGTTCCTTGGGCGCGATTACCAAGGTTTTTGTCATAGGGCTCTACATAGTTACCGTACTCGCGATTCACTGAACGTTCAAAATAGGCCCCATAAGAAAGCTCCAAACTGGCGTTCCATGGATAAATAGTCTTATCCACGAGTAAGACGCCATCCAGGCGATAAAACCCCCTGCCGGTAATATCGAAACTGTTTTCTACATTGTCATAGGGTGATATGCCGGTTGGTACGGTTAGCGATGTACCTAAATAGACCGCCGGTACCAAGTCTTTAACAGTATTTACCTTGTATACACACTTAATGGTGTCAAAGGCTTCGTAAAACAGATTTATTGTGGTGTCGCCCAGGCCATTGGTACGAGAGGTGAGACCAGAGTATTCATTAACATTCCACACATAAGGCACGTTAATACTTGCCTGCCAGTGAGAAGCTAGCCGATGCGCATAACCAAGGTTTAAACGGTATTGGTTTAGGTCCGAACCCGCCGGATCGGGTACATAGTCACCGACGTCATTCCAGAATCCGTCATATTTTTCAATGTCCGTGGAGACATCGATCATGGCCTTGGAAAACTTGGGTAGTATGAGGGAGGTTGCCGATCCGCCGCCGCAACAAGAGGCAGCGTAGGCGGATTGCGTTGGTAGAAAAGCCATCCCGACCATGAGTGTCATGGTAAGGATGGTGAAAATACGATACTTCATCTGTTTTATACCCGCTTTACATTGCCATTGGGGTTATAGTAAAGCGGGTGTAATCGTTAGTGCCGTCGCCCGCAGGTACAGCTCCATTGGTGGTCTTTTGTTCACCGTTGACGGTTAATTTGAGGTGGACGGTACCAGCTGTGCCATCGGTTAGGCCAGTTATGCCATCGGCTACCCAGTGCCCCGTGCCATTATCGGTGGCCGTTATCCAGTTAATCTCATCCGTGGAGACCTCAACCGACATTGAGCTTATAGTTAGTGCATAGTCTAGGTCGCCCATGTTTAAGATCTTGCCCGCGTATACACCTGGATAACTCTCCATACTTTGTTTCGCAGCGATAAAAAGTTCGAGGCTATGATTACCCGTCATACCGGTGAGTTGATCTTTAAATAGGTAATAGGTCCTTTTTTCTGGCATGGGCATACCTCCTTCCTCCATAGCCATACCTTCGATCTCGTCGAGCTGACCTTTCAATCTTGCCTGAACGCTATCGCCACCCATTGCCATCATGACCTGAGGATAGAAATGAGCCATTTCGCCCGGCATACCACCTACCGTTACCTCTAAATCCCAATAACCCATGGACATACCGTTCATCATGCGACTTGGCATAAGGTAGTAGACCGAACAATCATGACTGCCATCACCATTATTGATACAAGTACCAACTGGGGTACCGTGATGGTGTGTGGGCATGTGCATCATGGGCATTAGGGTAATGTCTTGGTTCGTTACGGCTGCACCGGAAACGGCGTCAGTGACATTGAGTTTGAAGCTTGTCTTGCCTTCCATTGCTTCCATCATGCCGGCTACGTATTCGATCTTGTAGCTGGTGGTGAGTGCCATCTTGGCGAAGCTTAGGGTGCCGATCTGGTTGGTGCCAAGACCGGTTTGATTGTTGTCGCTGCTGTGAAATCCCACCAAGGCTTGAGTAAATCGATTTTGAATATCGGCTGGAACAGTGGTGTTGGTGGTTGCTATAGTGATAGTGCCAGAACCATCTTGTCCATCCAAACTGCCATCGGAGAGGTCTTGTGCAAGGGCGCTAAAGAGGTGGAACTGCTCTGTGGCTTGCAGACCAAGATCCATGGCCAATTGGCTAAACGCAGCGGCTCTTAATCCAGCCAAAAATTGCGGATTATTAGCTCCGTCATTGGCTTGTGTGGCATCAACAGGTGTCACTGAACTATCGGGTATGTAACCAAAGGCGTCGGCAAATGCCATTTCTGCATCTGACAGGCTCATAGCATGATTGATTACAAGGTCATGAATAATGGTTGTTGACGGTGTTGCGTGTACCTGAGTCCCTGAGCCACTTGGTAAGTAGACGGCTAGCTTACCTGCCATCTGGTCTACTAAGCCACTTGCTTCATCGGTAAAGGTTCCACCTGAGCAGCTTAGAATGAGGTCTTGGGATAAACCATCGTTCGGAAGGTTTACGCTATAGGTTCCGTCTGCCATTGTGGAAAAAGGACCGGCAACTGTCATGCCATTGGCGTCGGTAATTTCACAGGCTGCATCACTAACGGTTGAAGCAAATACTGAACCTGAGAGTGTGCTGGTATTATCTACGACGGTATCATTGGAATCACTGCAAGCAGTGAGAACACCTATTGTAAGTAAGGTAAAGGATTTTAAAATATGATTCTTTTTAAACTGCATGCTTATTATCTCCAACTATTATTTCAGGTCGTTAGTATGTTCGGATTAACACCTCGTCCCCATGCTCTGCGTGGGATTGTCTAATTCCCTATCCAAACGGCACGTTTCGCAATCCTTCGGATTACAACACCGTAGCGTGCGCCGTGCGCACGTTAAACCACCATTTCAATAGGTTTTGCAGTGCCAAATGGTCGCTCTAGGCCATCCATGGCCTCCGCGACACTTGTACATCCATGTACATCGCGAGAAAACGTGCGCACGGCGCACGCTACGGCAAATATTTCCACAGTCGCAGAGCAAGTTAACGAGGGTGCTCTTTCGTATGTGTTCAGCAAAACTTATGTGCAAAGACGTTACTGTTTCTATAGGGGAGATATATTACGCAAGTCAGTAAGGGTTGAGTATGTGACACAGTGTCGCGCGACAATCTGTCGCACCTTAGTGTCGTGGTAGGGTTATTGTGTATGTTGGGGTTTAACTATCTTATCTTTCAAAAGAATAAAATATATCACCGCCGGTTGCCTCGGTACTGGTTTCCATTTCCAAGTTCCAACGCTTACTCAGCCGGTAATTTAATTGAAACTGACTATCAGCTTCATATAGCCCGAATGTGTAACCTATAAACAGACTGGGTGATAAATAAGAACCCAGCGTCATAGCCATGTCTTCTTTACTACTACCGCTGATGGAAAATTCAGTAAGTTTTAATTTGTCCCCTACCGAATCTGTTAAGCCAGTGGAGCCAATCCCAGCAGATGCCGCTGCCTGCACGAGAATATCGCTACTTATACTGGTATTCTCGTCGGATTTTTTACCGTATAACAAATAGGATAATACATCTGTTTGGGCCATTGGTGGCTCTGAAGACGTTTTAAACGTCGGTTCGACTAAGGTGCCGCCTATACTAACACTGACATGGACACCTTCCTTGTCAATGCTGCGTGAAGCAGCGACATCCAGACCGGGATTATCAATAGGGCCACCTCTGAAAACCAGACGACCGCGATCAATTTTAAGTGGGCGACCGAATGCGCGGAAGGTACCTTCATTGATACCGAGTTCCCCACGTCCCGTGGCGGTTTGGCCAGGTTTATCGCTCAACTGCAAATCACCTTTTAACCAAGCCTTTAAGCCAAAACCATCAAACCATACCTTATCACCAAGTAGCAGACGCATTTCGCTGCTGATAGCCCATACAGCAGTCTGTGTCTTTTCTTTGGATGGATCGAGAATAACGACGTCTTTGGAACTGCTAACCGCAGTGTCCAATTTGCTGGGTTTGATGCGTGCCTCGGGTATGGTTAGCTTACCTTTTATATCCACTTTGTGTTTGGCCAAATCCACAGTCAAGTCTGGTGAAATGAATATGTGTGATTCTGGTGTATCGATGATCTCAAAATTTTCCCCTTTAATGCTCAATGACGCGTGCCAGTTTTTTAGGGTCTTTAGGTTCATATTACCCTGCAAATTAATGACGCCTTGATTAGATCGTGCCGAACCCGTCAATACCAATTTATCGCGTTGGGAACCATCCAAATGCATGTCAATTTGTTCAAGTAATACGCCATTGTCTGGCAGATTTACGGATCCTTGTTGCCAGCGACTGTGTCCCTTGAATTTTGGGGCGCCTATGGTGCCGCTAAGACCTAAATCTGTTTGCAACTCGCCTTTTACCTGAATGGCATTCAGTGAAGTGGCTTCTATAAAGGAAAAATCATTAAGTTTACCTTTAACTTGTAGATTGAAAGGCTGTTCTTGAATGGCTTTTGAAAACTTGAAATGCGGCAGGTCCAAATTCACAGTAATACCATTGTCATGGTGCAATAATATCTGGCCATCGCCTTTGAGTCCTTCATTATTCATTACTGCTTGCAATTTACCACCTTGGTAGGGGTAACGAATTCTGTTTTCGGATACCCCTACAAAATAATGTCCAGGCGCTAGTTCAATGTTCGCCGTACCCTTTAATTGTCCTGCAGGAGAAATTTTGCTTTCCATAGAGGCTTCAACTAGGCCCTCAATATCAATATACGGTGGTAACATAAAGTGAACCATGGATAGCGGTAACTTTTTGACAGATAGTTTACTATCCCAGCCATGCTTGTTGTTTCCGACCAGTTCGAAGCACAAATGGGCATCCTGACTGTGCCAACAACTTGGTGAGACTTCTATATCCTTTTCTCCCAGCCTGAGTTTTACGCTTTCTTTTAATTGCCAACTACCCACTCGTGGGCCAGTCCAATCGGCTTTAAGTAGCTGGCCACGCCAGGTATTATCGTACAAGCCGCCATCCAAATTAATATTAATGGCAATGTCTTTACCTTGTCCATCCAGTGTGAGTTTATGAGATTTGGCATTTCCCGAGCTATTAACGTTTACCTGCTCTAACTGTATTTCGTTTACACTTATGGATTGTGACTTGAGTGTTGCCTGAAACGCCAATTCTTTATCCAGTGTGGTTTGCCAGTTTAAGTCGAGTTTGTTTATTTTAATATTATTAAGAGCAATTGTATTGCCGCTTAATTGGCCTGCAAGTAGCGGTGATTCCTTGTCGCCCGATAAGGTACCCGTAGCATTAATGTTTCCCTTGATGTTGGGTGCTATACTGGCGATGTCTGCTGCCTTTAGTGACCATTGCATATCCCAGGAATTACTCATAATGCCCGATACATTAAGCTGTGCTGTACCAGACTCCAACTGCAGTTCAGGGATTTGAAGTTCGTCATCAATAAACACAATTCCACCTTTCCCTGATATTGGGGAGCCACGTAGTTGACCATCGAGTTGCAACAATTGTGCAGAAATTTGCACCCGTGAATCAACTATGCTGCCGCTACTGGTGAGCCGTGCGTTCAGCAGTCCTGGTAAGTCGGCAACCATCCGCTGCGGGTTAATATCATTACCGGACAATTCTGCTTGCCAGCTAACTTGGGGTATCCATGTGACTGTGCCTTGCCCCTCTATATGCCCTTCAAGAGTCTCTATGTGTAGGTTTTCAACAAGCAAACTTTCTAATGAGCCATTTCCAAATAATTTGGCAGACGCCTGTGGAAGTGTTTTTCCGGAAACCTCGGCCTCTGCATCCAAGCTATAACTATCGAGCTGTCCCTCTATTTGAGCAGAACCTGTTGAACTTTCGACCTCAGCAGAATTTACCATGGGCCATTGCAAGGATTTCCAATTGAGTGCCAGCTTAAACTGGTTGCTTTCAAACAACCAATTTCCCTGGCCATCTATTTGGGTAGCGATACCAGGTACGTTAAGGTTTAAAGAGTCTATTTGTATTTCGTCTGTAGTGTAATTCCCATGACTGGTAATCTTTACTCGTTTTTCGGGTAGCTCAATAAAATCAGTGCTTATTTCACCATGCAAATTAAACTTAGACCGATCGGCTTTGACATCGATGTTTCCGCCAAGGTACTGGGTGGGATACGAAGGGTCCAGAGTTTGTAGAACAAAGTTATCCCATTTTATATTCAATGCAAGCTGTGGTGTATCAAGCAGGTTTGACAATATACCATTTAAGCTTGCAGTGCCGGGTTGTGTCTGCGAGTGCTCGATATTGAGTTGTTCTAAGTTGCCTACTAACCGTGTATGGCCTGCAAGCGGCGGGTATTCGGCTGCATTTATTTCCCATTGAATATCAAGATCACTCTCCGCACCACTTTCTAGGCCAAGTTTACCTGAAGCATTAATCGCATAATGTTCTGAGCTAATTACAGCGTGTTGAATGTTGAATTGTTTGCCAGCCCATATTGCACCAAGCGTCATAGCCTCAGCAGAAAAAATCTCTTCGCTGAGATTTAGAATGGACAGTCTCTGAGCTTGTGCATCCGATACCTTGAGCGTAAACGGCAAACTCGGCATAAAACTCAGGTCGAGGTAATCGTTGTAATTTGTGTCTGATGTTTGAGTGTCGCTAGATTCAGACAACATATTCACTGCAATATCGTTTACCCGCAATTTTTCAATGTGAATCTCACCCGTGAGAATGACTAGTAGATTCCAGTTGACGCTAAAGGTCGAGATCCTTACGTCGACGTGGTTATTATTATATTGAAATCCTTCTATTTGTGGCCCATCTAATATATTGCCCTTGAGTGATTTCCACGTAAGTTTACCAGGAATAGTGGTGCGTGAAATTTCACCGACCCATTGCAGGCCGGTTTCTGATGTGGCTAAATACCACAAAAGCATTAGCGACGCGCTTAACAGTGCAGCGCATAATACTAGGATCCACTTTAAAGTTTTGTACATTCTGATCATAGATCCGGCCCAATGGTAATATGGACACGCCAAGGCTTGTCTGGTTCACTAATGGCTTGCGCAACATCAACCCTCACCATTCCAATGGGCAATACGTAGCGAACACCCACACCAGCGCCTTGAATCATAGGATCACCACGAGCATCGAAGGCATTGCCACCATCCCAAAATACGGCTGCGCGCCAATTTTCTCCAATGGCATAATCGAATTCGACGCTGGTTTCTATTATTCTTTGTCCGCCGATGACCTTGCCAAATTCGTTTGTGGGTCCTTGAGACTCATATTCGTAGCCACGTATACTCGAATCACCACCGGCAAAATAACGGTACTTGGGTGGCAGTAGATCGAAATCAGAGACGGTCATGGCACCGAGTTTGCCGCGTAATAATACACGTCCGTGTTTTGTTAGCCCTAGGATTAGTTTTCCGCTGACCTCTGCGCGTAAAAAACTAATGTCTGATAGGGCTTGGTCCCATGAACCAAGCAGTCCAAAGCCATATTTGGTTCCGTGCCGAATCAGCTTGTAATTGTCCACATTAAGTTGGGTTAAACTTGTTCCCAGTACCAATAACTGGGTAATACGCCAGCCTTCTTCACCGACATTAAATTGTGTTTCTTCTAAGTGCAATGAATTGGTTTCTCGCCATTTACGATACTTAAGTTGTAAGCTTGTACCGAGGGATTTATCGATACTATCGTAGGTGACGGTCTCCTTGTTCTGTAGGCCTGCGCCTATTTCTATGCGATTATTACGTGGATTTCTCCAAGGAATATAATAACTTATGCGACCCTCTTGTTTAATTTGGGAAACAGTCGCCTGAACATCAAATGTATGTCCATGGGAGCCCAAAACCCTTCGATTCCATCTCACCCGACCACGTATACCAGTGTCTGTGCCATAACCCGCGCCTAAATCATATTTATTGGGTTTGTTCATGGAAAGCTCGACTTTAATGGGTATTTTGTAATTTGTGGCAAGATCCCTTTCCGGGATGACAGCCACAGTGGCAAAATAAGAGCTGCTTTCCAGGGCGGCTTGCAATTCAAGCACGGCCTTACCGGAATATCTGTCGCCCTCTTTAAATTCGAGGTAACGACGTAAGAGACTTTCTTTGATCTTTACGGCTTGAAATTTAATCTTACCGAAGAAGTAGGGATCACCTGTCTCCAAATGCAGGTGAATTGTTGCCTTATTGGTCTGCGGATCAATAATCAGTTGGGATTTGGAATATTTAGCATCCAAATAACTTTGTGCAGTTGTTGCGCGTAGCAGTGCTGTTTTGCCTTGCTCGTAAAGTGCATGGATTGCAGTATCATTAAATTTTAGGGGGAATTTAGTGATAACTTCTTGTATTTGTGATTCCGTTTCTCCAGTACCGCTGACACGGATATCAATCTCACTGATTTTTACGGAAGGCCCCGGTGTTATTTTGTAATATAGGCGCCATTCGTTATCTTGCTGTTTGATTTCAGATTGTACAAAGGTATGATAATAACCAAAGGGTTTTAAGGCATCCTTGATCTCTTGGTTTCCCATTTGAAAATAACGTCGAATGCGATCTTCACCTAGTTTCTTATTATCCTTCTCTTGATTTATGGTCATATAAGACAGGACATTTTTTTCGAGTTCGGCCTCTACACCCTCAACAATAATGAACAGATTAGCGGCAGAGGTCCTGATAGGAACTAACAATGCCAAGCTTAAACTTAGCCATAATATGGTGAGATATTGCTTAGACTGATTCACTGGCTTAATGCGTCATTCTTTGTTTTGCTGTGTAACGGCGTTTTTTCTTTAAGAACTTGAAATTCATAACTAAATTATATCAGCTCTAGTGCCTATATTCAGTATGTATTGGTGCCATCGGCAAGTATATTTCAAATGGCACTTGCATATATAGCTACGGTTTTGGCCGAAATTGGGCCGGAAAGTTTCAGACACTGCCCGAGATTCAAATATTTACTACCTGTTAGCGTAAAAATATGATAAAAAGGGGAATCATCCAAAGGAGATTTTTTATGCAAAGATTTAAACTAATTCTGATTTGTGGTCTGTTCTTAATGGGTTCAATGCCGGTTTTAGCGGGTGATGCCGCTAAGAAATCGGTAGAAGCGGTTTATAAAGAAAAGACACAATTAAGCGGTAAGCAAGTTATGGTTAGCGGTAAAGTAGTAAAGGTAAATAATGGCATTATGAAGAGAAATTTCTTGCATATTCAGGATGGTACAGGATCTGAAGGGTCGAACGATTTAATCGTTACCAGTAAACAAACAGCGAAAGTTGGTGACAAGGTCGAAGTGGTTGGAACCGTTAAACTCGATACTGACTTTGGTTTTGGTTATGCGTATCCTTTATTAGTAGAGAATTCCACCATTAAAGTCGCTAAATAGCAACAAGCTAAATCTCCCTCTATCCTCTCGTTCCCACGCTCCGCGTGGGAGCGAGATCCGAACGTAGCGTGCGCCGTGCGCACGAATGCTTCGAGTAAGGTCTCCAAACATCACGTGCGCACGGCGCACGCTACGATCCAGACACGAGAATCGATCGTATATTAATCACGCGGCACAAATTTCATATTGCGGTAAAATATCATGAACAATATGAAATCGATGGCTTAAACTCGCATCGTGAAAATTTTTCCAATCACTGGTTAAAAATTCCTTTTTATAGGGATGTTCACATAGATCGTGACTGGTACCCAAAGCCAATGCTTTCCATGAGTATGGGCCAGTTGCTGTGTAAGAGGTTTCCTCAGCACCGAAACTGAATTCTCCATCGCGAATGGCTTCTAACCAGATTTGATGACGTCGACTGCCTTTTTCTTCTTTTATATCCGTGAACAGACTTCTCATGCGCCCAAGATCCTGATCAGGTAGACCGGGCACTCCAGCATCCGGATCCTTTAATCGATAACGTTGCATGGCTTTGCACATGTTACTTGCGGCTTCACAAAAGTCATCCGTATTATTACGGATAATTTCTTCACCACGACCATTGCGGTAAGTCCACGATAGAAAGGGCATGTCAGGAAAAATAGTGGCTCTGCCGTGTCCAAGTGGCGGAATAGCATCGTCTAAGAAATCTCGCAAATGTGACGATAGACTTGAAAAAACACCACTAGCACCGGTATCTTCGGCATTTTCCACTTCGTTTATTTCGTGTATAACGCCGGCAAAGCCCTGATGTGCCCAAGTGTCTGCGTACACATGCATAGTAATGCCAAGTCGGTGTAATCCGTAGGGCCGGTCGTGTTCAAGAATGGCGTTGCGTACCATGTCTAATGCGATGGGACTATTTGGTTTGCAAACTATCTTATTTATAAATGAACCTTGCGGATTTTGATGCGCGGGCATACCGCCATTCCCGGGTAAGAAATGATAGGGTATCCAAACCAAATGGTTATCAAGGGTTTTGGTATTACGGGTATCAACCATTTTGTGCGCAGAGTTGGTTCTTTTGTACAGAGCTTTGTTGTCAAAGCAGACTGTGCCTGCATTTGTAGCGTCATCGACATACTGTGCGGCATAGGCGATGATATCGGCTTGTGGTTTGGGAAATCCGGCCAATCGCGCAGTTACGTAGGTGGTAGCATGGTGAAAGTCGATTTGCATGATATGTTCCTCCCATAGTCAATTGTAGGACTTAAAGTGCGCAACAGATGTCTGTAGCTCATCTTTAGTCATAAAAGAACGGCGCTTGTATTTGGGATTCAGATTAAATTTGTCAATCTTGTCTCTCCACAGAGGATTGTAGGGTAGTAGAGTGGCGTTTTGGATGGCGCACTCAGATAAAAATTGTGCAATATTTTGAAGGTTTTCCCTAGTAGCAGTAATACCAGGAATTAAAGGAATTCTGGGGATAATTGATGTTTTTGAGTCGCTTACTAATCGTTTGAAGTTCTTCAATATCAGTTTATTGGATTGCCCGGTATGTCGCCAACTTAAATTGTCATCCATCAGTTTTAGATCAAAATAAATCAGGTCAACATAGGGTAATATCAGTTTTTGAAATCGTCGGTAATTGAAAAAACCACAGGTTTCAATGGTGGTGTGAATGCCACGTTTTTTTAGTGCGCGTAAAAAGTGATGCACAAATTTAAACTGCATGGTGGCCTCACCTCCCGACAGGGTTATGCCACCTCCCGTGGATTTATAAAATGGCTCGTCAATTGTGACGCGATACAATAAATCTTTCAGTGTGATCCAATAGCCAGAGGATTTTAATGCGTTATACGGGCAGGCATCAGAACACCGAGTGCAGAAACTATCGCCACTTATGCAGAACTGATGATCAATTTTCAATTTACTGCAATTGCTGGATTGTTTGCTTAGACACTGAGTGGGGCAGGCCTGCACACATTCCATTTGGCAGTTAGCAGGGTGACAATGGTTTTCATCAAAAGACAGCTGTGGTCGATTCACTTGGCCTTCGGGATTTTGACACCAGTCACATGCAAGGGGGCACCCCTTAAAAAAGACGGTGGTACGAATACCTGGACCGTCTTCACTGCAGTCACGTTTTATGTCAAAAATGAGTGCCTTTGTATCCATAATTAACTCGTTATCTCTAATGTACTAATCCCCCGGAATTTTCTAAAGACAACTCGATATCTTTTGCTATTGCACCCAATTTAAATAAATGGCCTACATTGCCTTTAAGTAGAACGACATTTTCTAAAAGCAGCCCGACTATATCGACATCTGCACGGCCTACCAAACCCAACATAGCATTCAGGTCTCTAAAGGCAATGACCAGATCAACTTTATTGGGATCACTGGCAATGTGATTTGCCTTTTCCTCCTTCAACACCTTAGAGTCAACAACGGCTAAAGGATTGAGTGCGTCGCCAAACGGAGTTTTTACAAATAACTCGTCGGGCTTGTTGCAAAAGCGTAACCAGACATTCATGTCATCACCTGGTTTTTGGGTTCGGATTAGGAATTTGCCTTGATAATATCGTCTGCCATTGGGCGCATTGGGATCAGTAATTACAAAGTTATCGTTAAAAAACGCTTTTGCTTTTTTTGCTTGTTCGGCATCGACCAAACTGTTACGCATAATAAAGCCAAAGCCCAATTTCAGTAGCACAGCAATACCACCGGCAACAACCGTACCACCGGCAGACTCCAACAACTTGGGTGTTTCGTCTGAGTTTGCGCCAAGCTGTAAGACTTTTTGAATGTCTTGGGTAAAGCAAGGGAATCCAGCGTGCATTTTGTTCTCCTTTATTGTATTCCTAGTCTCTAAATGGATGCCATGGCATGTTGTTCCTGACCGCTATTTAGGGCAAAGTTAGAACGATCAATGATCTCCTCGCGCATTTGTGGACTCAAGGTAACAAAATAGGCGGAATATCCGGCTACCCTAATCATCAGATCTTTATAGTTTGCGAGTGTGGCAATATCATCTTCACTGGCATTATTTGTACTGGCTGCGGTTGCTGCATGATGTGCCGCGGTAAGGTCGTCAATGGAGGAAACGCACATTTGTACTAATACGCCATCATTATCAAAGAAAGTTTTCATATAATTGGCAAACAGATCGGCGTCTTCGTCGAAATGTTCGGCATCACGGGTGGTTAGACTTAAATTGTAGGTGTAACCATTTTTAACTGTATCGCCATTAACCTCTGCCACTGAAAGGATATGATCAAGAATCATTACCTGATCACCATTGCGTTTGACGATGCCTGGGCAGGGAGTAATACCGCTGGCAAATGGTCGACTTTTTTTCCTGCCATTGGGCGTTGCCTTTGACAACATGCCAAAGCCAGCATGGTTGGTCATACTCCAATAGCCGACTAAGTATCTACCTCCTCGATGGGTGCGGTATTTATAAAAAACATCCTGGAGCATCTCCGTGAGCAGGTGTGTATATTTAACCGCTAAGCTGTTGTCGTAAAGAGAACCGGGTGTTTGCTCGACGCCTGCACCGTATTTTGGCGCCAGTTTTATGGCCTGGTTTATTTCGGCTAAGCGCTGCTGGCTAAGTCTTTCGAAATCATTAGTGTTACTTTGTGTCTTAAATATATTTCTGATGCGATTGATAACGGACAACCATTGTGGAGTTCCTTCACTGGTATTGGTGGAGTCAGACGAAAAATCTGCTTGCAGAGCAGCTAATAACTCATTGGCCTTTATTTTACCGCCAAATATGAGTTCATCTATGACACAAAATGAATCGATAACATCCGCTAATCCAATTATGGCGACTCCCGCAGAATTATATTTTGCACCACCGGCCGCAACATCTCGAAAGTTTGCCTTTTTTGACCCAGGTGTATTGGTAGGCCCGGTAAAGAGGCCAGACAGAAGAGGTGAAGGTCTGACTTTTTCCAAAGCACGCCCGAGATAATTATTATTCTGTACGACGTGACGAGCCATTTCATCGAGTTGATAATAAAAGGCATCAATAAACTCTTGCATCGATTCCATTTCATACAGTGGAGACGTGGTGTAAGTAGTATGAGGATAAAACAGACAGCGATCGTCTGCACCAACACCATCACTGCGATGTTTTCCACCAAACAAGGCTAATTCAAGAACTGCAGGTAATACCATGAGTGAAGATCCGGTATTTCCATAATGTTTGCCAGCTGAATTTTCTTCAATGCATCCTATAGACGCATAATCATAAGCGTCTTCCAATGCTTCTTCTTCACTTACACCATCATGCGCTGCATAGTATTTTGCCATGGAATGTGTAACGGCGGCATCACCGTGAATCGCTGGGGTAGCCCGTGTTATTATGTTTACTTGGCATATACGGCTAAGGTAGGGATCAAGTTCGCCAGCAGGTAATGC
>Ga0316187_10002526_pt1 | contig 15930 bp, 8 predicted proteins | sample CroRivburrow1_MG_FD_204927 | JGI IMG/M metagenome (GOLD analysis project Ga0316187, IMG submission 204927) | Coastal sediment microbial communities from Maine, United States - Cross River worm burrow 1 | ecosystem: Environmental > Aquatic > Marine > Coastal > Sediment | place: USA: Maine... | reverse complement strand
TTCGGCTTTTGTACCGTTGGCGTGGTTCTTCTTCAGCGTAATCATGGGGCTGGGAGTACACTTTTTGGTCGTGTTGCCCTTGTTGTTGTATTTTGTCGGGCGGGTCAATCCGCTTAACCACTATCGTGCCATGGCACCTGCCCTGCTAACTGCTTTTTCCACCAGTTCATCTGCAGCCACGCTGCCACTGACTATGGATTGCGTGGAGAAGAATGCCGGCGTTTCCAATCGAACCAGCAGTTTTGTTTTACCACTTGGCGCGACGGTCAATATGGATGGCACGGCCTTGTACGAGTGCATTGCAGCAATGTTCATTGCACAGGCTTACGGTATAGAGCTTGGTTTCGTGCAGCAATTCACCATCGTGCTGATGGCATTGGTCACTTCCATAGGCGTGGCTGCCATACCATCCGCCAGTCTGGTCGCGATTGCCATCATTCTGGCGGCAGTTGGTTTACCGGTAGAGGCAATTGGTTTGATACTGGCAGTTGATCGCGTGCTGGACATGTGCCGCACATCGGTCAATGTCTTCAGTGATTCCTGCGGCGCGGTGATCATCGCGCGCAGGATTGGAGAGGAAGGCGTGCTCGACGAAAAGGCCATACAGTAAGGCAAGAATAAATCTACATACTATTTAGCCTGTTGACTCTCCTGCAATGATAAGCAATAGACAGTAACCAGCATTCTCATGGCTGCTGGAATTGCCAAAGATCGTTCAAATATCCGAAGGAGCCATAAGCATCGATACCTTGCCCACCAAATAACCACAGGCCAGATGCATTCGTCCAGGATACTGAGACATCTCGCGCACCAGGAACATTAGCAGGATCAGAAACCCCCTTTATTCCGTAAATACCTAGCTGATCTATTGCATTGGCGCCGCTCATCCAAGCCCATTGTTTATTAACTGGTTCAAATTTCCAGAGATCGTTAAGTTCACCAAAGTTACCGGTAGCGTCAGTTCCTCTCCCTCCGAACATCCACAAATTGCCACTGCTATCCTTCCAGGAAACTCCAAAACCTCTAGCTCCCGGCACACCCGAACCAAGACTACCCGCTGTACCATAATTTCCAGATTGGCCAACCACATCCGAACCACTCATCCATGCCCAGTTGATACCATCAAATTTCCACAAATCGTTCAAAATACTAAAATTTCCTGATGAATCCATTCCAAATCCACCAAACAACCAGAGATTATCACTGCCATCAATCCAAGAAACTGCGCCTTGGCGTGCTCCGGGTACATTTGCCACATTGGAAGTATTCAAGATGCCGTAAGAGCCTGCCTGATCCACAGTATCCGAGCCACTTATCCATATCCAATTGGAACCATCAAATTTCCATAGGTCATTGAGTTCACCGAAAACTCCATTTGAGTCATATCCTTCTCCACCGAACAGCCAGAAATTGCCCGCCAAGTCGACCCACGATGACGCTTTTGATCTAGCTCCGGGGAAATTAGCGGGGCTGGCTTGACCAATAGAACCATAGATACCCGGTTGAGCAATGGTTGTATCTGTCGTAACAACACCATCCATCAATGCCCACTGGTTGATACTGATATCGTATTTCCACATGTCGTTAGATGCATCAGTGTCTCCCGGTGAAACGTTGGTTCGAACATATCCGCCGAACAACCAAAGATTGCCGGTCGTATCTTTCCAGACAGCAGAATACTGCCTCGCTCCCGGCGAGTAACTCGGATTAGCCACACCGAATGCCCCATGTACACTCTGCTGATTCACTGTAGTCGTGCCATTCATCCATGTCCAGTAAGTGCCATCAAATTTCCACAGACTATTGAAATCTTGAGAACCCACTACCCCGCCCCCACCGAATAACCACAGATTACCGATGTTATCGGTCCATGAAACCGCACCTTCAAGCGCCTGCGGCATGTTGTTCAGATTGGCAGTACCCTTGATTCCGTAACTTCCTGGCTGACTAAATGATTCGCTGCCATCTACCCATGTCCAATCAATGAAGGAAGTTGCCGAGGAAACACCTCCACCAACACTAGTATTGGTGCTGTCGCCACCACCGCAGGCGGTCAATGCAACAAGCACAGCAAGTATGCCAAGCTTTGCACGCGAGTAAGTATTCATGACATTCTCCCTATCCAACCCGAGCTTCCTGCTGGCTGACAACAATTGTTGGCTTGCTTATACGACGAGGATAACAACACGCTGTGTTTTATAATTTTATTAACCATTCGGCAATTCCAATATGTACTGATAAATACCTCAAATCCGTTTAACGAAAATTCCAGCGGTAGCCAAAATAAACGTATTTTCTCAGTGTCTTATCGTCTGAGTTTGAGCTAGCGGTTTTGTACTGTTCAATCCCGCCTTCACCCACAAAATTCCACTGTTTATTGAGACGATAATTGACCGTCATACTGGGTCTGATCTGGGTTTGTTTTGTATCAGCAATATCGGTCTGACGGTAAAGCATCAATGACAAATCCATGCGCCAACGTGAATTGAATGTGTTTACCTGGCTAAAAGTCAAGGATTGTCCTTTGGTGGTATCAGATTTTGTAAATGTAACATTTGCGATACCCAAATCATTTTCGAACAGTAAATTGTTGCCCATGGCTTGTATGGACAACGCATATTGATTTCCACTTCCCGGTGCACCTGGTTGAATAGCAGTAGAAGTAGAAGTCGGGGTTGTCGTATAGTCTCCCGTTCCTCCGGAATTACTCAGGCGAAAATCCGTGGACACGCGCAACTTTGGGTGTACCTGATGTGATACACCTACTGCAGCCATATTACTGATCATACTCATCGCAATAGCGTTATCTCTCAACGTATTTGAAGAAATCACTCCACTGTTAATCACCTCCTTGACCGACTGCGAAAACTGTCCTTGCATATTGAATGCCAAAGGAGGTGATCTGCGATGATCCAGCATTAAGTAGTAATTTTCGCCTGACTCTCGCGTCCAATTTCCCTGAAAGGTAGCCAGATTGAATTTTTTGAATATCTTGTCGTATTCAATTTGCATTGTGTAATTTTTCCGCTGTTCAAAATAGTGCGCCTCCATTCCCAATACTGCTCGGTCATGAATGCCACCGGATTTTGGGTAAAGCTGCCCCTGGCCTTGATAAAGCAGATAGGCACTACCGCTCCATTCATGGGGCAGGTGCGTCAACTCAATGTTCAAACTGCTGAACGTCATACGATCTCCCTGATCCCACCCGCCACTGAAATATTCAACGGGTGTCCCGGCAGCTACATTTACCCGCCAGTTTTGATTCAGGCTGTAACCTGCTGTCAAGCCATCAAATCTCCCCGGCAAACCACCCCAAGATCCAGACTGTCGACCTAAACGGTACATAAATTTTCGGTCACGGGCTCCCTGCTCCAGATAAAGCGCATTCCAGCGATTTTCGTTATTCTGGCCCTGCAGAAAATTCTGTCTATTGTACTCGCGCAGCACCACACGCGAATCCAGCGTTTCAGTACGTTTTCGTGCTGTCAAATCTATCGAAGTAATTAACTGTGATTGATCTGTGTTATCAGATGAAAAAGTACTGGTGTTGCCAGCCCCGTCTATGGCGAAAGTATCGGTATGCGTCGTACCCCAGAAATAATTCTGCGAGATACCACCCGTAATCTGAAGTTTTTCTTCAAGGGTTTTTTGCTCAGCCTTGCTTGGCTCGCCTTTCAATCTTTTTTCGGCATTACTTTTAGGCAGTTTTGCCAGACGTGCCTTGACTTCCCTCACATCACCAGCCTTGGGATAGAGTTTTAGGTATAACTCATATTCCGCACGAGCTTTGGCTAGCTCACCATTCTTCTCGCGAGCTTCTCCCATCAATTTTTGCGCAGCCTGAGTATGAGTATTGGGTGGCAAGTTGAGCAATTTGTTGAGCGTCGCCACAGATTTATCTATCTGATTGACTTTCAATGCACTCGTAGCGATTGCAAGCAGGTTTTTCGCCTCAAGTTCGATATCTTCAGGAGTCAGAATTTTATCGCCGGAGGTATCTCCCTGGACAACATCCGGTAGGGCTACAGCTGCTACCGGAGGCACCACCAAGGCTGGCTTGACGATGGATTCTGATTGCCTTTCCTGCTTGGCTACACCGGTAAAGATATTGATACTCCGACCGTCCTTTCCAGCTCTGACTCGATATCGAAGTTTCTTGCCAAGAAAACTCACCGTGAGCGATGAATCGAGTTCGGGATAAGTAACCGTAAAAGGCCAAATAATATCTGATGGAGGAGAATCCAGCACTTCCCTCGTCAACCGTGGGTCGTCCGGTTTAATATTGCGAAGCTTGACATAAATACGTATATCGCCGTTTTTCATCGCCAGCGTACGTTCATAACGTATCGGAGCAATGAAATGTAATTTTATATTAGCCGTCTCACCCATCTCAATGATCTTGATATCATCGATCGCCTGAGCATAAGCAGATGGACTGGAAATTGAGAGCAACAAAGCAACTGCACCAAAACCAACCACGGCTCGTGCATATTTTTTGATAGTGTCAGACACCTGATTGATCTTCAATTTTGACTCCCTGTTTTGCTGTCCAGCACTACTACTGCCATAACCTTTAGGATTTAATAGTAAATGAGTCAACGAAAATGCGGCGCAATCTCTCCGACAGGATTATCGGTTGCACCGCACAGTAATTTTTCATTACATTCAAAAGCTAAACACATCAACTATCAAATCTCTTCTTAACGTACTCAATGATTGATTTATCCATCCGTGAGTACTTTTCAATTTTACCGAAAGGGTTCCACTACCAACTATTATAGGTCGAACCTTCATTACCCAACGGCCTATGACAGCCCGAATCGGAGCAATCCGTATGGCCTGATTTTTCGTGGGTCAGGGATTTCCTTCCCCTAACGCCGAGGTAACTTGTCCCCGACAAATGACACCCTATGCACCAGCCTGACCCCTTCCCTTGGCTGTTGTTGTGCATTTTTGTAGATGAAGCATTCTGAGGACTAAAACTATTCGTATTTGTATGACAGAACTCGCACCCCATTGCTGCCCCACCCTGCAAATTCGCCGCATATGGGATGTGATTGCCGGGTTTGGACACTGGCCTTACACCTCCCTGGAAGGTAGTGCCGATGTGACAAAGTACGCATCCGGTAGTAATGCCCGTGTGATTCATCGTCGCGCCTCCAAATCCACCAGGACTTGTGCTGCTCGAGGAGTGACAGGTCTCGCAAGCACTACTGGTTGGCACATGGTTTGACGCTCTGGATAATGGTGTTACGCCTTGATAGGCGGTTCCACTGTGACAGAGCGCACATCCACTGGTAATGCCCGTATGGCTCATCGTTGCACCCGAGAATCCACCCGGACTTGTGCTGCTCGAGGAGTGACAGGTCTCGCACGCACTACTGGTTGGCACGTGATTAGACGCTTTGGCCATCGGCTTCATTCCTACGGCAAAGGTCTGTCCATTATGACAAGATGCACACCCACTTACGATACCGATGTGATTCATTACTCCCGAGTTAGGGCCAAATCCTGCCGCATGACATACAGAACAAGGTTGGTTCGTCGGCAAGTGATTAATCGGCAATGCCCCCCCAGATGCTCCTGCGAACGAACTAAAACCAGTATGACAGTTTGAGCAATCCAGGTTAGTCGGCGGATGGGTAGGAAAATTCAATTTGCTGATTGGCCTCATCCCTACAGCAAAGGTCTGGCCATTGTGACACTGTATACAATTATTTGTTATGCCAACATGGCCATTCATGGTCGTACCACCTGAATATCCATTGGTATGACAACTAGCACATGGCTGTATAGTCGGTAGATGATTCGCAGGCTTGGCATTCGTGCTGGCCCCAAAGAAATTATTGAAGCCAGTATGGCAGAAAGAGCAATCCTGCGAAGTCGTCAAGTGTGATATCGCCGCATCCTGTTTACGTTTTGGCGTCACTCCTACGGCGAAAGTCTGACCGTTGTGACAAGCAATGCAATTATTCGCTATACCCAAGTGATCCATCACCCCCGAGTTAGGGCCAAACCCGCTGGCATGACAAAGTGAGCATGGCTGAGTCGTCGGCAAATGATTAGCAGGTAAGACGCCGCCCGTAGCACCGGAAAATCCACCAGGTCGTGTACTGCTTGGCGAATGGCAGGTTGAACAATCAGCTGTAGTAGGCATATGCGGAACCGATGCATCAACCTTCCGCAGCGCCCCGATATAGTTCGTATTATCACCATGACAACTTGAGCAATTAGCGGTAATTCCTATGTGGTTCATCACTGCACCAGCGAATCCGCCAGTATTTGTACTGGTAGGTGAGTGACATAGCTCACAGGGCGTGGTGGACGGAATATGACTGGGGCTTGGTGGCTTAGGCAAAGGGGATACACCTAACCCTACTGGAAAGCTCTGACCGGTATGGCAACTCTCGCAACCCGTATTAATACCAATATGGTTCATCACACCTGATCCCGGACCATATGAACTATGGCACGTTACGCATGACCTCAATGAAGGCAAATGGCCCGCAGGCATGGGCAAAATTGCGTTGGGACTCAACGTGAAAGTTGACGTAGAAGTATGGCAAGAGGAACATTGCAAGTTTGTTGACATATGACCGCCAGGCGCATTCAGCTTGGTTCGGGTTGTAATTCCCAACCAGACAGAGGCACCGTTTCCATGACAGCTTTCACAATTTGCAACAATCCCGATGTGATTCATTATACCCGGTACAAAACTTGCGCCTCTATGGCATGCACCACATTGCTGTGTCGTGGGGAAATGCCCTGATGGCAGTGGTATGTTTGCACCGGTCTTTAATGTCACAAAGCTTGTGGTGATATGACAATCCGAGCAATCGGCAGCGGTAATCATGTGTTTTGCAGGCTTAGGGGTTGGGGTCGAACCTTGAAATGTTTGCCCGTGACAAGTGCTGCAACCATTGATAATTCCCTTGTGACTGAATGCAGCCTGCAGCCAATCCGTGGTTTTGTGGCAACTGTCGCATGAGCTGTTGGTAGACGTGTGTCCGCGCGGCAACCCTTGCGCCTGCGACCCGTTGTGACATCTCAGGCAATCTCCTGTTGGGATACCTACATGGCTAAATACAGCTGGTACCCACAACGAGGTTTTGTGACAAGAACCACATGGCTCATTGGTAATAAGATGGTTGCTAGTTGGCTTGGCTGTCGCATTCATGCGGTTGCCAGCAATATGGCAAGAAGCGCACTCCCTTGGAGTACCCTTTAATATATTGTTGATATGACAAGTTACGCAACGCGCTGTCGCATGCGCACCGGTAAGGTTGAAACCGGTTTTGACATGATCGAACTTTTCATCGGCCAGCACTGCTGCTGCATCTGCAGGACTTGTGCTCGCTGCTACTGCTGCCGATGCAAGATTAAATGCCATCATCGATAATACGAACATCAGTGCCATAAACTGAGGTAAAAAGGAAACACTGGCCAACGGTCTGACTCCTGATGTCTGACTGGTCTGAAATTTCTGAATATATTGTTTCATTTTGCTGCCCCCAAATAGGAATATAAAGCGCTGTTTTTTATAAACTAACGGCCTTTATGCGCCGACACAATCCAACTCGGGAATAGATTTCCCGGATTGATGGCAATTATCAACAGACCGATGTTACTAAAAATCTGCTTTCGAAGTCTTCGCCACTTGGACGAATGGTCGTTTTTACAGACGAAAGGTTGAGTAAATTAGCTGGGAATTAGCGACGCTTCTTTACTGCGTCAATAATCAGGGTTTTCCAGTCCTTCGTCACATGGCAACGCTCACATGACCGCCCGAAATCACCCTGATGCACGTCATCTTCATAATGACAACCCATGCAAGTAACCTCAGTGACTACTTTGTCATTCATCGCCTTTTTATGGCAGGCATAACAGCTTGGTTTCTTGTGACCACCATCAAGTTTGAATTTAGTGCGCTTCTCGTGATTGAAGTCCCAGGTTATCCATGAACGCGCGTTGTGGCAAGACTCGCATTTTTTGCCCAGACGAAGCTTGTGCACCTTCTCGTCATCTTTTTTATGACAAGAGTAGCAGTCTGATGGCGTATCTTTATACAGCAATGTCTTGTGACACTCCTTGCACTTGACCGGGTAATGCAGACCCAACAAGGGGAAACTCGAGCGCGCATGATCGAAAGAGGATTTCTTCCAGTCTTTTTCATTATGGCAGGATTCGCATTTCTTGCCGAGCTTGAGCTTATGAGATTTATCATCGTCTTTCTTGTGGCATGAGTAGCAATCCATTGCCAATTTTTCTTCATAAACCTTGCCCTTATGGCAAGTCTCACATTTCACTTCAATATGTTTGTACTTCAGCAGATATTTGGTGTCCTTATCATGATCGAACTTGATCGTTTTCCAGTCTTTTTCCTTGTGACAGGACTCACACTTTTCACCAAAGTTACCCTTATGGGTGTCATCGATTTTGTGGCAACCAAAACATTTGGTCGCGATCTTTTTCTTGGTTCCCTCTATTTTTAATTCGGCCGTATGGCAGGCCTTACATTTGGTCGTGATGTGCTTACCTTCCAATGGGTATTCTGTATCCTTGTCATGATCGAACTTGGCAACCTTCCACTTCTTGAGTTCTGTATGACAAGAATCACATTTCTCACCCAAACCCTTTTCATGCACATCGTCTTTGCGATGGCACTCAACACATTTTGTCGGCGTAATATTCTTCTGATACAACGGCTTTTTATGACATTCCGAGCACTTCACTGGAACATGCCTGCCCAATAATTTATATTTGGTTTCCTTGTCGTGGTCGAATACGATCTCTTCCCAGTCGCGGTCTACATGGCAGGTCTCGCATTTCTTGCCGTACTTACCCTTATGCTCGTCATCCTTGCGGTGACATGCGTAACATGTCTGAGAGGGTTCCTTGTATTTTGATGGGTGTCCAGCATGGCATTCCTTGCATTTGACATCCACATGCTTGCCCGCCAACTTGAACTTTGTCTTGCTGTGATCAAACTTGGCTTCTTTCCACTTGGTTTCTTTGTGGCAGGTTTCGCAGTCCGTACCCAATTCGCCCTTATGTTTGTCATCCTTTTTGTGACAAGCATTGCAATCCGAAGGAGCTTCACTGTATTTTTTCTTTGGTTCATGGCAGTCTTTGCACTTCACCTTACCTTTGTCTGCATGCGTTTCTTTCAGAGGGTAATCGGTCTTGTCATGGTCGAACTTATTGTCATCCATGATCACGATATTCGCATCACGTCCCTTGTGATCTGTATGACATTCGTTGCAAAACTCGAATTTTTTCAGCCTGCCATGGAAGCCTTTTTTATTCAGGATGTCAGCCTTTACTTCCTTGTGGCAATCTTTACACAAGTCATTTTGCGCTTCCTTGTCGAAACGAACGTGGCATTCCTTGCAGTCCTCTTCGATTTTTTTATGTCCGGATATCACCTTGCCTGGCATCAACAGGGACTCCGCAGCTGCCCAGGCGGCACTGGAACAAGACAGGGATAAAATCAGAATGACGAAACGTAGCAGCATCTGGCGAATCTCAATACATGTTGACCGCAATGACGTGAGCTATACCACTTAGGCCCAGCAACCAGACAAAAGGCGTATGTAAGATATGCCACAGGCGAAACAAACGCTCATAGGCCAGGAATTGAGCAGCTCGCTGCACAGTAGTCATATATCTTTTCTCGTACATCAATGCTTCATGAAGATGTTGGTTCATTACTCGCTTATCCCAACCTTCGGATTGAGACAAATGAGTGGCTGCAATCTTTAATTTGTGTTTACTACGTCTTGTCAGCCGCCACCGACGCCAGTCAAAAGTCAGGAAGCGCCAAACACGATTGGCGATACTGGCATCCTGCACAAAAGCATGTTCGCGAAATTTCTTCAATTCTTCATCTACTCCTGTAGCAGAGATCAAAACCGCGCTCACTCTATCCGAACTCCTTTGACTTAAATCCACCATTTTTTGCAGATCATCCAGAGTCGTCTTCCGTCCATAAAGGCCGAGGTGAATTCTTTTATAGATGAAGCGTCCGACAATGCCGCTTAAGGCTACCAGCAGCATGGAATAAAAGGCCACGCCGGCATTCCATGACTTTATATGAAAAGTGGAATGATACAAGACCAATGTTGGCCCACAGATGCCAAACAACATATGCAACATGAACCAGTATCGTAATGGGCCCCAACCGCGTGCCCATGAAACATGCTTGCGCAGCGGATAAAGCAGCATCAGCAGCATCATCACACCACCGACATAGCCAAAGTAATAGCCTATCCCGGAAGAAGGCTCAATAATCCCACCACGCGAGACAAGCCACGCAACAATAACTGCAACGATGGCTGCGAACCATGCCACCGATTTTCCAACGCCAACGCCATGCACCTTGCTACTTCGCTTATCGCTCGCACGCGAGTTGCCAAAGACCGCAACCTCTACAGGATGGTTTTCAGATCGTCGCTCGGATTTGTGCGCTTTGCTACTATTTTCCTCAGCTGCACTTTCCCCATTTGCTATCTTAGCAGTCATAAATATACACACATCCAATAAAAAATCACTTTAAAAGTCTTATATGATTTTTATCATATCCGAGCAATAATACCATGCGACATAAAGTGGCAAAGAATCGTACGGTTGTTTTTCGCGTACATTGTTCCAAAAATAATACACCAATGTTATCAACATCTCCCATTTCCACTAATTAAGTCAGGTAAACTACCTGAACAAAGAGTGGGTCTTTCCCACTTACCATCAACTCCTCCAGCTTGATACAATCGCACACGCTATGAGTGTCACGCTTTTTATGTTCGTTCATCCTTTTGATAAAAGGATATGATTAAAAGATTGCGTAACAACTTATAAATCAACTTTTTTGGCAGGGGCTTGCATGAGCGATGATATGATCATTTACACGTTTTACGTCATGCCATTGGTGGTGGTGATGTTTTTCTACCTGCGCAGACATAGCAAACGTCAAAAGGCACACAAGGCAATTCTGCGCGAAACAATAGCATCCGGGCTTACCGAACCCGCCACGCTCCACCCTGTAATTGACCCCAATATATGTATCGGCTCAGGTGGCTGCCGCAATGCCTGCCCGGAAAAAGCCATAGGCATCATTCATGGCAAAGGGGTGCTGATTACCCCCGCAATCTGTATCGGTCATGGTGCCTGCGCCAACTCCTGCCCGGTTGGAGCGATCAAGTTGGTATTCGGCACCGAAAAACGCGGGGTGGATATTCCCTTACTCCAACCCAACTTTGAATCTCCCAATATTCCCGGCATCTTCATAGCCGGAGAGCTCGGCGGTATGGGTTTGATCAGAAAGGCAGTCGAACAGGGAAAACAGGCTATTGATTCTGTGCGTAAGCACAAACGCGCCAAAACACCTTACGACGTGGTCATAATTGGTGCTGGGCCCGCAGGGATTTCCTCAACGCTCGCCGCCAAACATCATGGTCTGCGAAGTGTGACACTTGAACAGGAAGACTCGTTCGGCGGTACTACCCTACATTACCCCAGGGGGAAAGTCGTCATGACTGCGCCGATGGACTTACCCATTATCGGGAAGATAAAAATCAAGGAAACAAACAAGGAGGCTTTGATGGAACTATGGGGTCAAGTGATCACCAAAGCCGACATCAAGATCAATTTTAGTGAGCGAATGGAAAAGATAGAGCGTCAAGGAAACACGTTTACTGTCACCACCAATCGCGGCAACAGTTATCAAACAAGTTGTGTAGTGCTTTCCATCGGACGGCGCGGCACCCCACGCAAGCTGGGTGTTCCTGGTGAGGACCTGGAGAAAGTGGTGTATCGCCTGATAGATTCGCAACAATATCGCGGGAAACATGTATTAGTCGTCGGTGGTGGTGACGCAGCGCTGGAAGCAGCCGTATCAATTGCCGAGGAACCGGGTACTACGGTAACGCTTAGTTATCGCAGCAAAGCATTCAGCCGGGTAAAACTAAAAAATCGCAAGCTTGCTGAAGAAGCAGGTAACTCCGGCAAGCTTTCCATCTTGCTCGAATCAACTGTCAAGGAAATCAAGCCGGACACTGTGATACTCAATCAGGGTGATGGCGAGATCGAACTGCCCAACGATGGCGTTATCGTCTGCGCTGGAGGAATATTACCCACACCATTTCTCAAGGAGATTGGTATCATGGTCGAGACCCGTTACGGCACATAGCCCAAGAGCAGATTAGCGCACACAGTCCACAAAATAGTGGGGCTCTCCATCAACTTCCTTAACAACAAGGCCATGTATATCGGTCTCGAAACCCGGCAGTCTCTGGTTGAAGTCTCGCGCAAACTTGAGATAGTCCACGATGGTCTTATTGAACTTTTCACCGGGTATCAACAACGGAATACCTGGCGGATAGGGCGTCAGCAACACCGCAGTAATACGCCCCTCTAGCTTGTCGATTTCGACACGATCAATCTCGTCATGCGCCATTTTGGCGAATGCATCAGACGGTTTCATTGCCGGCTTCATGTCGGACAAGTACATCTCTGTAGTCATACGCGCCACATTATGAGACTTGTATGCATCATGTATCTGCTGGCATAAATCGCGCAAGCCAACCCGCTCGTACTTGGGGTACGACGCCGCAAATTTTGGAAGGATGCGCCAGATCGGCTGATTGCGGTCATAGTCATCCTTAAATTGTTGCAGCGCACTAAGCAAGGTATTCCAGCGCCCTTTGGTGATGCCAATGGTGAACATAATGAAGAACGAGTAGAGTCCACACTTCTCTACTATCACGCCATGTTCGGCCATATACTTGGTCACTATTGATGCTGGAATACCAGTCTCCGCAAAATCACCATCAACATCCAGGCCAGGCGTAATAATGGTCGCTTTTATCGGATCAAGCATATTAAAACCTTCGGCGAGGTCGCCAAAGTCATGCCATTTATCAGAAGGCTTCAGCACCCAGTCTTCCCGCGAGCCAATACCTTCTTCTGACAGGTTATTCGGTCCCCATACCTTGAACCACCAATCATTGCCATACTCTTCGTCCACTTTACGCATGGCACGGCGAAAATCCAGTGCTTCGGCAATCGACTCCTCCACCAGTGCGGTTCCCCCCGGTGGCTCCATCATCGCGGCGGCAACATCGCACGAAGCAATAATGGCGTATTGCGGGCTGGTCGAGGTATGCATCAAATAAGCTTCATTGAAAACGTGTGAATTGAGCTTGCGAGTCTGTGGCTCACGCACCAATATCTGTGATGCCTGAGACAACCCGGCAAGCAGTTTATGCGTAGACTGTGTAGCAAAGATCATCGATTCTTTAGCCAAGGGTCGATTTTTTCCAATGGCGTGCATATCCTTGTAAAACTCATGGAACGCCGCATGAGGTAGCCATGCCTCATCGAAGTGCAAAGTGTCTATATGTCCATCCAGCATCTCCTTGAGCATCTCCACGTTATAGACAATACCGTCATAGGTACTCTGGGTAATAGTAAGAATGCGCGGTTTTTTGGTCTTGTCCTTAATAAACGGATTTGCATCGATTTTGCGCTGGATACTTTCCGGCTCAAACTCGGACTTAGGTATCGGGCCGATGATGCCGTAATGATTTCGTGTAGGTGTAAGGAACACCGGCACGGCACCCGTCATCATGATCGCGTGCAAGATGGATTTATGGCAGTTACGATCCACAACAACAACATCATCAGGTGCAACCGTGGAGTGCCAGACAATCTTGTTGGATGTAGATGTTCCATTTGTGACAAAAAACAAGTGGTCCGCATTAAAAATACGCGCTGCATTACGTTCAGAGGCCGCCACGGGGCCTGTATGATCAAGTAACTGACCAAGCTCATCGACAGCATTGCATACATCAGCACGCAACATGTTTTCACCAAAAAACTGGTGGAACATCTGCCCGACTGGTGATTTCAAAAAAGCCACACCGCCAGAATGGCCCGGGCAATGCCAGGAATAAGATCCATCCTTTGCATAGTTCAACAAAGCACGAAAGAACGGTGGCGCCAAGGAATCCAGGTATTTTTTTGCCTCACGGATAATGTGGCGTGCCACGAACTCAGGTGTATCCTCGTGCATGTGAATGAAACCGTGCAACTCACGAAGAATGTCGTTTGGGATATGGCGTGATGTGCGCGTCTCACCATACAGGTAAATCGGGATATCGGCATTCTTGAAGCGTATCTCCTCAACGAAGGCACGCAAACTCTTTAACGCGAACTCTGTCTCTGCAGCACTACCTCCACCAAACTCTTCGTCGTCGATGGACAACACGAATGCCGATGCGCGACTCTGCTGTTGGGCGAAAGAGGTTAGATCGCCATAGCTGGTAACACCTAGCACTTCCATACCTTCTTTTTCCAGCGCATCTGCTAGCGCGCGTATACCCAAACCGCTGGCATTCTCAGAACGGAAATCTTCATCAATGATTACAATAGGAAAACGAAACTTCATGTTTAGCTCCTTAAGTACGGCGAGTGAAGTGTCGCGCGTTGCACATAGCCTAAACGGAACTTCATGTTCTTCTCCAAAGCAGGAAGGATGCGTTGGAACCTGCTACATCTTGGGAGGAGTGACGCCAACTTGCCCCTGGTATTTGCCACCACGATCTTTATAGGACGTTTCACACACTTCATCACTTTCAAAGAACAGCACCTGCGCCACACCTTCATTAGCGTAGATTTTGGCTGGCAACGGTGTCGTATTGGAAAACTCGAGTGTTACATAACCTTCCCACTCAGGCTCGAATGGTGTGACATTTACAATAATGCCGCAACGGGCGTAGGTAGACTTGCCCAAGCATACAGTCAGCACGCTACGCGGAATGCGGAAATATTCAACTGTACGCGCCAGTGCGAAAGAATTGGGTGGGATGATGCAGTAATCCGCTGTGACTTCGACAAAAGAGTTCGGATCGAAATTCTTTGGATCGACGATCGTACTGTTGATGTTGGTGAATAGCTTGAACTCATTAGAGCATCGTATATCGTACCCATAACTTGATGTGCCGTATGACACGATACGTTTGCCGTTCACTTCTTTAACCTGATTTGGCTCGAACGGCTCAATCATATTTTGTTGCTCCGCCATACGGCGTATCCATTTGTCAGACTTTATACTCATTAGCTATTCTCGGTTAGTGTACTCTTCAATTGAGGCGCGATTTTACCTAATTCCTCGTCAGTGCGTGGGTTTTGCTACAATCGCGCCTCATCAAAGGAACCCAGCACTATGTCTCGCAAGATACTTGTCACCTCAGCTCTGCCCTATGCCAACGGCAGCATCCATCTCGGCCATCTGGTTGAATACATCCAGACCGATATCTGGGTGCGCTTTCAGAAGATGCGTGGCAACACCTGCTATTACGTCTGTGCCGACGACACCCACGGCACGCCCATCATGCTGCGCGCCCAAAGTGAAAACATCACACCAGAACAACTGATCGCCCGCGTCTGGCAGGAACACTTTGACGATTTTCATGATTTTCATGTCGAATTCGACAACTATGGCTCGACCAATTCTGATGAAAACAGGGAATGCGCCAACACGGTCTATCTTGCCCTGCGTGATAAAGGGCTGATCGAAGTACGCTCCATCGAACAGTTTTATGATCCGGTAAAGAAAATGTTTCTGCCGGATCGTTTCATCAAAGGCGAATGTCCGAAATGTCATGCCAAGGATCAATATGGAGACAACTGCGAAGTATGCGGCGCAGCCTACACACCAACCGAGTTGATCGAGCCCTACTCCGCCGTATCCGGCTCTAAACCGGAACTACGCAATTCCGACCATTATTTTTTCAAGCTCTCAGCCAACACTTGCCAACAGTTTTTACGCACATGGACGCGCAGCGGAACGCTGCAACCCGAAGCGGCAAACAAAATGCAGGAGTGGCTCGGCACCGAGGGCGAAAACAAACTCACCGATTGGGATATTTCGCG
>Ga0316187_10002525_pt1 | contig 15936 bp, 12 predicted proteins | sample CroRivburrow1_MG_FD_204927 | JGI IMG/M metagenome (GOLD analysis project Ga0316187, IMG submission 204927) | Coastal sediment microbial communities from Maine, United States - Cross River worm burrow 1 | ecosystem: Environmental > Aquatic > Marine > Coastal > Sediment | place: USA: Maine... | reverse complement strand
TCGATTGTGCCTTCATGGATGTTCTCCTTATTGCGTTTCAGATTTCCCTGGCCGGCGCCGATTCGCATTGTGCGCCGAAGTATCGATATATAGTCATCAGATCCTCTTCAAAGTGGGCCGCAGGCCACGTTTTTCATTCGACTGATCGGCTAAAAAGCAAACTGTGATCGGCGTCAGGTATTGATTAGGCCTTTGACCTGAGCTTGCGGCTGTAGCCGTCGACGGTGTCGTGAACGCGCCAACTGCTGGGCCCGCGATATGTTGTCTATGTTGCCAGGTGAGTTCCTGATAAACTCTTCCGGGCTATGAGAAATCGATGCAGTAGCAGTGATTATGTCCTATAAATTGTCGCTGATGCATGGCCTTGATAGCCAGCCATGAAGCGTCGTTAATACTAAAGGCGGTAGCTGATTTTTCAATGAAACTGCGCACTCTGATCTTTGTCGCCCTGGTTGCAGTATCGGTACTGCCGGTTGGCATTCTTGCCTTCTGGCAGCATAAAACGGCGAATGACAACGAATTTTCGGTTGTTGAAAATCAGCACAAGGTCATCGCCAGGAACCTTACGATAGCACTGGAGCGATACGCGACCGATTTGCGTTCAGCCTTTCAGTTGACGGCCGAGAATCTGCATCACGTACATAAAGTCGATGGCCTGGAACAACATCTGAGTGAGTTGTACTTCAAGCATGTCTGTTCGATCGATGCAGACGGGAACATCCAGCGATTGCAGTGTGCGCTTGCCTGTCCGCAGAATTCGCGCTTCCCCCAATCCGTTCTTGCGTCGATCAGGGATACGCTGAATGAGGCAGCTGCCAATCCTGGCAGAATCTATTTCAGTCCGATTACCCTCAATCCTGCTGGTCATCCTGCGATCTATCTATTGCGCAAGATGGAAGATGGCAACATCGCAATTGGTGAAGTGGCACCCGATTATTTTATCGAGCTGCAGCAGGCGGTTGCCTTTGGTGAAAAAGGGCATGCGGCGATTGTTGACCAGACCGGCAGGGTTATCGCCCATCCGCGGAAAACCTGGATGGCTTCGATCAAGGATCTCTCGGCGGTCTCTATCGTGCAGAAGATGATGAACGGCGAAAATGGCGTGACCCGGTTTTACTCGCCCGCAGTTGAAGCCGATATGGTCGCCGGATTTAATGTCGTGGCGGGGCCTGGCTGGGGTGTCATGGTGCCGCAACCCCAGGCGGAGATTTTTCTGCATGCGAAGAGTATCTCAAAGGCGGCTTTAACCATCGCGATACTGGGGCTGGGCGTGGCGATTTTTCTCGCCTGGTGGATTTCAGGGATAATTTCGCGACCAATGCAATTACTGGCTGATGCGGCGCAGTCTGTGGCGCGTGGAGATCTGTCGGCGAAAGTCGACCTTGACGACAAATTACGTCCCGTTGAGATGTTGAAGTTGCAGCGTTCGTTTAACCAGATGATTGACGACGTCGGGCGCAAGAATACGGTGCTGGTTAACCTGGCTCACGAAGCGGTTATCTCGAGTAATCACAAGTCGGCCTTTATATCCTCGCTTAATCACGAGCTGCGCACGCCGATGAACGCCGTACTGGGATTTGCGCAAATGCTCGAGATCAATGAGCGCGAACCATTATCCGAGAACCAGAAGTCGGCAGTCGAGCACATCTTGCGCAATGGCAATCATTTGCTTGAGCTGATCGACCAGATGCTGGAATTGAACAAGATCGAGGCGGGAACGCTGCCGCTCAATATGGAAGATATTCCCGCGCGCGACGTTCTGGATGAGAGCCTGTACCTGATTCAGGCGCGGGCAAACCACGACCATATTGAAATTATTGACGACACCATCGGCGATCATCTGCCATTGCTGTGGACGGACAGTACGCGCCTGATTCAGGTGCTGCTCAACCTGTTGTCGAATGCGGTCAAATACAACCGTAAGGGTGGCAGGGTGAGCCTGGTCTGCCGAGAGGTGCACGGTGGCTTATTGCGCTTCAGCGTAATCGATAACGGCCTTGGAATTGCGGCTGAACTGCAGGATAAAATATTCCAGCCATTCGAACGCCTGGGTCATGAGCTCGGGCAGATCGACGGCACCGGAATCGGCCTCAGTATCACCCAGCAAATCGTGGAGAAGCTCGGCGGGCATATCGGATTTGAGAGCGAACAGGGCAGGGGTAGCCACTTCTGGGTTGATATTCCGCTGAGTAACAAACAGATCGACCCGGAAGCAAGTGAAGAGCTCGTCGATGATGAGGAAAAGGCAGCTGAGCCGGCGGATGCTTCTTCGACGTCGCGCACGCTGCTGTACATCGAAGATAACCCCGACAATCTGCACCTGGTGGAGGCGATTATCAACCAGTATAAAAACCTCCATTTGCTGTCGGCACCCAATGCGCTGATTGGTTACGACCTGGCAACCAGTAAAAAACCGGACCTGATCCTGATGGATATCAACCTGCCCGGTATGAATGGTTTGCAGGCCATGAAGCGCCTGCGAAATACGCCGGAAACGCGCATGATTCCGATTATTGCCCTGACCTCTAACAGTACGCAGCAGGATATCGAAGCGGGCCTGGGTGCCGGCTTTGACGGATACCTCACCAAACCGATAAAAGTCTCTGAACTGATGAAGACAATCGATCAGACTCTCGACAATATCAGTTCCCCCATCGTCTGAACCCGGGCGCCGTCAGCCTGACGCCGGTTTTTTACCTGCTGGACGGGTAAGATTCGAGCCCTGGGCGATTTAAACTCCGGGTCAGGCACTTCGCTCCGCAACATTACGGCCATCCTCCGTAAGTAGCCTGCCATTGGCAGGCTGCGGTCAGCGGCGATATCACCTGTCCGCTTTGTATTTATGGTACTATCCCGCGACCACCTGCCGAAGAGCAGGTCACTCGTTGCAATAAGTGATAATAACCAACCATCGACACCACCATCCCGGGAGGTAAGTGTGAAAACAATCAAAACCATTTTGTTGAGTCTTGCGGCGGCTGCGCTGTTTGCGAGCGGCGCATCTCAGGCGGCTACGCCGAAGAATACATTCGTGATGGCCAAGGACATCGCCGATATCATTACCATGGATCCGGCCGAAGTGTTCGAGCTCACCACTGGCGAGATAATCGCCAATATTTACGATCGCATTATGATGTTCGAGCCGGAAGATCTACAAAACCTGGTTGGCGGCGTTGCGGAAAGCTATGAAGTCAGCAAGGACGGTAAGACGATAACCTTCAAGATCCGTCCGGGATTAAAATTCCACTCGGGTAACCCGGTGCGTGCTGAAGACGTCGCCTGGTCTCTGCAACGCGTTGTCAAACTGAACAAGACACCGGCGTTTATCATCACGCAGTTCGGCTGGACCCCCGAAAATGTCGATAGCCTGGTCAAGGCGGTCGATAGCAGTCATGCGCAGATCACCATTACCGAGGACTTTTCCCCGGGCCTGGTGCTGAATGCAATGTCTGCCGGTGTTGCCTCCGTGATTGACATGAAACTGGTGATGAGTCACGAGAAAGATGGCGATCTCGGCTACGACTGGCTCAAGTCCAACAGTGCCGGTTCGGGCGCTTTCAGCCTGAAAACCTGGAAAGCCAATGAATTGGTCACTCTGGATGCGAACAAGAGTTATCGACATGGTGCACCCGGCATGGCTCGCGTAATCCTGCGTCACGTGGCGGAGCCGTCGTCGCAACGTCTACTGCTGGAAAAGGGTGACATCGACATGGCGCGTAACCTGACGCCGGATCAGGTCAAGGGCATTATGGGTAACTCCGATGTCGCTATTGATGGTTATCCGAAGGGCACCATCGTCTATATGGCGGCCAATGGCGGACATCCGATCCTCGGCCAGCAGGAGGTGGTGCAGGCGATACGTCATCTTGTTGACTATGACAGCATGGCGGATTCATTCCTCGCCGGCCAGTTTGTGGTGCATCAGTCTTTCTGGCCTGCCGGTCTTTGGGGTTCACTGGAAACCATCCCTTACAGGCAGGATGTCGCGAAGGCGAAGTCATTGCTGGCTGCGGCCGGGCACGCCGATGGTTTTGAGCTGACTATACACACGCTGACCAATTCACCCTTCCCGGAAATCGCGCAAGCGGTGCAGGCGAACCTGGCCAAGGGAGGCATCAAGGCGAACATCGTGACACTGGAAGGTAAAACCCTGTGGCCGAAATACCGTGCACGGGAGCACGACATCATTCTGGCACGCTGGTCGCCCGATTATGTCGATCCGCATTCCAATGCGGATGCGTTCGCGCATAATCCTGACAATCGACTGGAGGCCAAACTCACCGGCGTGCTCGCCTGGCGTAATGCCTGGGCCGATGATGCCAGTAACAAGCTCGCGGTGATGGCACGCAATGAACTCGACCTCGACAAGCGTAAGCAGCAATATCTCGAATTGCAGGGAATGCTGCAAAAGACGGGTCCCTTCGTGATTATGTTCCAGCAGAACGAACAGGTAGCGCGGCGCAAAAACCTTATCGGATTCGTCTCCGGATCCAACTTTGACCTGGTGTTTTACCGTAACGTAACCAAGCGGTAGTGGCAGCAGCAGATAGCGGTTCAACGGTGGCAGGGTCAAACCTGGCTCTGCCGCCAAAGCTCGTCAAGATTAGTGGTTTTATCGCGAGCCTGATCCTGACCTTCATTGGTCTGACCGCGATTACCTTTACCATCGGCCGGGTTATGCCGGCCGACCCCGTGCTTGCTATTGTCGGCGATCGAGCCTCGCAGGAAGTCTACGACCAGGTGTTCCTGCAGCTTGGCCTCGATCAACCGATCTACATCCAGTACTTCAAATATCTCGGGCAATTGCTGCAGGGCGATCTCGGCACTTCGATCATGACCGCGCAGCCGGTGGCGGACGATATTCTGCGTTTCTTTCCGGCAACGCTCGAACTGGCTACCGTGGCCACCTTGCTGGGGATCTTCGTCGGCATCCCTATGGGTGTATTCGCTGCGGTAAATCAGGGACGCTGGCCGGATCACGTGGTGCGTATCATCGGTCTGATTGGCTATTCGGCGCCGATCTTCTGGCTCGGTATGATCGCACTGCTGGTTTTTTACGCGAATCTCGGCTGGGTAGCAGGTCCCGGACGCCTCGATGTTTTTTATGACAGCATTGTCGAGCCGGTGAGTGGTATTTTGATTCTTGACGCGGCGCTTGCGGGCGAATGGGAAATTTTCCATAACGCCATTGAACATCTGATTCTACCCGCTTCAATTCTCGGCACCTTTGCACTGGCTTATATTGCGCGCATGACGCGCAGTTTCATGCTCGACCAGCTCAGCCAGGAATATATTCTCACCGCGCGCGTCAAGGGAATACCCGAATGGCAGGTGATCTGGGGGCATGCCTTTCGTAACGTGCTGGTGCAGCTCATCACGATTATCGGCCTGACCTATGCCTCGTTACTGGAAGGTTCGGTGCTGACCGAAACCATATTCTCCTGGCCGGGTATCGGGCTCTATATTACCAACTCGCTGTTCAACAACGACATGAACGCGGTGCTCGGCGGCACCATCGTCGTCGGCGTTTGCTTCGTAGGTATCAACCTGTTGTCTGACCTGCTGTACAAGCTGGTCGACCCGAGGGTGCGCTGATGTCGGTATTGGCTTTACGCAGCTGGTTACTGGCCGAAGTACCGGGCTCGAAAGGCCAGGCAAGGTGCCAGCGGTTGTTCATCGGCTGGCTAGCCTTCAGGCGCAATCCGGTCGCAGTGATCGGCCTGCTGATTATTGTCAGCCTGATTCTGATTGCCTTACTGGCGCCCTGGTTGACCTCGAGCGATGCGCTTGAGCCCAACCTCGGCCGGCGCCTGCAACCCCCCGGTAGCGAGCACTGGCTGGGCACCGATGAACTCGGTCGCGACATCCGCGACCGTATTATCTGGGGTTCGCGCATTACGCTGTACATCGTCGGCCTGGTGTCGATTATCGTGGTGCCGATCGGCCTGTTCATCGGTGTCGTTGCTGGCTATATCGGTGGCTGGGTCGATACGGTCCTGATGCGCCTGACCGATATATTCCTGGCCTTTCCGCGCCTGATCCTGGCGATGGCACTGGTCGCCGCACTCGGACCGGGCCTTGAAAATGCGGTGCTGGCGATTGCGCTCACCACCTGGTCACCCTTTGCCCGTATCGCGCGCGCCGAGGCGTTAACCATTCGCAATAGCGATTTTATTCTGGCCGCGCGTATGCAGGGCGTGAGTACGGCCGGTATCCTGGCGCGACACGTCGCCCCTTTGTGTATGTCGTCGGTGATCGTGCGCCTCACCCTGGACATGGCCGGAATCATCCTGACCGCGGCCGGGCTCGGCTTTCTGGGCCTGGGGGCACAGCCGCCAACGCCCGAGTGGGGTGCCATGATTTCACTCGGACGCCAGTACCTGATTGATCAGTGGTGGGTACCAACCATGCCGGGGATCGCGATATTGATTGTCAGCCTTGGCTTCAATCTTCTCGGTGACGGACTGCGCGATGTCTTCGATCCGAAGAGTGGCGGATAGCATGACCGATTCCCCATTGCTCAGCGTTGAAGATCTGCACGTGACCTATCACACGCCCACCGGCCCGGTGCTCGCGGTGAAGGGCGTCAGCTTTGAGCTGGGGCGCGAGAAGCTCGGCATCGTGGGTGAATCGGGTTCCGGCAAATCGCAAACCGGACGCGCGATACTTGGCCTCACTGCTCCCGGTGGCGAAGTGCGCGCAAAGCGACTCGAATTTGACGGCACCGATTTGTTGCACGCGAACAAGCGCACCATGCGCCGCATTCGCGGCGGCGGTATTTCAATGATCATGCAGGACCCGAAGTATTCGCTTAACCCGGTGATGACCGTCGGTAAGCAGATCGAGGAAGCCTTCCTGGTGCACAGTAATGACAGCAAGCGCGAAGCGCGCCGCCGCACCCTGGAGATGTTGCGCGCGGTGCAGATACGTGAACCGGAGCGGGTTTATCGCGCCTATCCGCACGAGGTGTCCGGCGGTATGGGGCAACGCATCATGATTGCGATGATGATGATTCCGGAGCCATCCATCATTATTGCCGACGAACCAACCTCGGCGCTCGATGTCACTGTCCAACTGCAAGTCCTCGCGGTGCTTGACGACATGATCAGCGAGCGTGGCATGGGGTTGATTTTCATCAGTCATGATCTCAATCTGATCGCGTCTTTTTGCGATCGAATCCTGATTATGTACGGTGGCCAGGTGATGGAAGAATGCCGAGCCGACGAACTGGCGCAGGCAAAGCATCCCTATACGCGCGGCCTGCTCAATTGTTTGCCGCGTCTCGATGGCAGCCAGGATGAACTGGCAGTGTTGCGCCGTGATCCGGCCTGGCTGGAAATTCGCGAGAAAATCTCGTGATCGATATTCAGGATCTGAACGTTGTTTTCGGTCACGGCAAACAGGCTTTTCACGCGGTGCGTCAGGTTTCGCTCGCGGTCGAGGCCGGGCAATCATTCGGTCTGGTCGGCGAATCGGGTTCCGGCAAGACCACGGTGTTGCGCGCGCTGGCGGGACTGCTGGATCGCGTTGCCAGCGTCAGTGGTGAGATGACGGTAGATGGCGAAAGTTTGCATCAGCAACGTTCGAAATCCTTCCGCCAGCGCGTGCAGATGGTGTTTCAGGATCCCTATGGGTCGCTGCATCCGCGCCACACGGTTGATACCATACTGAGCGAACCGGCGCGTGTGCATCGGCTCGACCGAATTGAGCAGCGCGTGGTGGCGGCGCTCGAGGAAGTCGGTCTCGACGCTTCTTTCCGCTTTCGCTATCCGCATCAGATTTCCGGCGGTCAACGCCAGCGAGTATCGGTGGCGCGTGCGCTGATTACCGAGCCCAGGATCGTGCTACTCGACGAGCCGACCTCGGCGCTAGACGTATCGGTGCAGGCGGAGGTGCTCAACCTGTTGATGCGCCTCAAGCGTGAGCGCGGTCTGACCTATGTGCTGGTCAGTCATAATCTCGCCGTGGTGGCACATATGTGCGAGACGCTGTCGGTGATGCAAAACGGTGCGATTGTCGAGACCATGAGCGTACAGCAATTGCGTGAGCATCATTCGACCATGCCCTACACGCGGCAGTTGCTCACCGCCAGTCTTGGCTACGACCGCAATGCGATCGACGCCTTCGAGGAATTTGGATCTTAGGGGGGAGTGGTCCCGGTGTTTAGCGTTAAGGAGTCGAAATAATGGCAATCATCGCCGTCGGTGGCATTCAACATGAAACCAACGTTTTCGGTCCTTACCCGGCCAGCTTTGAGGTGTTCGCGGCGCGCGACGAATGGCCGCCGCTGTGCCGGGGCGAGCGCATGCTCGAGGAAGTTGACGGCATGAACCTGCCGGTGACCGGTGCGATCGATCGCCTGCGTGAGCTTGGCCATCAAATCGTGCCACTGTTGTGGTGCTCGGCGACACCGTCGGCACAGGTTACCGAGGATGCTTTCGAGCGCATCTCTGCGATGTTTCTGGATACCTTGTCCACGACTCCGGTTGATGCGGTGCTGCTGGACCTGCACGGCGCCATGGTGTGCGCGCATTTGCCCGATGGTGATGGTGAGCTGCTACGTCGTATACGCACTGTGGTGGGTGATTCGGTGCCGATCGCGGCCTGTCTCGATCTGCACGCCAACGTCAGCGAGCAAATGGTGGCTGAATCGAGCCTGCTCGAAGTCTATCGAACCTATCCCCACGTCGATATGAGCGATAGCGGCGCGCGTACCGCCGATTTGCTTGATCTGTTGTTGCGCCACGGGCTGGCGCGATTTCCAGCGGTCGCGATGCGGCGCACCGATTTCCTGATTCCCCCGGTGTTCGGTTGTACCCTGGTCGATCCTGCCAGGGCCATCTACCAGCGCCTGCGAGACTTGATCCAGGATAAGGTTGCAGGGCTGTCGCTGGCCTGTGGGTTTCCGCTTTCCGATGTGCCTGAGGCTGGACCGGTGCTGGTTGCTTATGGATTTGATGCGCTGGCGGTTGAAAAGGCGGCCGATGATCTGCTCGGCGAAATTGAACGCCGCGAAGCCGAGTTCAAGGGGCGCCTCTATGATGTCGAGGAAGCGGTCGTTGAGGCGATGCGCTTATCAATCCCTGGAGCTGGACCTGTCATCCTGGCGGATTCCCAGGATAATCCGGGTGGTGGTGGTTCTGGTGATACCACAGAAATACTGCGTGAACTGGTTCGCCGCGGCGCGCAAAAGGCGCTGGTCGGGGTGATTAACGATGCCGCGGCGGCCGCGCAGGCGCACCAGGCCGGGGTGGGCGAGGTGGTTTCTATAAGTATTGGCGGAAAGTCGGGGCTACCCGGTAATGAGCCATTTGCCGCCGAGTTCCGTGTTCTGGCCTTATCCGATGGGCGTTTTCGAGCCAGCGGGCCGATGCTCGCCGGAGCTGAAATGGACTTCGGCCTCACGGCGCTGCTCGAAACCGGTGGCGTGCGCGTTGCCGTGGGTTCACGCGCTATTCAGACCATGGATCAATCGATGTTTCGCCACCTGGGTATCGAACCCTGCGAGCAGCGCATTATCGCGCTCAAAAGCAGCGTGCATTTCCGCAATGACTTTCAGCATTTTGCCGCTGCGGTATTGTCGGTAATCGCTCCCGGCCCGGTAACTGTTGATTTGACCAGGGTGCCGTTCAGTGATTCGCGGTTGCGTCGGCTTGCGCAAAAAGCCATAAAACCTGCGTTCGATGGCTGATTTTGCCGTCGGTATCCACATTTTTTGAACGAAGCAGGCGGTTGGTTGGCTTGATTCAGTTTCTGGACTGGTGTTAACTGGCACAGGGCAAAGCGAAGGAAAGTCATATGAAATTAATCGAAATAATCAAAGGAAAGCAAAAAGAGATCATCAAGATCAGGGCAGACAGAACAATCGCCGAGGCGGCGAACACCATTGCGCAGAACAAGATTGGTGCGCTGTTGGTAGATGACGAAGCCGGTACTATCGTGGGCATCCTGTCCGAGCGTGACATTGTTCGCGGCATGAGCCAGCACGGGGCCAATCTGCAGGACGTCAAAGTGTCGGAGTTGATGACCTCTAACCTGATCCGTTGTGCGCCGGGAGATACCGTCAATGAGGCCATGGCAATGATGACCGATCGACATATTCGTCATCTACCGGTGTTTGAGGGGGAGCAACTGGTCGGTTTTATCAGTATCGGCGACCTGGTGAAATGTCGCATGATGGAAGTACAGAGCGAAGCCGAGGCGCTGCTCCAGTACATCCATTCCTGAGCCATTTCCGTTCGAATAGCATCCTTTTTAACTGCTGCCGACAACAAACTGACGCAGTAATATGATGCGCGGAATGAACCACGATGCTGGCATTACGATTGAAGCCGTTCGGGATTTTTTCGGCCTGGTGCTGGCAAAGGATCGCGTGACGCTGGGGCTGATCGACGAGTCCGTAGCGGACCTGCAGTTGCTACCGCAGGGATTCGTTTTCTCTCTGCCTGCGCTGCACGTCCTGCTCGATCCTGAAGCCAGTCTCACCTATACCGAGTTCCGCGCGCTGATTTACAACTCGACGCTCAACCAGGAGTTAAGTGCCTTCGACGCTGAAGTGACTCTGTTCAAGTCCACTGGAAAAACCGATACCAGCCTGTATTGCTTGCGACAACAACAGCAAGCTTAGCGGCCGTTGCCAAAAAGCAGTTATTGGTCATATCGTGGGCTTATGGATGTTTCGGGTCAACGAACGCAAATTGCGATAAGAGGCCGATCTTCAGGCTTGCCACTGGTGTCGATGAAGTGTCCGCCACGGGACACGAGACCTGGCCTGACTGGCTGCAACTAGTGGCCGGCCCGGCAGGCGAGGGCAGACTCCGCAATGCTGGCTGCCAGTGGGTGGTGCTGCCCGGTCCGGATTCTTGCTGATTTCCTTTTCCTGATCGCTACCCGGCGGTTGCGGATTGCTCCTGGCGCCCGCGCAATGTCGGTCATCGCGAACGCCTGATTCCCTTGCCCGGCATCACGCCCACGACTACCGAGCGCTTCAATCTTCTACTCAGTCGATTGTGCGGCACTCGGAAAATCCAATGCGACCCATTTGATTCGCATTTCGCCATGCGGGCTTTTAGTCATTGCCTATTGATCCGCTCGAATATATGGTACCCGCTGTGAAGGTGTCCACAATGTGGATTAAACGGGAAGTCGGTGCGAATGTTCATTCATTCAATGCCAACGCTGCCCCCGCAACGGTAAGCAGGTTTAACCTGCGAGCCCGGAGACCGGCCTTTACAACTTGCTGATACGGCTGATGGCAAGCGGTTTTACTCCGCCAGCCCGGCGTATTTTTTCTTGCCTTTTATCGGTACGGGCGGTGCCGGAGGTTCAAAAATGTCCAGAAAACTGTTTCGAACGGTTGTCCCAACCGTGTTTTCCCTGCTGGCCTCGGCGCCGATTTTTGCCCAGGATGATAGCGAGCCAATGGTAATTGTTGTAACGCCTTCCGGAATCGAGCAATCGGTCAACGAGGCTAATACGACACTTACGGTTATCGACCAGAAAACCATCGAAGAATCAAACGCGAGGTCGGTGGCGGAGTTGCTGCGCGGTCAGGCTGGCGTGAACGTCAGCGATTTTTTCGGTGATGGTAGCCAGGCCACAATCGATTTGCGTGGCTTCGGTCCTACCGCAAGCAGCAATACACTGATACTGCTCGATGGCAGAAGGCTGAATAATTCTTCGGACACTGGCGCGCCTGACCTGTCTCTGATCGACATAGATGATATTGCGCAGATCGAAATACTGCAGGGCAGTAGCGGCGTGCTGTATGGCAACCAGGCGGTGGGTGGTGTGGTCAATATCATTCGCAAAAAGTCGTTCGAGGATAGTGCCAGGATTAGTGTCGGCGGCGGGAGTTACGATGCACATCGGGTTAGCGTTTCGGGAAACAAGGTGTTTGGGCGCAACCGGATAACTGCTTCTGCTACTGACTGGAGTACTGACAACTACCGCGATAATAACGAATCGGATAGCCAGCGCCTGTCCTTGCGTGCGGAAAGAATCGCTAATGGGCTGACCACCTTCATCGAAGCCGAGGCTGTCGATGAAGATATCAATACGCCCGGTGCGCTGCTCAAAGATGAGCTGGATGATGACAGGAAGCAATCCCTGGACTTTTACAAGGATGATTACTTTAAAACCGAAACCCGTATGGTGCGGGCTGGTTTGAGCAAGGTGCTGGATGAAGGGCGCACGGTCAGTTTTGACTTTACCAATCGTGATACCGACCGCGATTTTATTCAGACCTTTCGCCCATTCCCGGGTTCAAAGACTACTCAGGATCGCGATAACCAGCTTTATGCGGCCAGCTATCAGGTTGTGCCGCCCGACTCCGATATCCTGACCAGTTACGTGGTTGGCTTCAATCGCGATGACACGGATTACAAACTGGATTCTGTATTCGGGACCCAGAAAATCGACCAGTCTATCAACGACGTTTATCTTTCTTCACAATGGTCGACCGGCGCGCGTGGAAACCTTGATGCCGGTGTGCGCTACAGTGACCAGCAGGCCGATATTGAAGACAAGAACTTTGATGATTCTTTAACGGTTTTCAGTCTCGGCTACAGTCATAGTTTCGATACGGTGAAACTATTTGTCAGGGCGGATCAGAACTTCCGCTATCCAACCGTGGAAGAACATACCAATGTGCCTTTTGGTGATGAACCCGGGCTTGATACCCAGACCGGCGTGTCGATGGAGATCGGGGTGGAGTACCGCATGGTTCAGAGCTACATCCGCGCGACTGTATATCGTATCGACCTGGACGACGAGATTGCCTTCGATTCATCTTCGGCCAACATTAATCTCGACGAGACCACGCGTAACGGGTTGATTCTGGAAGCTTCCAGGCAGTGGTCCAGCGCGATTGAGACCCGCCTCAGTATTACTGTCCTCGACGCCGAAATATCGGATGGTGAATTCGACGGTAAAGACCTGCCACTGGTGCCGGAACGTACTCTCAGGCTGGATGGTAGCTATCGTTTCAGCCCCGAATTGTTTGCCGGCGTGGAAATCATTGCGATCGATGAGCAGGTTTTCGGTGGCGATTTTGCCAATGACCTGGAAAAACTTGATTCCTACGAAGTCGTCAATGCGCACGTTTCCTATGATTATAAAAACTGGGCGCTGGGCTTGCGTGTGAATAACCTGCTGGATGAGGAGTACAGCGAAATCGGTAATCAGTTCACCGATTTTTCGGGCTTCCCGGTGACGACCATCGAACCGTCTTATTACCCATCCCCGGAACGTAATTTCTGGGTGAGCGCGAAAGTCAGTTTTTAGCCCGCATATCTCACCGATTTCCTTAGCGAGGCCGTCAAAGTGTGCTTTACGGCGTCCGCAGCAGGAACTCGGTGAGATATGCGGGCTTAGCCTGTAGGGGAGGGCCTGAAGTGAACGCAGGTGCCTCCCCTTGATTCAATTAGCGCAAACGAAGCTGATTTTAAATTAGAATGCGTCCATGAATCGTTGCCTGCTGACAATCACAACCCTGCTCGGACTCGTGCTATCGCCGGTCGGCGGGCAGGCAGGTTCAGTAAAAGGCATTGTCTCGCTCGATCTGTGCACCGACTGGATGCTGTTGAAGTTCGCCGACCCGGCGCAGGTGCGCGCCTACTCTCCGCTGCTGTACAAATACCATGCGGACTGGGTGCCGCTCGACCTGCCGGTGCACGACGGCAGTCTTGAGCATATCCTGCAACTCGAACCGGAGCTGCTGATCAGCGGCGAGTACAACGCGATTCTGCTGCGCAAACGTTTGCAGCAGCTCGGTAAGAAAGTCGAGGTGCTGGCGCTGCCGACTACACTGGATAGCATTCAAGCCTACCAGGCTGAATTCCTCAGGTTGATTGACGCCAATGAAGGCTCCGGGGCGGTGGGTTGGGACATAACCTATCCGCCGCGCCACCAGTCGCTGCTGCTGCTCGGTGCCAACGGAATCGGTACCGGCACCAATACCCTTGAAGACGACCTGCTGCGCAAGGCAGGCTGGATTAACTATATTGACGCCAATGGCTATGTCAGCCTGCAGATGGAGCGCATTGTCGCCAATCCTCCGGATGCGATTTACTCATCGGCGCCACTGTCGAATTCACTGGCCAACCTGTTTGTTCGCCATCCCGCGATCCAGTCACTAATGTCTGCGAACGAAACCCCGCGCGCTGAGAACTGGCGCTGGCAATGTCCCGGGCCCTGGAGCCTTGAACTGATACAGGAGCTGTCGCTGTGGAAAAGCTCCTGAATCCCGCCCTGCTACTGTTGCTGCTGCTGGTTGCGTTGCTGTCACTGACCATCGGCACCCTGGACCTTGACGTCAGCTCCGCTCTGGCTAACTGGTTTTCCAATTTGTTGACTGGCGAGGTGTTAACCCGGGAGGCGCTCATCGTCGGTGAGATCAGGCTGCCGCGTACGCTTTTGGCGTTGGTGGTTGGTGCGGCGATGGGAATGTCCGGAGCGGCTTTACAGGGGCTGTTGCGTAATCCACTGGTCGACCCGGGTTTGATCGGAGCGAGCCAGGGTGCGGCGCTCGGCGCGGCACTGGTATTTTACTTCAATATTTTCCCCGGACTCGGAACACTGGCCACACCGATCGCGGGCCTGGTCGGTGCGGCATTGACGCTGTTTATTCTCATGGGACTGTCAGGCTCCATGGCGCGGCCCGCCATCATCATCATGGCGGGGCTTGCTATTTCTACCTTGTCGAGTGCGCTTCTCGCCGTGGTGCTGAACTTCGCACCCAATCCCTACGCGATGCAGGAGCTTGTGTTCTGGTTGCTGGGCTCGGTATCCAATCGTGGCCTCGATAACCTGGCAATCCTGTTTCCGGCCTTTGTGATCGGTTCGATCATGCTATTGACGCAGCGCAAGTTACTGCTCGGCCTCAGTCTGGGTGAACAGGTCGCCGACAGTATGGGGCTGGAAGTGACCAAACGCGGCAGGTACATCGTCCTGGGGACCGCGTTGCTGGTCGGGTCGTCGGTTGCCGTAGCCGGTAACATCGGCTTTATCGGTCTTATCGTGCCGCATCTCATGCGTCCCCTGGTCAGATACCGCCCGGACCGATTGCTGCTGCCGTCGGCACTGGCGGGTGCGGTCTTCGTGTTGCTCGCGGATATACTGGTGCGCCAGCTACCACCTGAACGCGAACTCAAGCTTGGCGTGTTGACCGCGCTCGTCGGCGCCCCGTTTTTTGTGTGGCTGGTGTGGAAGGAGCGGCAGCGATGGCTTTGATGTCGATCGACAGCCTGGCGGTGCAGCAGCGCCTGTTTGATGCCAGCCTCGAAATCCATGAGGGTGAAGTGCTCGGTCTGATCGGCCCCAATGGTGCCGGTAAATCAACCTTGCTGAATGCGATTACCGGATTGCTGCCGCGCAGCGGTCGCATCAGCCTGGATGGGCAAAGCCTGGAGCAGCTTGGCAGCCTGCAAAGGGCGCGGCAGATTGCACTGCAACCCCAGTTCATCGAGAGCGTCTGGGCGCTTTCGGTGCACGATATTGTGTCTATGGGTCGCCTGCCCTGGGGGGATAGTGATCAAAGCATTATTCGCCAGGTGATGGAGCAGGCCAATATCACCGAATTCGCCGCTCGCCACGTGGACGAGTTGTCCGGTGGTGAGCGTGCGCGCGTCTGGCTTGCGCGCGTACTGGCGAATCAACCCCGGGTGTTGCTGGTGGATGAGCCGGTGGCTAACCTCGACATCCATTACCAGCAGGAAGTGATGCAGATACTGGTGGACTATGCGCGCGCCGGGCATGCTGTCGTGATTGCGATACACGATCTGAGCCTGGCGGCACGTTATTGCGACCGGCTGTGTCTGATGGATAATGGCAGAATCGTGAAAACGGATACTATCGGTGCGGTGCTCAGTAGCGAGATACTGTCACCCGTATTCAATGTCGAAGTCTACGTTGACCTGGAAAACCAGCCGCCGGTGG
>Ga0316187_10002522_pt1 | contig 15942 bp, 13 predicted proteins | sample CroRivburrow1_MG_FD_204927 | JGI IMG/M metagenome (GOLD analysis project Ga0316187, IMG submission 204927) | Coastal sediment microbial communities from Maine, United States - Cross River worm burrow 1 | ecosystem: Environmental > Aquatic > Marine > Coastal > Sediment | place: USA: Maine... | reverse complement strand
CCCCGATCGGCACAGCGGCAAGCGTGAAATAGGCGCCGAAAAGCATGCCTCGATAACAGGCGCTATGAAGTTTAGGCAACATCAATCAACCGTTTCGATTAAGCAGATAATCAACCACCAGTCGCACACCGGCTCCGGTTGCGCCCACCGGAGAGAGGTCGGTTCCCTTCATATCCCAGGCTGTGCCAGCAATATCGAGATGTGCCCACGGGATATCATCAACAAAACGGGAGAGGAAACAGGCCGCGGTAATGGTACCAGCCTCTCGTCCGCCGATGTTTCTGATGTCGGCGATCTTGCTCTTGATCTGCTCCTGATACTCCTCATACATCGGCAGCTCCCAGACACGGTCATGGGTATGGTCGCCTGAGATTTTAAGGCCGCTCTTCAACTTTTTACTGCTGCCCATCAATCCTGTTGCCTGAGCACCCAATGCAATCACACATGCACCGGTCAGTGTGGCAAAATCGATGATCTCCGCGGGCTTCTTCTCGGCCGCATAGGCAAGCGCATCAGAGAGGATAATTCGCCCTTCAGCATCAGTGTTGAGCACTTCGATGGTCACACCTTTATATGTGGTGACAATATCTCCAGGCTTATAAGCAGCTCCACCTAGAAGGTTTTCAGTTGATGGGATCACACCCAGCAGATTCACCGACAGATTCATGTCAGTCACAGCCTTAAAGATGCCAAGCACAGCGGCAGAACCGCACATATCGAACTTCATCTCATCCATCGCCTGCCCGGGCTTGATTGAGATGCCGCCGGCATCAAATGTCAGGCCCTTACCAACCAGAGCGACTGGCGCATCACCTTTTTTGCCACCATTGTACTCCAGCACGATAAATCGCGGCTCTTTGGCTGAACCCTGATTCACCGCAAGCAGGGCAGTAAACCCGGCTTTCTCAATCGCCTTTTTGTCCATCACAGTTACTTTCAGTTTTTTGTGTTTAAGTGCTGCTGCCTGATCACCCAGAAATTCCGGCGTACAGACATTGCCCGGTTCGTTGCCCAGATCACGGGCAAAATTGGTTCCGCTCGCAACGGCCCTGGCAGTTGCCACGGCAGCTTCGGCTCCATCCAGATCACGACGTGATGGGATCATGATGGTGAGTGAACGCAAAGCGCGCTTGTTCTCTCTCTTTTTGGTCTGGTACTTATCAAACGTGTAGAGACCCAGCCATACACCTTCGGCAATCGCCTGCACTCTGTCAGCCAGGGATGTACCTTTCACATTCAACTCTGGAAAATAGATCGAGACATCACGAGCACCGCTGGTTTCAAGCTTACGTGCAGTTTTAGATGATAGAGCCCGCAGCTTCTGCAACGTCAGCTTTTTCTCATCGCCAACTCCAACCAGTTCAACACGCTGCGTATAGGTGCCTTCAACATCATAGAGCGTGTTTGAAACACCAAAATCGCCGGAGTTGTCGAATTTCCTCAAAAAAGAGCCGAGCACCTTGCCGGTTGCATCCTGCAACTCCCTGCCCGACCCGGTCAGCTTGCGTCCATCCAGTAGCGGTAGAACCACCGCATCATCACGCTGCTTATGGGCGCTACCCGCCTTGACTGAAATCTCGATCATGCTGACTCCTTATTAACTATCCTAATTTGGAAAAAGTTCATTTTCTCTTCCGTGACCCGAAGATAATGGAAAAAATGAAAAAGAAAAGGCCGCCACATGCGTGACGGCCTTCCTGTTTTTAACGCTCCTCGACGGACCGGAATTATACTGAGTAGTAAAGTTCCATTTCCATTGGGTGAGGACGCATGCGTACTTCATTAACTTCTTCCATCTTCAATTCGATGTAAGCGTCAATCATATCATCTTCCATCACGCCGCCGGTCTTCAGGAAGTCACGATCTGCATCGAGTGCCTGCAAAGCCATTTCCAGATCAGAACAGACTGTTGGGATCTTCTTGCCCTCTTCAGGAGGAAGATCGTACAGATTCTTATCAGCAGCTTCACCCGGATCAATCTTGTTCGCAACACCGTCCAGACCCGCCATCATCATGGCAGTAAATGCCAGATAAGGGTTAGCGGTGCAGTCAGGGAAGCGCACTTCGATACGGCGAGCCGGATCAGAGTTTACAACCGGGATGCGGATAGAAGCTGAACGGTTACGGTTTGAGTAAGCCAGCATCACTGGAGCCTCAAAGCCTGGAACAAGCCTCTTATACGAGTTGGTAGAAGCATTGGTGAATGCGTTCAATGCACGTGCGTGTTTGATGATGCCACCGATGTACCACAGCGCTTCCTGCGACAGGTTGGCGTACTTATCACCAGCGAACAGGTTCTTGCCTTTGAGCCACAGTGACTGGTGAACATGCATGGCAGTTCCATTGTCGTTGTAGATTGGCTTAGGCATGAAGGTTGCAGTTTTGCCGTGTGCATGTGCCACATTGTGAACCACATACTTGTACCACTGGCACTTATCAGCCTGCTCGATCAACTCACCGAACTTCATCGCCAGCTCACACTGACCTGCTGTTGCCACTTCGTGGTGGTGACACTCCATGTGGATGCCAAGGTCAGTCATGACCAGAGACATGTCGTTACGAATCTCGTGTAGAGAGTCGACCGGAGGAACCGGGAAATAACCACCCTTAACGCCTGGACGGTGACCGTGGTTACGCATCATGCCATCAGAAGCATCAGCAAAGTTCTTGCCTGAGTTCCAAGCAGCTTCCTCGGATTCAATCTGGTAGCCACAGCTGCCCATTTCGTTGTTCCAGGTTACGCCGTCAAAGATGAAGAACTCCAGCTCAGGACCAAAGTATGCTGTATCAGCGATACCTGCAGAGCGGATGTAGTTCAGTGCACGCTGGGCTATCTGACGTGGGCAACGGTTGTAATCCTGGCCGGAAATCGGGTCGATCACCTGAGCAACCAGCACCAGTGTGCAGGCCTCAAAGAAAGGATCGATATTCGCGCTTGCCGGATCCGGAATCAGTGCCATGTCTGAATTATTAATATCACACCAGCCTGCTACAGATGATCCGTCGAAGGCAAAGCCATCTTCGAAGCAGTCTTCATTCAGCTCGTGTATTGGATATGTTACGTGCTGCCATTTGCCGCGTGTATCGGTAAACCGAACATCAACAAACTCGCACTCGTTCTCTTCGATCAAATCGAAGACTTTTTTGATTGCGTCACTCACAGTGTGTCTCCTGTTGGAAATAAAATATAGACCCATCCATATTTTTGAAGAGGGCAGGATTACATAAGACCGTCTGATTGGCAAATCAGCCACGCAGGATGTGTAGCTTAAGACTCCCGGAAGGAATGCGTGATCGGATAACGGCGATCCCGGCCAAATGCACGCCGTGTAATCTTCACGCCCGGAGGCGACTGTCGTCTTTTGTATTCAGCCGTGTGCAACATCCCCACAACCCGCTTTACCTCATTGGTATCAAAGCCGAAAGCTGCAATCTCATCGACAGAGAGCCGATCTTCAATCGTCGCTTTCAGAATGGTATCCAGCTCATCGTAACCGGGTAGTGAATCGGAATCCTTCTGATCGGGTCTGAGCTCCGCAGATGGCGGCTTATCAATGGTGTTTTGTGGAACAACTTCGCGCACTTCGTTGATAAAACCAGCCAGCGCAAAGACATCGGTCTTCCAGACGTCCTTGAGCACGGCAAAGCCGCCTGCCATATCGCCGTAGAGCGTAGCATAACCGACCGCCATCTCAGACTTGTTGCCGGTGGTCAGAAGCATGCGTCCGGTCTTGTTAGAGATCGCCATCAGCAACATGCCGCGGCTTCGGGCCTGAATGTTCTCTTCGGTCACATCCGGTTCAGCTTTTCCCCATGCGGCAAACGTATCTTTCAAAACAGCTTCAACTGCCTCAACCGGTCCGGCGATAGGAAGCGTCACACTTTCAATACCAAGGTTCTCTACCAGCGCCTCAGCATCAGATATGGAGTGATCACTTGAAAATTTCGAAGGCAGCAACACACCCAACACGTTTTCCGCACCCAGTGCCTCGACGGCAACCGCGGCAGTCACAGCTGAATCAATTCCACCGGAGAGTCCGATTAATACCTGCTGGCATCCATTTCTCCGTACATAGTCACGCACACCAAGTACCAGAGCATCATAAACCTGCTCCATTGAATCTGGAAGTGCCGCAATATCAGCCTGGCCCACTAGCTCCATATCCACGACAGGCAGAGCAGCTTCAAAAAGGGTGGCGCGCATTAACAGATCGCCGGATGCATCCATCACATGCGAGCCGCCATCAAAGACTACCTCATCCTGCCCACCCACCGGATTCACATAGACCACCGGAGCAGCAAAACTTTTTGCACGCTTGCTCATCAGTGCTTCGCGCTCAATCTGCTTATTCATATGGAATGGTGAGGCATTGAGATTTAACCAGACATCCGCAGCCAATCCGGCCTGCTTCTCTGCCAGTGAGTCGCTCCAGATATCCTCACAGATTCCTACACCGACGCGCCAGCCATTCAGATCAAAAACAACTCTTTCACCACTGCCTGGGGTGAAATAGCGAAGCTCATCAAACACGCCGTAGTTGGGCAGGTGTTGCTTATCATAAACACCAATCAATTCACCCTTGATAGCAATAAATGCACTGTTCCTAAGCGCTCCATTATCACAACGCGGGGCCCCGAACACCACGGCACAACGACCACTGGCAGCAACAATCTCATCCACAGCAAACCGGGCAGCTTCCATAAACGATGGTCTGAGAAGCAGGTCTTCCGGCGGGTATCCGGTAACCGCAAGTTCAGGGAAGGCGATCAGATCACACCCGGCATCTTCAGCCTGATTAACCGCATCAATGATCAGCCCAATATTGCCGGTGATATCGCCCACTCTGGGCGCAATCTGTGCCAGCATAATTTTCATGACAGTTCCTTCACTCCAGATTCCTCACCCATATCACTGTTCATCTTTCTCACAAACATCGCATCCCCATAGGAGTAGAATCGATATTGCTGCTCTTTAGCATACTCATAAGCAGCCATTATACGCCTGTGCCCTGCCAATGCACTCACCAGCATCAGAAGTGTCGACTTCGGCAGATGAAAGTTGGTCAGTAGTGCATCCACAACTTTAAAGCGATAGCCGGGAAAGATGAAGATATCGGTACGCCCTGAACCTGGCCTGACACCTTCACTGCCAGCCGCTGCCTCCAGCGTACGCAGTGATGTTGTTCCAACCGCTACGATACGGCGCCCTTCCTGCTTGGCACGCTTGATCTGCTCTGCAGCTGTCGCCGGGATATGGTACGCCTCTTCATGCATCACATGCTCATGCACACTCTCCACCTGCACCGGTTGAAAAGTTCCGGGACCGACATGCAACGTGACATGTACAAAGGTTGCACCTGCAGCCTCCATCTCTTTCATCAGGGTCTCTGTCAGGTGAAGGCCTGCTGTCGGTGCTGCAACAGCACCAGGCTGGTTGGCAAACACGGTCTGATATCGGTTTTTATCCTCTTCGCTGTCGGGTCTGTCGATATAGGGGGGAAGTGGCATATGGCCGTTCATTTCAATCGCTGCCATCACATCTGCAGCTTTGAGATGAACCCGAACCTCTTTACCTTCGCGGGAAAGAATCTCAGCAGTGAACCCATCGGCAATCGTAATGCTCTCTCCAGCCTTAAGCGGTTTGTTCGCCTTTCCCCAGGCAAGCCATTCATCAGCCACACCTGTCGGCTCAAGCAGCAGCAGCTCCACTCTGCCTCCACTCAGCTTTTTTCCGAGCAGGCGGGCAGGAATCACACGGGTATCATTGAGAATCCACAGGTCCCCAGGCTGCACCAGTTGTGGAAGATCAGTGATGTGCCTATCCAGAAACAGGTCGGACTGAACATCAAGCAGGCGCGATGCGTCCCTTTCCGGCAACGGATGCGCGGCAATCAGATGCCCCGGAAGGTCATAGTTAAAATCGGTAAGTTGCATGCAGAAAATATCTATAAATGAAGTGACTTATGCTTTTTTCAAGACCTTAAACAGGGCCTTGTGCAGATCTTTAGCCCTGAACGGTTTAGCGACAAACATCTCAGGCTGACTCTCTTCGGGAAGGCTCTCTATCTCCACCGCACTGTAGCCGGAGACGAGAACAACAGGTATTCGGGGATTGATTTCACGCATCCTCTTCATCGCATCCACACCACCCAGCTTTGGCATGGTTATATCGAGCAACACCGCAACAATCTCTTTCTGATGTTTACTAAAAGCTTCCACTCCCTCCAGTCCATCGGCTGCCCGCAAAACATCAAACCCAAGATGTTTAAGAAAGAGGGTCGCCACTTTTTGTACTGCCGGATCGTCGTCGACTACCAGAACGGTTCCTTCACCCTGCCATCCATCCATCTCTGAAGTCTGCACCACCTGTTTCCTTACTGCCTGATAGGCACGGGGAAGAATAATCCTGAATTTACTGCCTCTTCCGGCTTTACTAACCACTTCGATCACGCCCTTATGCCCATGGATAATTCCGAGCACGGCAGAGAGCCCCAGGCCCGTTCCGCTCTCTTTTCTGGTAAAGAACGGATCAAAAATCTTTTTAATTGTTTGATCCGTCATGCCGCAACCTGAATCAGCGATGGTAACAAACACATATTTGCCTTCGGGAAGGTCACTGCCGTTGTACTGCTTGTCCAGAAACTCCCTGTTTGCATACATGATGCCGGTACGTATCCGTATATTGCCAATATCTGAGCCAATCGCTTCGGCCGCATTAATGATAAAGTTCAGAATGACCTGCTGGATCTGTGCCTTGTCCGCCTCGATGGAAAGTGGCTCCTCATCAAGCCTCAACTGCAGATCAATATTCTGATCAAGGGAAGCCTTGATCAAACTACCCATGTCCCGCACAAGCCCATTTAGCTCCAATAGACCCTTGGAGTGCGTACTCCTGCCGGCATAGGCAAGCATCTGTTTACATAGCTCCGCAGCCTGGTCACACGTCTCTTCAATATTGTCGAAATGTTCACTGGCCGGTGATGGCTCTTTCACGGACATCCGGGCCAGTTCGGCATTACCCATGATGGCTGCCAGAAGATTGTTGAAATCGTGGGCGATACCACCGGCTAGCACGCCGAGCGACTCCAGCCGCTGGGAGTGCTCCAGCTGACTCTGCAACAGAAGATTCTGCTCTTCGTACTTTTTACTCTCGGATATGTCACGACAGGAAGTAAGGAAAGATGGCTGACCATCAAAAAGAACAGGGCCTCCCTGAACTTCGGCGATAAACATTTCACCGTTTTTACGCAGCAGCGTTTCCTCCACCAAAGGCACGGTGACATTTTCCTTCATCTGGATATTCATCCGTTCAATGGCCATGAGATGATAGTCGGGATGGACATAGTCCAGAACCGGTGTTCCCAGTACATCTTCAATAGCATCGATGGCAAACAGCTTCATGGCAGCAGGGTTCATATAAACCCATTTCCCATCACGATGTACCCCCACAGGGTTGGGTGAATTCTCAAGTAGAGCCCGGTGGTTGGCTTCACTTTCAGTCAGCCGCATTGCCTCCTGCTTCAGCCTCTCTTTTGCCTCTTGCAGTAGCAGCCCACTGCGCTCCCTCATGGTTGTCGTCAAATAGGCCACCAGGGAAAATGCCAGATAGACCATCCCCATATATGCCATATCCCGCCAGATAAATGTCAGATAACCATTTTCCGGCCATCCGGCTGACCAGAAGGAGAGAATGGCCAAGGCATAAACGGCAGACCAGAGAAGGCCTGCACTGGCTCCAAGCATAAAGCAGACAACAAAAGGAAATCCCAGTACCCACAGATACCCCAATCCGGTGGTGCCACCATGAAAAAACATGAAAAAGAAGAGAATGGCTGCATGGGCAGTAAGAATGGCTCTTAGCCAGAAAAGAGGTGCGCCATGAGATGACCACCAGAGTGTAAAACTAAGCGTGAAAACCATGCCCAGTTCGCTCCAGCCAAGAGCATCATGGCCATGACCAAAATTGACGGCACTGAAAACAGTCAGAAAAGCTATACCGGCTATGATGCAATAGCGGAGAACTTTCACCTGTATCAGCAGGCTCTCTTCATTCACCGACGAGAAATCTTCAGCGGTCGTCGAATGGCTCTCAGGGTTCATACAATTCGGGCCTTACGCATCATTTAATCAATGGTCTCCACTCCGGAAGGAGTCCCCATCAGCACAACATCAGCGCCCTGATGTGAAAAGATACCATTGGTCACCACGCCAGGAACTGAATTCAGATGATCCTCCAGCCCAAGCGCATCGGTAATAGTCAGGCCATACACATCAATAATAATGTTACCGTTATCGGTGATAAACCCTTCACGGAGCTTCGGTTTTCCGCCCAGCTTTTCAGCCACGCCTGTGACCAGCTCTCTGGCCATGGGAATAACCTCAATTGGCAACGGGAATGCGCCAAGATGTTCAACACGTTTGGTCTCATCGACAATGCAGATGAACCTGTCCGATGCAGCTGCGACAATCTTTTCCCGGGTAAGTGCGCCGCCTCCACCCTTGGTCAGGTTCTTGCCGGCATCAAACTCATCAGCACCGTCAATATAAACAGAGAGAGAGTCGACCTGGGTCAGTGCTTCGTTAAGATCCAGCACCGGGATGCCATGCCCAGCCAATCGCTCAGCCGTAGCTTCCGAGCTTGCCACTGTGCCTTTGATTCTATCTTTCATCGTCGCCAGCGCGTCAATAAACATATTGGCTGTTGATCCTGTGCCAACACCGACGATACTGCCCTCAACCACATAGGCAAGCGCTGCCTCAGCCACTTTCTGCTTCATCTCATCCTGTGTCATGCATCCCTCCTGTCGGTTTTATAAGCCGTAAAAAATCGTAGCTGACCCTAACGGATCACTGTGCTCTTTCCAGTAAAATTCACAACAATTGGAGGAGTTAAGTCGACTCGGTTATGCTATCGCCATGCTCACAGCTCAGATCGACATCATTATTACCCTGCTCTTCTTTATCGGCCTGGGGCAGCTTGCCTGGCTTTCGGTAATGATGCTTCGCAGGGAGGTTGCTTCAGAAGCACTCTGTGCTGCACTGCCGCCGATGATCTCGATATGGGTGCTGCTCTGGCCACTTTATGAGCACCCGATCTGGATCTGGGCAGGCATCATGCTGCTCGGCCTCCCTATCCTGCTCGCCTTCACTGTCAACACCCGCTTCTGGCAACATCTTCGCCTGGCATGGTCTGGGCCACTTCATACAGATGAACCGCCTCAGATGTGGCCGCTACTCTCTCTCATCTCCGCCCTTGCTGTTGCTGCTGCCTTTTTCCAGCGCTCCCCCGAATTCGGTCTGGGCATCGGTCTTGCTGCATGTCTGGCCTTTCCCGCTGCTGAGCTACTGGATCGGGGCAGGTATATACAACTCGGTTTTCCACGCCACCCTGAACAGACACTGATCGGCCATATCGGTCTGGTCTTCTCCACCGCCCTGTTGTGCGGTTGGGCTATCCATCTCTACCATGGTATCGAGTGGCAGCGTCTCTTTATTGCCACACTGCTGGTTGGCATTGCTGCCTCTGCCATCAGAGCATTTATTCCCACCCACTTCACACTGCCTCTGGCCACATTTTGCATGGGCCTGACGCTGTGGCTGCTGTAGTGGCCAGACAGGATTGAATCATGAACCCAACTGATGTCGACAGACTGATTAAGATAGCATTGAAAGAGGATGCTGCAGACCATGACCTTACCTGCATTGCCACCATTGAAGAGGGACTGCAGGGAGAGGCACAGATCACTGCCAAGGCTGCAGGTCGACTCTCCGGCATCACGCTGGCCAGCGCAGTCTTTGAACAGGTCGATCCGGCTATTGAACAGAATTGGCTGGTTGCTGATGGCGATGCTGTTAAACCAGGTACCCTGCTCTGCAAACTCAAAGGCTCGGTACACTCACTGCTTGCAGCCGAGCGAACTGCCCTGAATTTCCTGCAGCACCTCTCAGGCATAGCCACAGCAACATCCCGCTTTACTGAAGCGCTTACTGGCACCAGCTGTCAGGTTGTAGACACTCGCAAGACCACGCCCGGTTTACGCATAGCGGAGAAAGGTGCAGTAGTTCATGGTGGCGGCAGCAACCATCGCATGGATCTTCAGTCCGGCATGCTGATTAAGGAGAACCATATCGAAGCATGTGGTTCGATCACCGACGCGGTCGGAAAATGTTATGCCCTGAGCGACTCAACATGGGTCGAAGTGGAGTGTGAAACCTTTGAGCAACTTGAGGAGGCAATTGACGCCTGCCCCAATATTATTCTTCTGGACAACATGACCCCGAGTGAGGTGGCAAAGGCACGTGAAATCACCCCCACATCGATCCTGCTGGAGGCATCGGGCAATATTACACTGGAAAATGCCCGCAGCTATGCGGAGACAGGTGTAGACCGTATCGCTATCGGTGCAATCACCCACTCCGCCCCTGCGCTGGATCTCTCCATGCGTGTTACCTCAGGAGAGAGTGGCACGCCATGAACTCGAATCGTGATGCCATTCTGGCCCGGCTTGGCAGCAGCAGTAGACCGGTTTCTGGCGATGCACTGGCGCAGGAGTTGGGACTGAGTCGGGCAGGCATCTGGAAACATATCCAGAGCATGCGCAAGCAGGGTATCAGAATCGAATCCTTTACAGGCCAGGGGTATCAACTCAGATCCGATGTGCTCAGCCCCGCCATGTTTCGAAGAGAGCTGGGCGATAGCCTGATCGGTTCCGAATGCATGGTGGTTGATGAGATCGACTCTACCAACCGGGAGGCAATGCGACAGGCTGAGGCCGGAGCCAATGAAGGGCTTGTCATCATCGCCAATCGGCAATCCGAGGGGCGAGGCCGCCTGGGAAGATCCTGGCATACGGCAGAGCATGATTCACTTGCTCTCTCAATTCTTCTCCGTCCGACCCTGCCACCGGAGAAGGTACCCCAACTCTCGCTGCTGACAGCTGTGGCGCTGCACAAAGCCCTGTCATCGTTTGCATCCGGCATTACTATCAAGTGGCCCAATGATATTCTTTACGACGGTGCAAAGGTTGCCGGCATCCTGACCGAAATGCGCGCTGAGCCCGGTTGTGTACACGCCGTCGTAATCGGTATCGGTGTGAATATCCGAAGGCCTGAAGAGGGCTGGCCGAAAGAGATTACGCAACGGGTAACCGACCTCTCAACGGCAAGCCGAAGAGAGCTGGGCAGACTGGATGCGGCAGTGTCTATCATCAGGGCCATGGAGAGCAGCTATAGTGAATATCTGGCCGATGGTTTTGCACCTGTTCGTGAGGCATGGTGGCAGGCACATGCCGCCAGCGGCCACCAGGTTCGTGCTCACGGAAGCAGCGGCTACGTCGAGGGTATTGCCGAGGCACTGGATGATGATGGTGCCCTGCTGTTGCGGGTCAATGGTCAGTTGCAGCGTTTTATTGCCGGAGATATTGAGTTGATGGATATGAATAGAGAGGGATGGATGGACAGCAACAGATGAAACGTTTTCTTGTAGTCGATATTGGTAACACCCAGATGGTCTTCGGCCTCTTTGAGGGTGAGAAGCTATGTTCCCACTGGCGCCTCTCCAGCAGCCACAGCATCACATCTGATGAGCTGGCCTGGCAGTTACACGGCATGTTTGAACAGTTCGGCCATCAGCCGAAAAACATCCATGGCATCATGGCTGCCAGTGTCGTGCCCCATCTCGACACAACACTGAGTGAGGCGTGCGAACGTATCTGTGGTATTCCGGCCGCCTTTGTTGGCAGTCAGGAGGTTAAAACAGGTATGGCGGTTGACTACAAAAATCCGCGTGAAGTGGGTGCTGACCGCATCGCCAACGCCATCGCTGCAAGAGCCGCTTTTGGAGCACCAGTAATTGTACTTGATTGCGGTACGGCCACCACTTTCGACATTGTCTCACCTCAGGGGCACTACGCTGGCGGACTGATTATACCCGGCATCGAAATATCGCTTGAGGCGCTATGCCAGCGTGCCGCCAAGCTTCCCGAAGTCACCATCACCCGCACAGAAACGCTGATTGGCCGCGATACTGTCACCAGTATGCAGTCGGGCAGCTACTGGGCTGCCGTCGATGCCATTAAAGGGCTGATTGGCAGGCTGCATGCCATTGAGGAGTATGCACTTGCCCCGATCGTCGCGACCGGCGGCCTGTCTGAAAAACTGCTGAACGATATCCCGGAGATCACAGCTCATCAGGCACACCTGACACTTGATGGCCTGCGACTGCTGGCTGAGCAGCACTTTCACTGATGAAAAAGACTCTGGTTGTTTTCACCCTTCTGCTGGCTGCATGGCTGGCATGGCAGGCGTGGCGACCACCGGTGATTAGCCAGCCGCAACTGACAGTTCGCAACACACTGCCGAAAGTTAAAGGTGCAGGCCCAGAGCTCTGGCGTATCGTTACCAAGCGCATGGTCTGGAAGCAGGCGATCGCCAGCATGCGCGACAGGCTCTACAAAGAGGGTTTTGAGACCGAGCTGCTCGTGAAACGCGAGCCGGTGGAAGTTCACGCCTTTGATGATCCGCGCAGTTTTAAAACTCAGGCTGAAGCCGAGAAAGTGAAAGCCCAGTGGCGGAAAAAGAAGATTGATGCCGAAGCTCTGTTTCGGGAAGTGACATACGGCGTAGCACTGGGCCGGTTCTACATCACCTCCTACGCGGAGCAGATGCAGGCGAGGCTGAAAATTATCGGCCTCCCCTACGTTTATGAGCGCCGCACGGTAACCGTTCCAGCCTACCGGTTTATTTTTGCCCCCATGGAGAAAAAGCAGGCGGAGAAGAGCTGGAGAGCAGTAAAAAACCTTGGCATTGCTGAGCCTGCCATGATGAAAGAGAGCGAGTTTCAGAGGCTCTACGGCAAAAAACCGGCTTCATAGTCTTCCCTTCAGGCACCCCGGCTCTACTTGCCGACCCTCTCTGTTAAGTTCAGGGTTTCCGGGAGAGGAGATGAACGAACCCCCCTCTTAAACAGCTGTTGCATATTTCTGGAGTTTCCATGTCTTTGATCCGTCCGTTTGCAGGCCTGAGACCTGCCACCAACTCTGCCGATGCGGTAATTGCACCGCCCTACGATGTGCTAAACAGCAACGAGGCGCGGGAACGAACTGCGGACAAACCGTGGAGTTTTCTGCATGTCTCCAAGGCAGAGATTGACCTTCCGGAAGAGACTGATCCGTATGACCCATCTGTCTACGCAACATCAGCGGAAAACTTCAGCCGCATGATGGCAGAGGGCGTTCTTGTTCAGGATGAGGCCCCCTGCTACTACGTCTACCAACTGGTGATGGGCAAACATACCCAGACCGGCATTGCCGCGGCGGCATCAGTAGATGCTTACGATCACAATCGGATCAAAAAACATGAGTTTACACGGCCGGCCAAAGAGGATGACCGGGTTCGACAGATTGATGCTCTGAGCGCCCAGACCGGCCCCGTATTCCTCGTCTACCGGGCTGATGCTGCGGTGGATGGAATTCTTGCCGAAGTTGCCGATGCGACACCTGATATGGATGTGACAGCCGATGATGGCATTCGCCATACGCTATGGGTGATTCGTGATATCCAGCAGATCAACGCTATCACTTTTGCATTCGAGGCGATGGATGCACTCTATGTTGCCGATGGCCATCACCGATCGGCTGCCGCTTCACGTGTTGCCGCGTCCCGAAAAACCGCTAACCCAAACCATTCGGGCAAGGAGCCCTACAACTATTTTCTCAGTGTCATCTTCCCGCACGATCAGATGTATATTCTCGACTACAACCGTGTCATCCGTGACCTCAACGGTATGGATGCGACCACTCTGGTCGCCAAAGCCGGGGAATCATTTGATCTGGAGCTTGCGGATAGCCCTGTTCATCCCGAACGGGCAGGAACATTTGGCATGTATCTGGATGGATCATGGTATGCACTTTCCATCCGTGATGATCTGATTCCGAAGAGTGATCCGGTGGCACGGCTTGATGTCTCGCTGCTGGCAAACAACCTGATTGAACCGCTGTTGGGCATCTCCGACCCGCGCCGTGATTCACGTATCGATTTTGTCGGTGGTATTCGAGGGCTCTCCGAGCTTGAAAAGCGGGTCGACAGTGGTGAGATGGCAGTCGCTTTCTCGATGTTCCCCACTTCAATGGATGATCTGATGGCTGTGGCTGATTCGGGCAATGTGATGCCGCCCAAGTCAACATGGTTCGAACCCAAACTTGCCGATGGCGTGGTCTCCCACCTGCTCGATTAATCATCACTGCTTTCAAATAATCCGTCATAAAAAAAGAAAGGCCCCGATAGTGGCTTGGGGAGACTACCGGAGCCTAAGGAGAGAATTCATGAATAATTCTCGCAGCAATTCTAACAAAGTGATGAGTTTCTAAACATCCCCCTTTCGAGGTACTTTGAATGTCTGCTTTCGGCCAAAAGCGGACATTCACAATCTGGTAAATTTTAGTCTATAGTCTTTCACTATGGGAGTGAGGGATGGTTAAACTTGGAATATTTTGTTTATTGTTATTGATGGTGGCGCAGCCAGCCTGTGCGGCGAGCTTTGATTGCGCCAAGGCTTCCACGAAAATCGAAAAGATGATCTGCTCCGATATGGAGCTCTCGAAGCTGGATGAATCTCTTCACACAAAATATGATTCAGTTCTCAGTGAGTCATCAAATGACTTGTCGTTTCAGTCACTTCAGAAGTCCAAGTATTCTTCATGGTTAAAAAAACGAAATCACTGTCCGGATGAGGCATGCCTGAAATACGGTTATCGGCAACATATTTCATATCTGGATAATCCGAACCCCAAGGCAGAATTCGGTTTCGATTGTAAAAAGGCCAATAGCCCATTTGAAAAACATGCCTGCGATCCGGAAGTTAATCGATGGCGCTTGGCGTGGGCTGATAACGAGTTGAATACCGTGTATCGGGATGCGCTTGCGAAACATTTTGATCCCGAGCTGCTTCGCAAAGAGCAAAGAGTATGGCTGAAGGCCCGCGACCGCTGCGTGAAAGATATTCATTGCAATGTCGAGAACCTGTATGACGACCGTATCTATAATCTCCGCTATGACACGGTGTATCCACCGCAAACACAGGAAGATAAAAATAATGCTCGGTTACTTTCCATGGGGTCTCCGGCTGGGAATAATTTTTATATAGATAGAGTCGGTTATGGATTAGTTATTTGCGAGGCGATGGTCCGGTGGCTTAATCACACGGTACCTGAAGGGAAAATACCGTATGACTCTTCACCTTTACCACAATTGCCCGGATTAGAAGAACCAGAGTGGATAGAGTTGAATGTTCAACAGCATAAAGACTTATTTGTTAAGTTATTGACTGCAAATAGAACGAATGCACCTAAGGATAAACTTCAGGCCGAAATAAGGCATGCCTTATCAGGCCACTATCATCTGTGGATGATAAAAGAAGATGTGACTGGGATGGCAGAACAAGAAACGTTAGTGACCTTTTCAATCAAAGCCAATTTAGAGAAGATAAATGATAGCGAATGGAAAGTTCCACCGTTTTTATCAAATGATAATTTAAGCGATATTGATCTACCTAAAAGCAAAGCAACGATCTCCGTCTACGGCATGGGTATGAAGATGTTTAAAGGGTCTCCATATTTTATTGGTGGAGGTGGTACAGGTGTATATGTGCGCGACAAGGTTTCAATATGTTCCATCAAAAACTATCGGCCATGATAACAGGGGAAGGCTAGATAATGATCAAGCTTCACGCCCAAACCATTTTAATGATGCGTTGTATGCGACGGTGGTTGGGTTTGAATATCCGACACCGAGTGATTAAATCCTGAATGTCCGCTTTTGGCCGAAAGCAGACATTCAGTTATTTTAAAATGTTACCTTTATAGCCGGGTTTGGATCAAAGAAGATCGAGGGCGCGGTCCAGCCCACCGTAGGAAAGGGCATAGGGAGCAAGTTCGCGAACACGCG
>Ga0316187_10002521_pt1 | contig 15943 bp, 10 predicted proteins | sample CroRivburrow1_MG_FD_204927 | JGI IMG/M metagenome (GOLD analysis project Ga0316187, IMG submission 204927) | Coastal sediment microbial communities from Maine, United States - Cross River worm burrow 1 | ecosystem: Environmental > Aquatic > Marine > Coastal > Sediment | place: USA: Maine... | reverse complement strand
TAATCCCTCTTTATTCTTAATATCATTGTATACAGTTTCAGATATTACGATGCTATTAGAACTGACAGCATTCTGTATTCTGGATGCAACATTTACCCCATCACCCAGCACATCTTTTTTCTCGAAGATCACATCGCCTTGATGAATACCAATGCGTACCGGAATTTCAACTTCTGTGGTTGCTTTCTGAATGGACACTGCACACATCACAGCATCTATATTGGAGTTAAAGCTGGCCAGGATACCGCTTCCCATTTCTTTCAAAAATCGGCCATTGAATTTTTTAATAAGCCGCTTGTGAATTCGTTGGTTTTTTCTGAGGATTTCAAACGCTTTCTTCTCATCTTCCTTTAACAAGGAGTCATAACCGACAATGTCGGTAAACATGATGGCTGCTAAGCGTCTTTGTGACATGTTTTAATCGCCAAAATTTTAATGTAGGCGATGTTTGTAGTTAGATATAAAAATCAACCACACGAAAACCTATCTTATTACAAGTTAGGAATAATCTGGGAAAGTCAATTAATATCAATCGAATCATGCTAACCCCCCCACGATAAGCAGCAAAAGAAAGCGTCTGATGCATTCTTGTTTACCGTGCTATAGAATGTACCCCAATTTAATATTCCAAGGATCTCAGGTTTGAAAAACATGTAATAACTACCCTCTTTGCTGTATAGGATTGAGTAATAAGGAACTTTTATAAGGCTTGTTTTTGTTATTATTAAAACTTTATGCTGTATAAACGCATTGTATTTATACTAGCGTTAAATACAATAAAATTTCTGTTTCTTTTATTTAGAAAGAAGCAATAATCCCAACTAAATCTTTGATGAAGTCTATCTTTCTTTAAATATACCTTTGACAATCGATAATAAGAATATCGACATAAGTATATCAAGAATATATCATATGAAACAAAAGGTTTTTATAATATATTATATTCTCTTAGAGTAAATGAGATACAAGAATATTGAAAAGGTCCAGTTAGTTCTTCCTCCTCCAAGAAGACCAGATACGCATACAACCGAATTTGCAACATTACCTCAGCCTTTTGCGCGCTACGCTCGGGAATTTATCTTCTGGCTAGCTGAGAAGGCTGTATCAAGTGACATGTTTGCCGCTATGCTAAATGGTCTAATTCCACATCAGCCCAGGACACAAGATACATATATAGCAAAATTTTCAAGATGGCCTCAACCTCTGGGCATTGTATCTGTAGGGACTTACATAAAGCAGAATAATCCTGGTGTTGATGTAGAGATACTTGACGGAAACAATGTTCTTACCTTAGAACAAGTGATTGATAAGCTTGATGCTGATGTTGTGGGTATTTCAACAACAGCTGGTGGTTATGACCATGCTATTAAAGTGGCTAAGGTTGCGAAGCAAAAAGGTGCAAGAGTAATCTTAGGAGGAGCTGCTGCAACTCCACTTGCTAGGGAGATCTTAAGATACTATGACTTTGTAGATGCTGTGATCAGATATGACGGCGAGCTTGCTTTTTCAAAGTATGTTGCAACTGCACCATTAGGTTCAATAGAGAATCTTGTTTATCGCGACAATCATGAGATCAAGGAAAATCCTATAAAACTACCATTTCTTGATGAGCTTCCAGTACCAGACAGGGATCTTCTGGACATGGAAGTGTATTTTAAGAACAGTAAAGATCCTGCGTATCCGATCTGCGATCCATTTAAGAGACCTATGAACATTTATTCCCAGAAAGGGTGCATGTGGCACTCAAAAGAAGAGGGTGGTTGTGTATTCTGCGCTGTTCCTTATTATGATCTAAGGCTTAGAGCACCTAAGCTTGTCTGGGATGAGATTTCATCCTTGGTCGAGAAATACCAGGCAGATTTCATATGGGATCCGTCTGATAATCTTGTAGGAAACAAAGAATGGTTTAAGGCTTTCTGTGCAGCAAAACCGAATGGATTAAAGATCTCTTATACCAATTACGTTGATGCCGAAGACATTGATGAGGACACTGCTAGGTTACTTGCTGAGTCTGGATGTGTTAGTGTTTTTGTTGGTATGGAATCAGGTGATCCTAAAATGTTGGAAAACATGAATAAAAGAGCAAAGCTCGAGGATAATATGAGAGCTATGAAGTTGTTGCAGAAATACAGGATTGGTGTGATAGCTGGTGTTGTAGTTGGAGTGCAGGGTGAAAGCAAAGAAAGCCTGAAAAGAACAATTGGATTTCTAAAGAAACTTACAGAATTTGATAACTTTGACAGGTTTGAGTGGGGGACCTTGATACCATTTCCTGGCTCTAAGGCAAACAGAATGTTGCGAGAGCATCCTGATCTTAAACAGAAATACGAAGATTTTGGTAATAAAAATTACCTGTTTCAGTTAATATGCATGATACAGGACTGGCACAGGCATTATTGTGAGATAGACTTTAATGACATTCTAGAATTTCAGGATAGCGTACTTCAAGAGGGCTTAGTGCCTTATGAGATGACCATGTTCCAGAGACGCTCATGGTCTGGCACACCTACTAAAGTATTTCGTGAATAGAATTATTCCCGCAACCTCAGGTTTAAAACCTTGATAAGCAACAAAAGAAAGCGTCTGATGCGTTCTTGTTTATAATTAAATACAGAACAATATCATGATTCATGGTGGAAGATTTTCATGTTCGGGTTTCAGATATGTTTTTGGTGGTTAATGTGTTATATATCAGTTGGTTAGAATGATCGCGTTATACAGTTGTCAGTTGGCAGAGTAAAAAATCGCTAAAATTGAACTTAATAATTATTGCTTTTGTTATAGTAGAAAAACAATTATTACCCAAATCAAATAGTATTGTAGTTATATAGTAAATAAACGTAATATTTTTATACATACGTTGTACACCATTTGCGGAAATGACTGAGTATACCGTAAGGTATTGATAATAAAATAATAGAAAGAATTTTCTTGACACAAAAAATGACAGCAAATTACAAATAATAAAACGACTGATTATGCAATCAAAACTCACATGGAAAAAGAATTTATTTTCCAATTTATATAGCATTTATTCGAATGGTCAACTGATTGGAAATTTAAAGGATAAAGCGTTTTCTCAATCTGCAAACGGAGAATTAAATGGTAAAGAGTATACATTTAAGACAAAAGGTTTATTAAAGCAACATACTGAAATTATTGACTGTTCAGAGAATAAAGTTGTTGGAGAAATAACGTATAATATTTGGATGACAAAAGCTACAATATCAGTTGATAATAAAACGATTAATTGGAAGTATGATAATTTATGGAACACACGATGGAGTATATTTAACTCCGAATGGATTGATATAAAATACTCTGGTTCATTGACGAGCGGACAAATTGATTCAAATATAGATGATGCCTTACTATTATTGAGTGGATTGTTTGTAACTAATTATTATTGGCAAATGACTATTGTTATTTTTCTAGCAGCTTTTGTTTCAATATGGGCTGCATTGAATTGAGAAATAAAAATGGTGTACAACATTGTATATAAAAAATAGGCGAAATAGCAGCGGTTTTTCAGCCCTTCCTGGTGGTCGCCGTTATCATTATGCAGACTTTCATCATTTTGGAGGTTTCGGCTATTGGTGGTCGACTACAGAGCTAGATCGTCCATATTTCTGTGCGATAACCAGGATGCTGAATTATTCAACCGCTAAAGTTTACCGTTTCGATTTCCCAAAGCCCATGGGTCATTCTGTTCGTTGCTTGAAGGATTGAATTATTTGGTTTATTGTAATTGTACCTTTCAACACATAGTCGTTTTTTATGCTTTTATATACGATTACAGTGACATTCAGCAAAAGAAAGTGTCTGATGCATTCTTGTTTGGTGGGTAATAGGTTCTTTAAAGTATTCCTACGATCTCTGGTTTAAAAAACATGTAATAACCACATTCTTTACAATAAACAAAAACCAACACTCTACATCTTTCTAGGTCAGGTAATTTCACCACAGACCGAGCATTCGCCCCTGAACATGCCTTAATTACTGTAAATTTATGCTTGTAATTTACTTTCTCACTTTAGCTGTACCTGAATTTTAGGAGAAGGTCGCATAGACTGAGAAAGTCATTTTGATCCGACCAGATCACGTGTTGATTGTTTTTAATCAAATGACAGGAACCATTAAAACTTGTATTTTGTTTTTAGATCAAAGATGTTTTAACTAATCTAAATCTAATTGCTATGAAAAAGTTATTATTTCCTTTATCTATTTTTCTCATATTCTTTTTTATTTCCTGCCAAGAAAAGGATACATTGACTGCTGAGCATAAAGCATCAATAGCTGATGAGGTAGGGAAAATATATGTTGAGGGCATATCCAATTTAAGCAAATTAAACATAGAAATTTGGTCTGAACCCTGGAGTAAAAATAATTTTCTATCAGTTAATTCAGGTGTGAATTATTTTTCAACTTACACTGAATTTAAGGATTCTGTTGAACATTGGTTCTCACTGAGAGAAAGCCAGAATGTGACAATAGTTGATAAAAAAATATATGTACTTACCTCGGATCAAGTTCTTTTAACAAGTATAGCTAATTGGGAAATACTGTTTAAAAATGAAGAGGAATTGAAGGTAAAAGCATTAGCGACACTTTTATGGAAAAAAGAAGCAGATGGTTGGAAGATCGTTCACCTCCATGAGTCTTGGCAATAAATGAATGCCTAATTAGTTGTGAATCATTAGAGCTATATTTTAGTGATATATCATATTCCTTCTTGATTTAGTTGGCGGGATTAAATTCTATCTTAATACAAGTGGCAACATTTTTATTAAGTTTATACATTGCCAAACCGCAGTCCAAAAAACCTATGACAAGCAGTGAGAGAAAGCGTCTGATGCATTATTGTTTATGATTAAATACAGAACATTATCATGTTTCATGGTGTAACATTTGAAGGTTTGTGTTTCCGGGACAATTATTCGCAGATAATGTGTTATTTATCAGCTGATTATCATCTCTTCTCTGTGAGATCATCAATGCTATGAGTAACATGCGAATAACAATGGAACTTTAAAATATTTCCTTTTGTTTATTCAATAATGATGTAATTTAAATCTAGCCAGACGAGAGTCAAGATCTTGATTTTCTTTTTTCTTTTATTGTCCTCTTATGCCTGCACTGATAAGGAAATTATAATACCAGATCACTTAGAAAAGTCCCTTCTCCTTTGTAAATTCAATTCACAAAATACATTTTCATTGGCCCGCGGTGTTTGACATCAATCTTTCCACGATATTCGACCTGAAATTCGTCTTTTATTTGATTATAGGTATCCTCAGAAATGTTGATCTTTCCCGCCATGGAATTAGCTTCCATTCCGGAAGCAACATTGACCGTATTCCCCCAGATATCATACTGCCACTTTTTGTTTCCAACAATTCCGGCTACTACCGGCCCGGTATGAATACCAATACGCATATCAAAATGAATGATATCACTACTTGAGTTTTTTACTTCTTCAATGATCTCCACCATTTCTTTAGCGGCTTTAATTACTTCCTTGGCCTGGGAATAATCGGAATGTAACCCGCCGGCACACATGTATGAGTCTCCGATGGTTTTAATTTTCTCAAGCGTGTATCGGGATGTGATCTCATCAAACTGCTTAAAATAATAGTCAATACTCTGAACCATTATTTCCGGAGTTACCTGTTCTGAAAGCCGGGTAAATTTAATAAAGTCTGTAAACAGGACAGTTACTCCTTCTATTTTCCTTGCCTTCACGCTTCCACGTTCCTTCAATTCTTTAGCGGTTTCCTGTGGAAGAATATTCAATAAAAGGTCTTCGGAGCGGTTTTTTTCCTCTTCAATAATTTGGTTTGTTTCCTGTTCAAACTTGTACCTTCTATATAATCCGAAAGCAAGAGCAACTACAAAAACTAAAGAAATTCCTGTGCCGAAAAATGCCCACCCCTGTCTTCTACCCTTAAGGTCTGCTATTTCTGCCTCTTTAGTTAATAGATCAACTTCAGCTTGCTTTTGTGCAACTTCGAATTGAGTACGCAGATTAGCTATTTCCTGTACATTACTATTTAAACTGTCCCGATAGGTAATATGATCTTTGTAATGGCTCAATGATTTCGTAGCCTGCCCCAGGTTTTCGTAAATCTCAGAAAGCTTCAAGTTAGCGTCACTGATTTGTTCTTTCAGTCCGTATTCAATGGCAAACGAGAGACTTTGTTTTGCAATATTAAGCGCATTTTGATGATCGTTCCTTTCTATGTTAATATCAGACAAATCCAGCAAGTAAACACAAACCGGATAATAGTCTCCAAGTTCAGTAAGGATATTTATTGCTTGTTTGAGGTTGTTTTCAGCAATTTCGTTATTACCAAGTTGTGCATGAACCTGACCCATGTTGCCGATGTTGTAGGCTAATCCCTGGTCATAATTAAAGATCCTGAATATTTCTCCGGATTCCCTGAAGTGTAATATGGCAGTGTCCAGCCTTCCAGATTTATAGTACTCATCGCCAGCGTTAAACAATGCAACAGCCAGATTGAGAGAATCATTTTCTTCCCTCAGAATCTTGATCGCTTGTTCATAATAACTGGTAGAAACCTGATAATTATTGATGGATGAATAGGCATCTGCGATAGAAATGGAAATCTTGCCCAAAGAGGTTGTCATTTGATTGTCGCTGGCAATTTCAGCAGCTTTAAAGTAATTCTGTAACGCTTCAGGAAGATTTCCTTTTAATTTAAGTGCATTCCCTGTTTCTAAATATCCTCTGAACTGATTATCAACATCTCCCAGGGAATCCGCCAATTCAAGAAATTCCTGGCTGTAATGCATTTTTTTTTCCGGATCCGGATGATTCTCACTTATATTACCGAGGATTTCCATACGATCTTCCGGATTATAATCCCCTGATTCAAAAATCAAGATCAGACTATCCGCAATTTTTTGATCCTGACCATACGTATTCCGGAAGAATAGAAGAAAAAAAAGGCACATGAAGATCATGACCTTAATCAAGAATATGGATCCATAGGGGTAGTGCATCATATTTTGATACGTTTACGGATACATCACTCTCAGTGAACCAGTAATTTTGGATCCAGAATATAGATATTTGGTGGACCACCCTCTTTAATCACTTTGAAGTGGATTGCATACGTTTCCTCTTGTTTAGGCTTTGCATCTTCCTTGATTACTCCTTCAACTTTGCCATTTATACCCTTTTGAGGTCCTAAAACATTAGCCCCACCTCTATGATTAATCATTTCAATGCTGACTTTATCTTCCAGAGTGGCTGAAGTTGATACTCCGATCCAGATTACAGAATCACCAGGAAGCACATCAGTCGTATAATTTCCAATCAAATCATTAGGATGTTGGCCGGGAAAACTACAGTAATCCTTAGGATCACTACCAGGTCTTATATTCTCTGTATCAACTAATAAAACAACATAGTGTTTTGTATCGGGAACCAAAGTCCTTTTTTTAGGCGCGCAACTATTAATTGCAAATACAATCATTACAATAAAGAATACAGAGTAGAGTCTTAGAGAATTTTTCATTGGTTTTATTTTACATTTTTTCGGGGACTTTTTTACCTGACGAATTCATCCCATTTTATATGGTTTTGGCCGTATAAACGGATAATGCAAGTCTGAAATCCCATCTTTGGGGATTTTCTTCATGAAATTTATAAATTTCTGTATAAAATCATAGGAAAATCTGCAATTTCATAACAGAACCAAACTTAAGTAACTTTCTTCTTTAACAATAGTGATGTAACTCTTCAATAAGAAAGCTCATATTAAGAAAGCAGGAAAAGAAAAAGTATATTGTTAAAAAAAATATCTCCGATCCAGAGCTGAAAAACTTTGACAACCTACAAGAGAAAGCGTCGGATGCATTCTTATTTCTTTGGAACAGAATATATCCTTATAAAGTAATCCTGCGATCTCAGGCTTAAAAAGCATGTAATACCCGCATTCCTTACAGTTCAGAAATGAGGTGTTATGAACTTTAAAAAACTATCTTTTGTTATTAAGGTATTAATATTAATGTCTATCGAATGAACCTAACTGCTGTGGGTATGAACAAAACATTTATACATTCAGTATTTGCTTTTTTTTATCACCATGTTACCTGAAAACAGAATAAGATCCCAAAATATCATCCTTATTATCTTACTATGCATATTATTTGGCCTTCTTTATAATTTTTCCTTTTACCCACACACATTTATAGAATTTCTTGAAGCTGGCAGCATCAGTATTTTTATTGGTTTATTCTTGGGCATATTAGAGGAATTTACTTTTAAAAAATTTTTTTTAAAAATTTCCTTTTATAAAGTCTTACTCATTCGCACCGTTCTGTATTCCCTGTTAATAAGCATTATTTTAAGCTTTGTTTTGTCAATTGAGATTTCAATTGCAGAGCATATTAGTTATCCAAAAGCTCTAATTCAATATCTAATAAGTCCTCTGTTTCAAAGAGATTATCTTTTTAGTATTTCATTTGTATTTTTAGTCTTATTCATAATCCAGGTTATACAACTCATCGGAAGCGCCAACTTTATAAGACTAATTTTAGGCGTATATCACAAACCAAGGGAAGTCAGTAGAATTTACATGTTTCTTGATTTAAAAGATTCGACATTAATAGCTGAAAAGTTAAGTAACTTGACATATAGTAATCTTATTAAAGAATTCATTTTTGATATATCCGATGCAATTATCATGTTTAAAGGAGAAATATATCAATATGTTGGTGATGAGATAGTTGTTGTTTGGCCGATTAGAGGTTCGAATCTGAATTGTATTCGATGCTTTTTTAAAATGATTGAAATAATCAAAGAGAAAAGAAATATTTATAAAGAAAAGTATAATCTTCAACCTGAATTTAAAGCAGGAATCCATGTAGGCCAGGTTATAGTGGCCGAAGTAGGAAAGCTTAAAAAAGAGATCGTATATCACGGTGATGTATTGAATACAACATCAAGGATTGAAGGAAAATGTAATGAACTAAATCAGCAACTATTAATTTCGAAGGATATGTTACAGTACATAAGTCATGAAAATGAATTTATTATTGAGGACAAAGGAGAAATTGCTTTAAAAGGGAAGTCAAAAAAATTACGTCTTTACGGAGTACGAATAGCCAAAAAATAACAACTAACTAAAATTAAATGGATGAAGAGCGTAGACGTGAAATAATTACTGGTAACTGCGTATGGTTTTGGATGGTTTGAAAGACTGACATTTAAATGCTATTATCTGTTTCAAAACACCCCATAACCTCAGGCTTAAAACCCCTCGATAAGCAGCAAAAGATAGCGTCTGATGCATTCTAGTTTACCTTTAGTGATTGAAACCTGTGGCGAATAAAGTCACATCTATTCCTTCTTCAAGAAGACCTTCAGCAATATTTGAAGCTACTTGTCCCCATGGGCCATACTTTCGGGGAGGGGGCCTCCAGGCGATAGGAGCTAATATAGCGACTTTCATTCTACATAGGATTTCGTGAATTCTTTATGCAATGATCAACGAGGTCATCTAATCTTGCAGTTCCTACACACATTACCTTATCTGCTCCTCCCCAATAAATTTTAATACTTCCATCATCTTCAGGAATTGCCCCACATGTAAATACCACATTGTGAACATAACCGGTTATTTCATATATTTCTTCAGGTTGTAATATCCACTCATCACCAATAGCTATAATTTTCGAGGGGTCTTTGAGATCGTGCAATGCCACCCCTAATCTATAAACACTCCCATCCATAGTCGGAAACACACCGTGATAGATGTTTAGCCAACCACGGGATGTTTTAATAGGGGGTGCTCCGGGACCTATCTTCATCTCATCCCAATGGTAATGCATTGGTTTCATAATTAGTTTCGATTCGCCCCAATACTTTAGATCAGGAGAATAGGATATCCAGATGGACCAGGGGGATATTTCAGAATGAGGGCGGTCAAGTCTTGCATACAAACCTTGAAATTTTTCTGGGAAGATTACAACATTCCGGTAGTCGGATTCTGTAATAAGTGAAAATCTTTCAATGGTTTTGAAATCTTTTGTTTTTGCCAGTCCAATACGTACACCATGCCTGGAATAAGCACTATAGGTAATGAGGTATTCACCGTCCATGAAAATTATCCTTGGATCTTCTATTCCATAGGCTTCATATTCTCTAAAAACCCCCATAGTAGCAGGAATCATAAATGGTTTGTCATCTACTATAAAATTGTATCCATCCTCACTCTCTGCCTTACCTAGTATACTTCTTCCATTCCGTTTATGTGAGCGAAATATCATTATATACTTCCCTTCGTGCTTTACAATAGCAGCATTATGTACTGTAGCAACTGGATATGGCACATCATCCTTTGTTAGGATAGGATTATTTTGATATCTGTTAATTAACATTGCTCTCGTTTTAATTTACAGTAGCTGTTATAGTATTATTTTTGGCTTTTTTTCTGCCTGCTTTAATCACCATTATTACCAACTTTCTTTGTCGTCAGCATATTCTGGAATCCAATCCATATAAAATTAAGAGAAACTTCCTTTAAATCAAAGTTGTTTTTTGCACATTAAACTATCTCAATATCACCAGCCTTAAATACCCCCGCCAACCAGCAAAAGAAAGCGGCTGATGCATTCTTGTTGGGTGGGTAATAGATATTACATTCGTAGAGTGAATACGGTCTCAGGTATGGAAAACATATAATTCCCGCATTCTAAACAGTACACAAACTACTCATCTATGCTGTTTTATCTATATTTCACGTCTCAATAGAATATTTCACCATAAATACCTAACTTTATTATTACATCGGGTAGAATGCAGTTGGATTTTTAACAAAACCGTTATTTTTCAATCATGCCCGAAGATCGCAGACTTGCTGCCATTATGTTTACCGATATTGTCGGTTACACTGCCCTTATGGGTAGTGATGAAGACAAAGCATTTAAAGTCCTTCGCAAGAACCGTGAAATCCAACGTCCAATAATAAAGAAATATCGAGGCGAATGGCTCAAAGAAATGGGGGATGGAATACTTGCCAGTTTCCATTCATCTTCTGATGCTGTTAGATGTGCAGGAGAAATTCAACAAGCAGCAAAAAAGGAAGGTATTGCTTTACGTATTGGGATACATGAGGGAGAAGTTGTATTTGAAGGAGGTGATGTTCTTGGTGATGGAGTCAACGTTGCCTCTCGATTAGAAGAAATGGCTGAGGAAGGATGTATTAACATATCAGGAGCAGTCTATAAGGACATAAAGAACAAGGCCGGTATTACTGCTGAGTTTATTGAAGAGAAGGAGCTGAAAAATGTAGATGAACCTGTGAAGGTTTATAAGGTTCACTTTCAGGAACAGAAAGAACCAGCAACCAGTAGTGAACAACTGACAAAGACAAAAAATAAAATCCTATACTATATCATTGCAGGATTGATAGTTGCAATAACTGCAATTCTGATATGGCAGTTTTTGCCAACTAAGGATACAGATTCTCAAACAACGGAGGTAACCACGGATGTAGTAGAAAAATCCATTGCCGTAATCCCGTTTGTGAACCTAAGCGATGATCCGGATCAAGAGTATTTCGTTGATGGAATGGTAGATGAAATTATAGATCATCTCTTTAAGGTGGGCGATTTAAAAGTAATTTCGCGCACTTCTTCCATGAGATTCAGAAATAGCAATCTCTCTTCAAAAGAAATTGCTGAAGAACTTGGTGTATCTACAATTCTGGAAGGTAGTGTTCGAAAAGTCAGAAATGAAGTTCGTATTACTGTTCAGCTGATCGATGCAAAGACCGATATGCATTTGTGGTCAGAGACCTATGAAGGAGAACTTTCCAATGTTTTTTCGATTCAATCCGAAGTCGCACAAAAAGTTGCCCGGGAGCTAAAAGCGACATTAACCTCCAGGGAGACCGATCTGATCAGGGAAAAAGCAACTACCACCAATTCATTGGCCTATGATTTTTATCTGAAGGGGAATGATTACTGGTCACGTGTTAATGCTCCACTTGCCTTGGAAATGTATACAAAAGCCATATCGGAAGATCCACTATTTGCGTCAGCATATGGTAGAAGAGCATCTATGCATTTACATTTTTGCTGGTTAAAGATTGAAGGCTGGTATGGACATGATTCACTGGCCAAGGAGGACATAAGAAAAGGATTTCAACTTGATCCCGAGTCCATTGATGTGAAATTTGCAGAAGCTGTTTTCCATTATATAATTGATCGGGACTATGACAGATCTATTAAAATTCTAAGTGAATTGAAGGTATATGCCCCGAATATGGCTGAATTATATGCCTATGTCTCTTATAATTTAAGGCGACAGGGAAAAATGGAAGAATCAATCACTGAACTGAAACAAGGTATATTGTTGGATCCATTTAATGCGAATTATATCGATAATCTATCTCAAACATATCATCTTTTACACCAATATGATAATATGATCGAAAACTCAAGACAAGGATTATCATTAGTTCCCGACTATAAAGGTTTTAATAATCAAATTTTCATAGCGTCTTTGAACAAAACTGGTAATATGAGAACTGCGCTGTATGAATCCGGGCTTAAGGATGAAGATGTTCAGTATGATGTTTATTATTATACCCGGAAATACGATAAATTAATAGATTTCATAAACAAGGAAATTACGTGTATTTCAAATCAAGGAGATTATCGACCGAAAACATATGAGCTTGCATTCATTTATTATTTAAGCGGCAATTCCTCTCAATGTAAAATCTACTCTGATTCTGCCATTACATTCTTAAAAAATAAAATGAAGAAAATTCCAGATGATGAACGATTATACTCGACCTTAGGAAAATGCTATGCTTTGAGTGGGAATGTCAAAGAGGCGCTCACAAGTGGAATGAAAGCCGTTGATCTATTACCGATTAAAAAAGATGCCTTTCGGGGACCTGGAAAAGAACACGATCTAATGGAAATCTATATTATCACTGGCAACTATGAGCTTGCTTTGGATAAGATTGAGTTCCTATTATCAATCCCAAGTTGGTTAAGTATAGGAAATTTAACGATCAATCCTTTATACGATGACCTTCACAACCTGCCACGGTTTCAGAAAATTATTAAAGTTGCCCAGAAGTAGTCTAAAATAAAATGAAAAGGTTTGAGGATTGATATTTGATGAGAATTAACATAGTCCAATCTTATCTATTAGTTTAGATTATTACGAAAAACTTGGAAAGTTAAGCAACTCCAACCTCAGGCTTAAAACCTTGATAACCTACAAAAGAAAGCGGCTTCTCCCACCCTGGTGTCTCTTGCAAAGGACACCTGGGATAACAGGTTAACTATAAACAATAAATTAAAATGGATTATCAATGGACAAATCAATCCCTAAAGATCCCTCCCGCCCTGGTGTCTCTTACAAAGGACACCTGGGATAACACATTAACTATGAAAAATAAATTTTCTGTCCTCAACATCTCTTTTTTAAGGATGTTGAGGAAATATATGAATTTTTAAAGAAGAATAATTAATGAAGAGTTAAAGATTAATCAACATCCTCTTCATTCTTTTGAGAGATGTTGATTGAGGAGAAAAGATCACTCCCACCCTGGTGTCTCTTGTAAAGGACACCTGGGATAACAAATTAACTATGAACAATAAATTTTCTGCCCTCAACATCTCTTTTTTAAGGATGTTGAGGAAATATATGGATTTTTAAAGAAGATAATTAATGAAGAGTTAAAGATTAATCAACATCCTCTTCATTCTTTGAGAGATGTTGATTGCGGAGAAAGATCCCTCCCGCCCTGGTGTCTCTTGCAAAGGACACCTGGGATAACACATTAACTATAAACAATAAATTAAAATGGATTATCAATGAATAAAGAAATCCCTAAGGATCCCATAGTTAATTGCCATACGCATATTTTTTATTATGATTCATGGTGAAACATTTGAAGGTTCGGATTTCAGACATGTTTTATGTGGTTAATGTTTTATATATCAGCTGGTTAAGATGATCGCGTTATGCGGTTGTCAGTTGGCAGAGTAACAAATCGCTAACATTGAACTATATAATAATTGCTTTTGTTATAGTAGAAAATCAATTATTCCCCATAGCAAATAGTATAGTAGTTATATAGTAAATAAACGTAATGTTTTTATACATACTTTGTGCCTCATGCGCGGAGAGCAGAAAACAATTAGGAATTTTATCGATTATGATTGAGAAAATATACTTAGGACTGATTCTAATATTTTTTATTCTTGCATTTGCATTTAGAAATATAAAGACATACTTATCGACAAGACAATCCATTAAAGGGAAATCCGTAAAGTTGACAATGTCAATATTGATTTCTACTTTAATTTACTTGCTGATTTTATCTCGATTAATGATTCTTAAACCTGAATGGATTCTAGAATTTGACTATTCTAATTTTAGGATGATAAAATATGTTGGATTAATATTAGTAACAACAGGATTTATGTTAGGAATACTAGCCTTGATTGCGATGAGAAATTCTTGGAGAGTTGGAATTAAATATGATCAAAAAACTGATTTGGTAATTTCTGGAATTTATCGCTTTAGTCGTAATCCATATTTTCTCTCATATGATGTCTTGATTTTCGGTTATATTATTATTTTTCCATCAATAGTATTGATAGTACTTTTAATATCACTTGCGATGATATTTCATAGCATGATTTTGGAGGAGGAGAAATATTTGCAGTCAGTACATGGAGATAATTACTTGGATTACAAAAAAAGAGTAAATCGATATATAACGATAAAAATAAGCACGAACGCACAACAATAATTAGCGTTCATGCGAAAAACAGACTACTTGTCATTGAAACGAAAGAATGAAACAGAATGAAAGAATTAAAAGAAAAAATATTTTTATTAAATTTTAAAAATCCAGGAAAAGCTGTAATAACAGGAGCTTCTGCAGGTATAGGACTATCTTTTGCTAAAAAACTAGCTGCATATGGTTTTGATTTGTTATTGATTGCAAGGCGTAAAGAACGACTTCAGGAAATTGCAACGCAACTTGAATCGCAATACTCAATCCAGTGTGAGATAATCCCGACTGACCTTGCTATTGTCGAAAATATTGAAAAAGTTGCTGACGGCATAAAACAAATTTCAAATCTTGATATTTTAATTAATAATGCTGGATTTGCCACCAAGGGTTATTTTGCTGATGTACCTATTGAAAAAGATATGCGTATGATTCATGTGCATATGACCGCATCAATACAATTTACTTATGCTGCACTTCAAATTATGCGCAAAAGAAAACAGGGCGTTATTATTAATGTATCTTCACTGGGTGCTTTTGCATTAACACCAGGCAATGTTTTATATGATGCTACCAAATCATTTCTAAATACATTATCAGAAAACCTCAGACTTGAAGTAAGGGGGATGGGCATAAAAATACAGGCATTATGTCCCGGATTCACACGCACAGAATTTCATGAGGTTGGAGATTTACAAAACTTTGACAGAAGTTCTGTACCGGATTATTTATGGATGACACCGGATAATGTTGTATCACAATCCTTAAAAGCGCTGGGGAAAAATAGAAAAACTATCTTTATTCCGGGATGGAGACACCGTTTTGCAAAGTGGCTCATTATGAACAACTCGTTTGTGCGCAACGCAATACAAAAAAAATTCTGACGACAGAGATCTGAATTAGAACAAAAAAAGCACGAAACGCTAACAATGTGTCATACGTAATGGAGGGTAAAGTAGTAAATATCAAGGTTTGTGGCTCGCAACATCATCATTTCAGCTTGATAGTGAAATGCTCCGAAATCCGCCACTACGCATACACTCACCGTCAGACTGTCTAAAAACTATCTCCTGTTTTTGCTTAGATAAAAGCCCTGTTTTTTGTATCTTAATGTATGGGATATATCACAGGATTCGACCGAAACCAGA
>Ga0316187_10002519_pt1 | contig 15945 bp, 11 predicted proteins | sample CroRivburrow1_MG_FD_204927 | JGI IMG/M metagenome (GOLD analysis project Ga0316187, IMG submission 204927) | Coastal sediment microbial communities from Maine, United States - Cross River worm burrow 1 | ecosystem: Environmental > Aquatic > Marine > Coastal > Sediment | place: USA: Maine... | reverse complement strand
ATAGTTTGCGGCAGCTAAGGAGGATGCGATGCAAGAGCTGGCAGGGAAGGTCGCCGTGATAACCGGTGGCGGCAGCGGGTTCGGGCTGGCGATGGGCCACAAGTTCGCGGCCGAGGGAATGGCCGTGGTCCTCGCTGATATCGATGAAGCAGCGCTTCAGGAAGCCGCCGCGGGCATTGACGGCGACGTCATGACTCACCGGGCCGACGTCACAGAATTCGAGGACATGGAGGCCCTGGCCGCCGCCGCGATCGGCCACTACGGGCAGGTCAATGTCGTATGCAACAACGCCGGGATTGCGGCCTTCGGGGGGATGCTCGAGATGAGCGTCTCCGACTGGCAGTGGGTCATCGACGTCGACCTGATGGGCGTGGTGCACGGCGTGAAGGCGTTCCTGCCGCACCTCGTGGAGCACGGCGACGGCCATATCGTCAACACGGCCTCGGTGTCCGGGTTCTTGTCCCAACCCGGCATGAGTGCCTACAACGCCGCCAAGTTTGGGGTCATTGCCCTCTCGGAGTCCCTCTTCTACGAGCTGCAGGTTCTCGAATCGACCGTCGGAGTGTCTGTGCTGGCTCCCGCTTGGGTGCAGACCCGGATCTTCGAAGCCGATCGCTACCGGCCCGGCGCGGAGTCGCCTGAGGGCACGGTGGCCGAACTCGTGCGCCCATTGATGGTGAAGCTGGCCGAACGAGGCCGGCTCACTGCAGAGGACATTGCCGACAGGGTGGTGGAGGGCGTCAAGGCCAACCAGTTCTATATCCTTCCCCACAAAGGCATCCTCTCGATCGTCAAGCATCGCCATGAAGACATCGAGGAGTTGCGGAACCCGAGCGTCGATCAAGGTCTTTGACAATGAAGCTGAGTTTTGAGCAAGGGCGAGTCCTCGGGGTAATGATCGAGAAGGCGATGACGACGCCGGCCAATTACCCGATGTCGCTCAACGCGGTCGTCGTCGCATGCAATCAGGTCTCGAATCGAGAACCGATTGTCGAGTTCTCCGAGGTCGAGGTCGAGCGGATTCTGCGGGGCCTCGCCGATGACGGCCTCGCCAAGATGGTTCACCGCCCCGGCGACCGGGTGGTGAAGTATCGCCAGGCCCTCGATGAGCAGCTGGGAACGAATCCTCAAGAGTCGGCGCTCCTGGCTGTGCTCATGTTGCGCGGCCCGCAGACACCGGGGGAGTTGCGCCAGCGCACCGCCCGCTACGTGGAATTCACCAGCCTTCCCCAGCTCGAGGAGATCCTGGTCGACCTGGGTGGGCGCGGGCTCGCCCAACGGCTCGAGCGGCGGCCCGGCCAGAAGGAGTCCCGCTATCAGGAGCTGCTCACCGGCGCCCCGGCCGATACTGCAGAGGAAGCGATTGGGCTGCCCGTGCGGGAGGCCGCGGGGATCGATTCATCACTCTTCGTCAAACGATCGAGCGCACCGCCACCGGATACTGCCCCTGCCGCGCCGGCAGTTCCAGATTTGGCCGTCGAGCTCAACGAGCTGAAGCGCCGATTCGAGGAGCTGCTCGACCGCCTGGGCGAGACGATCGACTAGCTGCGACATTGCCGACGGCTAGCCGCTGTTGTCGGCTCCGCGCGAAATGATCAAGCCGAGCACGATTCCCTCGACGACGGCTTTCCACGAGGCGTCGATGATGTTGGGGTGGACGCCCACGGTGCCCCAGGAGTCGTCGCCGTTGCTGTGTTCCGTCAGCACCCGCACCCGGGCGCTGCTGCCATCGCTCGAGTCGAGGTCGCGCACCCGGTAATCGATGAGCTTGATGGTCGCCAGCTCAGGGTACGCGTCGATCAAGGCGGCGCGCAGGGCCCTGTCGAGGGCGCTCACCGGACCATCGCCTTCGCGCGTGGTCACTATCCGTTCGTCGCCTACGAACACCTTGACGGTCGCCTCAGCGAAAACCTCGCCCGCCCGATGCTCCACGAATACGCGATAGGACTCGAGCTCGAAGAAGTCTTGCTTCCAGCCGTGGGCTTCCCTCAGGAGCAGTTCGAATGAGCCGTCTGCCGCTTCGAAGTGGTAGCCGAGGTGTTCGAGGTCCTTGACCTTGTCGACCACGCCTTGCGCCTGATCGGCGGTGAGTTCAAAGCCCTGGGCTACCGCCTTGGCGAGAATGGTGGAGCGGCCGGCAAGTTCGGAGACGACAACCCGGGTGTGGTTGCCCACCTGTGACGGGCTCATGTGTTCGTAGGCATCGGGTCGTCTCGCAAGAGCGGATGTATGGAGGCCGGCCTTGTGGGTGAACGCCGAGTTGCCTACGTAGGGGAGATGCGGGTCGAGGGTGAGGTTGATTACTTCGGCAATGTGGTGAGAGACCGTGGTCAGCCGGTCGAAGCGGTCTCGCGGGATGGTCTCCAGACCCATCTTGAGGCCGAGGTTGGGGATCAGAGAGCAGAGGTCGGCGTTGCCGGTGCGTTCGCCGTAGCCGTTGACGCAGCCCTGCACCTGGTAGACGCCTTCCAGCACCGCAGTGATCGAGTTGGCCACGGCCATACCGGAGTCGTTGTGGAAGTGGCAGCCGAGAGCGGCGTCGCCGAGAGCGGTACCCACCTCGCCGACGATGCGCGCCACGTCGTGGGCGAGTACTCCGCCGTTGGTGTCACACAACACGATCCGCTCCGCTCCGGCGTCTCGCGCCGATTTCAGAACGGCGAGAGCAAAGTCGGGATTGGTGCGGTAGCCGTCGAAGAAGTGCTCCGCATCGAAGAACACCCGGCGACCCTGGCTACGCAGGTATTCGATCGAGTCGGCAACCATCTCCACCGCCTCGGCGGGCGTCGTGCGCAGGGCATGCTCGACGTGGTAGTCCCATGCCTTGCCCACCAGGCAAATGACGTCGGTGCCGGCGGCGAGCAGAGCCGCCAGTTGTTCGTCGTCCTCGGGCCGGGCGTCCTTGCGCCGAGTTGCCCCGAAGGCCGTCAAGGTGGCGTGCTGCAGGTCGAGTTCGGTCTTGGCCCGTTCGAAGAACTCATTGTCTTTGGGATTGGCCCCCGGCCAGCCGCCTTCAACGTAGGCGACTCCGAGGTCGTCGAGCAGGCGGGCCACGACCAGCTTGTCGTTCGCCGTGAGCGATATTCCCTCCTGCTGCGTGCCATCGCGCAGGGTGGTGTCGTAGATCTCGACTGATTCTGGGCTCATGGTTCTTCTCAATCGGTGGGGTTCGATCTTGGTGGTTTCGGGCAGAAAAAAACCCCCCGGGCGGAGGGCATACGGCACACACACCCCGTCGGGGCGGTGCGCCTACACAATAATGATGCTGTTGCTGTGCTTCATCGTCCCCGGAGTATGGACGGGAGCGCGAAATCCGTCAAGGGGAGCCGACCCGACGGCCGGCGCGGGGCCGCTGCTAATCTTCGGCCCATGAATACGACCGGACGTTGGTGGTGGCGCAGCTGAGGACACTCCGCGCGCCGCAACGTCTACGTAACGCCGGAGGTCATGGCCCCGGCGTTTCTCTTTGGCCAAGACCTCCCCGAAAGAATGAGATTCACAAATGAGCGATGACCGCCAGACCGTGTTTTCCGGGCTCCAGCCGACGGGCAACATCCACATCGGCAACTACCTCGGAGCCCTGGTCAATTGGGTCAAACTGCAGGACGAATACGACACGATCTACTGCGTCGTCGACCTCCATGCAATCACGGTCAACTACGACCCGGCCGAGTACCAGAAGGAGCGGCTCGAAGCTGCCAAGGTGCTCATGGCCTGCGGCATCGACCCGAACCGCTCGATGTTCTACTTCCAGAGCCAGGTTCCGCAGCATGCCGAGCTTTCGTGGATTCTCGGAACCATGACGCCCACCGGGGTGCTCAATCGGATGACCCAGTACAAGGAGAAGGCGGAGGCTGCCGGAGCCAACCTCGGCTTGTATTCGTATCCGGTGTTGATGGCCGCCGACATCCTCCTGTACCGGGCGAACCTCGTTCCCGTTGGCGACGACCAGCGCCAGCATCTCGAAATGACTCGGGATCTGGCCGATAGGTTCAACAATCGTTTCGGTGAGGTCTTCCCCATCCCGGACGCGCTCATTCCGGAGAAGTCGGCGCGCGTCATGTCGCTGACCGACCCGACGTCAAAGATGTCAAAGACGCATCCCAACGACAAGAGCCGGGTGCTGATTCTCGATTCGCCCGATGTGATCAGGAAGAAGATCAAGTCGGCTGTCACCGATTCGGAGCCGACCGTTCGATACGACTGGGATGTGAAGCCGGGGATCTCCAACCTGCTCGAGATCATGTCGGGATGTACGGAGCGCTCAGTCGATGACCTGGCCGCCGAGTACGTCGACGCCGGCTACGGAACCTTCAAGGAGGCAGTCGCTGAAGCTGTGGCCACCAAGCTGGCGCCGGTGCGCAGCGCCTACCAGCAGCTCGCCGACGGTGAGGTTGCCCGACTCATGCAGAAGGGGGCGCTCGACGCCCGCACCAGGGCCGAAGGCTTTCAGCAGGAGATCCGAAGGGTTACCGGCCTGTCTGCCCCCTGAACGGGCGAGCGCATCGAGTGATTACCGCGCCGTCTCCTCGTCGCGGCTCACCACGTGCTCGGCAAAGCGGACGATGCCGGAGATCGTCAGGTGAGTGCGGATCGAGTGGACGATGTCGAAGGTGTGAGTAGCCCCGGGAAGCTCGGCATAGCCGGCCGGCGAATCGGACACGTCTGAGAGCCGCTCGAAGAACTGGCGCGACTCGTGTGGCGGCACTACGGCGTCTTGGGCTCCATGGATCACGAGCCACGGCGGCGCCGCTGGGGTGAGGCGGTCGAGGGGAGACGCCGCCCGGTAGGCCTCGGCAGCTTCCTCCGGCCGGGCCTTCATGACGATATTCGGGATCAGGGGCCAGCTATCCCTCGTGCCGTTGCGGTTGCAGAAGTCGTAGATGCCGTAAAGCGTGACCACGCCGGCGACCGTCGTGTCCGCTGACTCGAACCCGGGCTGGAGCGACAGGTCGTCCGCAGTCAAGGCCGCCAGCGCCGCCAGGTGGGCGCCTGCCGAGCCTCCGGTGATGACGATCGAGTCGACATCGCCACCGAGGGCGGGGCCTTCACGTTTCAGCCAGGCAATGGCCTGCTTGACCGCTACAAGGTGCTCGGGAAACGTGGCAGCGGGAGAGAGCGGGTAGGTGATGGATGCACAGATCCAGCCGCGGGCGGCCAGCCGATCCATCAGAGGACGGGCCTGCTGACGCCGGTTGCCGCCACGCCAGCCTCCGCCGTGTACCTGGAGCAGTATCGGGGCTCCTTGTGGCGCTACATCGCGGGCGCGATAGAGGTCGAGGTGTAGCCCCGGCGAGTACTCGATGTCTTCGAGCCGCTCGACACCAGCTGGCAGCCGCCAGGGCCACGCGAGAAGGGCGCGGGGCCAGTCGATCTCGATCAGACCCTCGCTCGATATGCCTGCGTTGTGCAGAGCGGTCCGCATCGTCGGCGCTGTTTGCCATGAGCGGAGCAGGAGCAACAAGTAGATCGCCCAGGTTGCGCCGGTCAGCCAAAGGGCGATCAGTCCCGCCTGGTAGTCGAGTGCCCCAGCCCAGATCAGGAGTCCCCCGACGATCGTCCGGCTGATCACCCTCAAGGGGACCAACTCGGATGTGAGCAGCATCGGAATCCACCAGGGACGGCGTAACGGCGGTACATCGGGTGCTGAACGCCGCAGAGTATTGAGCGCAGTAAAGAAGCCGAGGAGGGCGACGAAGAAGAAGAAACCGGCAGCGAGCATCGAAGAAGCCTATTACGGCCCCGATACCTATTTGGCGGACCGCATCCTGCTGCGAACGGCTAGCTTGCGCCAATGGAGAAGATTTCACCGTCATCATGGGTTGTCAGTGCCGCTCGATCGCGTCGGCCCGGCGAACCGCTCAATATCGCCCCGGTACTCGCCTCCAATTTCTACCTTCCCACCGAGCGTGTGTACGCCCGGGGAGATGGGACGTCAACCGCAGAGGCGCTCGAAGAGCTGATCGGTGGCCTCGAAGGCGGGGCTGCGCTCGCGTTCTCCTCCGGGATGGCCGCGGTGGCTGCGGTTCTTCACCGTTTGCCGGTCGGAGCGACGCTGGCGGTCCCTGAGGACCCGTACCACGGCGTTGCCGGATTGTGCGTCGAGGGCGAAGAGCAAGGTCGATGGACGGTTCTGCGTCTCGACCTCGCCGATACAGATGCCTGGGTGCATGCCGCTCAGACCGCCGACCTCCTCTGGCTCGAGTCGCCGGCCAACCCTTTGATCACCGTGGCCGACCTGCCCGTCATATGCGGCGCGCCCCGCAAGCCGGGGACGATCGTCGCAGTCGACTCGACCTTTGCCACACCGCTGGTTCAGCAGCCGCTCGAGCTCGGCGCCGATATCGTGATGCACTCGGCAACGAAGTTCATCGGCGGCCACTCCGATCTGCTCGGTGGCCTCCTCGTCACCCGTAGTGTCGAACTCTTCGACGAGCTGGATCACCGCCGCAAGCTGACCGGGGCCATCATTGGAGCGATGGAGGCATTCCTGGCTACCCGGGGCGCCCGCACGCTCAGTCTCCGCATGGAGAGAGCCCAGCACAACGCCATGATCCTGGCGGAACGGCTCGAAGCCCATCCCGAGATCAGCCGGGTGCGTTATCCGGGTCTCCCGAGCCACGACACCCACGAGGCCGCGAAGAGGTTCATGAACGGATTCGGAGCGATGATGAGTTTCGAGACCACCGGGACGGGCGAGCGGGCCGGAGCCGTCTGTGAGAGAGCCGACTTGATCAATCACGCCACCAGCCTCGGCGGCATCGAGTCGACGATGGAGCGCCGCGCCGTGATCCCCGGCCAGGAGACGATCCCGCCGACACTCATCCGTTTCAGCGTCGGCTGCGAAGACGTCGAGGACCTCTGGGATGACTTGAAGCAGGCGCTGGAGTCGACGAAGGCCTAGTCGAGGGGGCACTGACGCTCGGTTGCGCGGCCCGTCGCGCGCTCGGCTTCCCCCTCCAACCCGCTCCTCCGGAGCGGGCCACCTCCCCCAACGCTCGCTGACACCCATCAACCCGGTCTATACACGCTCGCTGACGCTCGCGGGGGAGGAGACATACTTGCCGCCGGCTTCTGACCTTGTACGCCGGTCATGTCTCTCCCCCCGTTTGACGACGGAGTCGGGAAACGTTTGGGGGGAGTCCCCGACGAAGGAGGGGAGGGGGGCTGCGGAGGTTTGAGACCAGCCTTGTCGCGAGGGGAGGAGACAGGCAGAGCCGTTTCCCTTGGCTGGTACCCTGCGGCTAGCTGGCTTATTTGAAGGGGTCTTCGTGGAGATCGAGATTGGTATTGCAAAATCGGGTCGGCGGGCATGGGGTTTCGATGACATAGCCATCGTCCCGTCACGGCGGACGAGGGATCCCCACGACGTGGATCTGTCATGGCAGCTCGACGCCTACAAGTTTGAACTTCCGATGATGGCATCGGCGATGGACTCGGCTGTGAGCCCCCGCACGGCAGTGGAGATCGGTCGCCTCGGCGGACTGGCCGTCCTCAACCTCGAAGGCCTGTGGACTCGCTACGAAGATCCGATGCCGGTCTACGCCGAGATCGCCGCCGCCCCCCACGATGAGGCAACTCGCACAATCCAGAAGGTGTACCAGGAGCCGGTCAAGCCCGACCTCATTGGGCGCCGCGTCGAAGAGATCAAGGCCGGTGGTGTGATCGCGGCAGCCAGCCTCACGCCACAGCACGTCGAAGGCCTCCACAAGCCGGCGCTCGACGCCGGGCTCGACATCCTCGTGATCCAGGGCACTGTGGTGTCCGCCGAGCATGTGTCGAGTCGTGCCGAGCCGCTCGATCTGTTCAAGTTCATTGCCGGCGTCGACGTTCCCGTTGTCGCGGGGGGAGTTGCGTCATTCGCCGGCGCCCTCCACATCATGCGCACCGGCGCCGCCGGGGTACTGGTCGGGGTCGGCCCGGGAGCCGCCTGCACGTCACGTGGTGTTCTCGGCATTGGTGTCCCGCAAGCGACTGCGATCGCCGATGCGGCCGGAGCTCGCACCCGCTATCTCGAAGAGGCCGGTCGCTACGTCCACATCATTGCCGACGGCGGGATGCGGACCGGCGGCGACGTAGCCAAGGCTATTGCCTGTGGCGCCGATGCTGTGATGCTCGGTTCTCCGATCACTGCCGCAGAAGAGGCCCCGGCGCAGGGGTACCACTGGGGTATGGCGACCTTCCATCCCACGCTTCCCCGCGGTACCAGGGTGGAAACGGGCCGGCTGGGGACACTGGCCGAGATCCTCAAGGGACCGGCCCACGAGAACGATGGCCGCCGCAACCTCTTCGGCGCGCTGCGCGTATCGATGGCGACAACCGGATACGCCGACGTCAAGGAATTCCAGAAGGCCGAAGTGATGGTGGCGCCGGCGCTACAGACCGAGGGCAAGCGGCTCCAACAGAGCCAGGGCGTTGGAATGGGATGACGGCCCCCAGCACCTCCGGCCAGGCCTCCGGAGGCGATTTCGACAAGGTTCTTGTCCTCGACTTCGGCGCTCAGTATGCCCAGCTGATCGCCCGCCGAGTACGAGAAGCCAGCGTTTACTCCGAAATCGTCCGCCGTGACGTAACGGCTGCCGAAGTCAAAGCGCACAACCCGACTGCGTTGATACTCAGCGGTGGCCCCGCTTCGGTGTACGCCGACGACGCCTATGAGCTCGACCCGGCCATTCTCGAACTCGGGATCCCGACGCTCGGCATCTGTTACGGGCATCAGGCCATGGCTCACGCGCTCAACGGCGTAGTAGCGGCCAACGACATCGCCGAGTACGGCCGGGCCGAGCTGCGCGACGCCTTCGGGGGTGCCCTGTTTCGGGATCTGCCCGAGGAGCAGGTTGTGTGGATGAGCCACAAGGATGCTGTTGTTGAGCCTCCTGCCGGCTTCGCGGTGACGGCCAGCACAGCAGATTCACCGGTAGCAGCGATGGAAGATCCTGCTCGGCGGCTCTTTGGTGTGCAGTTCCACCCCGAGGTGGCCCACACTGAGTTCGGCCAGGACATCATGAAGCGGTTCCTATATGACGTCGCCGGGGCGCGACCCAACTGGACCCACGTCGGGATCATCGAGCAGTCGGTGGCCGCGGTGCGTGCCGCCGTGGGCGACGGCAAAGTCATCTGCGGCCTCTCCGGCGGCGTCGACTCATCGGTGGCCGCCGCCATGGTCCACAAGGCAATCGGCAACCAGCTGGTGTGCGTGTTCGTCGACCACGGTCTGATGCGGCACCACGAAGGGGCCCAAGTTGAGGACACATTCCGGCGTGCCTTTCACATGAACCTCATCCACGTCGACGCCTCTGATCGATTCATCGATGCGCTCGCAGGCGTGACCGATCCCGAGCAGAAACGCAGGATCATCGGCGAGACCTTCATTCGCGTCTTCGAGGAGGCCGCCATCGAACTCGAGGATGCTCGTTTTCTGGTCCAGGGGACCCTCTATCCCGACGTCATCGAGTCGGGTACCAAGGACGCCGCCAAGATCAAGAGCCACCACAACGTGGGCGGCCTGCCGGACGATATGAAGTTCGACCTCGTCGAACCCCTGCGCGACCTCTTCAAGGACGAGGTGCGCGCCATCGGAGCCGAGCTTGGGCTGCCCGAAGAAATCGTATGGCGTCAGCCGTTCCCCGGCCCAGGCCTGGCGGTCCGCATCATCGGCGAAGTTACCCGGGAACGCCTCGACATTCTGCGGGCCGCAGACGCCATCGTGCTAGAAGAGATTCGTCGGGCCGGGCTCTACCGGGAGCTATGGCAGACCTTTGGCGTCTTACCCGCCATTCGGTCCGTGGGAGTCCAGGGGGATGGCCGGACTTACGCCTATCCATTGATCCTGCGGGCGGTGACGTCCGATGACGCGATGACTGCCGACTGGGCCCGGCTGCCCTATGAGGTTCTCGAGCGAATCTCGTCAAGGGTGATCAACGAGGTCCCCGGCATCAACCGGGTCGCCTACGACATCTCGAGCAAACCCCCGGCCACGATCGAGTGGGAGTGAGCTGAGTACTGGGTGCTGGATACCCAACGGCTGACTAGACACTCCTTCAGCGCGCGCCGGATCTAGTCGATATCTCCTCTGCATGCTTTTGGAAGAAACCCGCCGAGGTGAATCGTGACCTGGACTGACGACCCGGAGTTGCAGGAGATGTTCATGGCTGAGCTCGAGGAGCGCTCGGCGCGCCTTGTCGAGGGCGGTCAGGCCATGATTAGCGGCGCCATCGATGCCGACATGGCTACCACCATGCTCCGTGAAGGTCACACGATCAAGGGCACGGGTCGGGTCATGGGATACGACGCCGTCTCGGTAGCCGGCCAGCAGCTCGAGATGTTGTGGCGCAGAGTGCAGTCGGAAGAATTGGCTCCTAGCGCCGCGATCGGTGAAGGCATCGTCGGAGTTGCCAGCGAGCTGCGGGGTGCCGGCAGTAGTGATCCCGTGGCCGGGACTCCAGAGCTTGTGGAAGCAATGCGCCGACTGGATGAAGCTCTGGGCGCGGTTTCTTCCGCCGCCAAGCCGAAGTTGCGTGCCGTCGAGTCGGTCGAAGCCGCGCCACCCGGTCAGGATTCCGTTTCCGTTGAGGTTGACGCCCCCGCCGAGGCGGCGCCACCCGAAGCGCCCGAACCGGCGCCGGAGCCCTCAATCGACGAAGCGGCTCGCCGTCCCCGAATCAACCCACAGATATCAGAAACGGCCACCCCCGTTGTTAGCCGCGAGGAGATGGTGGCACCAGCGGCTCCGGCCCCGGAGCCGATTCAGTCCGATGAGTTCCTGCATGAGCACGTGCGGCCGCGTCGACCCAAGGTGCCGGAGGTGGCGCTCCCCGACCTCGAGCCGATTCTTTCGAGCGAAGTTCCCGCGGCGGCTTCCATCACTGCCGACCTGGGTGGCCTGCTCGGAGCGGTCGAGAGCTGGGCGAGCGTAGAGACGCTCCCCGTGAGCGCGGGACGTATGTACCGGCTCATAAATCTCGTGGCGCGAATCCGGATCGATCTCGAAGCGACCGACAATCGGATCAGATCGGTTCGCAATTCCGACGACCTCGAGGCCTTGGAAGCGGCGTTCGGGGCGATTCTCCTGGCCGCCAACGAGCTCGAACATGATGCCATGCAGCTCGCCGCCGTCCCGTTGTCGTCGATGACAAACACACTTCCGCAACTCGTTCGATTCGTCGCGAAGAAGCTCGACAAGGAGGTTCGGTTCGAGATCGTTGGGGACACCGAAGTCGTCGTCGACCGGCAGGTGCTCGACAAGATCGCCGATCCGCTGCGCCAGCTCGTCGTCAACGCCATCACCCACGGGATTGAAACGGTCGATCAACGCCAGAAGGCCGGCAAGGCGCCAACAGGCTCGATCTCGCTTTCGGCTGTAGTCAAAGACCGCCGGGCCGAGCTTGTTGTGTCCGACGATGGCGCCGGCATCAATTGGGACTCCGTCAGAACAACTGCACTCGACAACGGCATGCTCACTGCTGATGAGGCTGCCGACCCGTCCAAACTCAATGATGCTCTCTTCAATCCCGGATTTTCTACCGGTGGCATGCCGGACCTGGGGGGCGGTGGCAAAGGCCTCTCTTCGGTGTCCGACGCCGCGGAATCGTTGTTCGGCCGGGTTCGGTTGGGTTCGACTCCTGGTCAGGGCACGACTGTGACGATGACGGTTCCAACTTCGCGCGCTTTGCAGCGAGTGATGATATTCCAGAGCGCAGGGATGCAGTGGGGGATTCCGGAAGCCGTTGTGGAAGAGGTGCTGCCGGTGGAGGGCGCCTCCATCGATTCGAGCGGCGAGATGCCGCTGCTCGACTGGCATGGCGAGTGGCTGCCGCTCTCGCCGCTCGGTGAGCTCGTCGGCGCGACCGACGATCAGCCGGCCAAGAACATCCTCGTGGTTTCTCATCGGGTTGGCTCAGTGGCGATCGGTGTGAGAAACGTGCACGGGATCCGCGAGGTAGCCGCCAAAGAGCTGGGGCCGCTGCTGGCGGGTCCGTCCCACATTACGGGGGCCGCCCTCCTCGGGGGTGGCGAGGTCGTGCTGGTTCTCGATGCGGCTGCCCTGGTTGCTCGCACCCGTTCGGTTCCGGCTGAGGACAATCCACGTTCGCGGGTTCTCGTCGTCGATGACTCGATCGGCGCCCGCGCCGTAGTCTCGGGAGCCCTTGCCTCGAGCGGGTTTGTCACGTCGGTCGCTTCGAGCGCCGCCGAGGCGCTCGACATCCTGGCCGGGAGCGAGGTCGATGCGCTTGTGGTTGACTTCTCGATGCCGCAGCAGGACGGCGCCCAACTCGTCGCCCAGATTCGTGAACGCGGCATCAATGTTCCGGTTGTCATGTTGTCCGGCGTGGCGACTGAGGAGGACAAGACCCGTTCCAAGGAAGCCGGCGTTGACGTCTTCTTCGACAAAGCCGACTTCCGCGAGGGCGCCCTGGCCGAGACGCTGCGGGGGATGCTCGAGTCCCGCTAGGCGGAACTACGCCGGTGTAACTCAGTTCGGTTGGCCCTCGTATACTCGGCCTCCATGCCGGACTCCCTCCTTCTCGATGACCTCAACCCTGCCCAGCGCGAGGCGGTGGCCGCCGTCGACGGTCCCGTGCTCGTTGTCGCCGGAGCGGGTTCTGGCAAGACCAGGGTGCTGACTAGGCGGGTGGCCCACCTCATCGAGGATCTCGGGGTATCGCCGTTCGCGATTCTCGCCATCACGTTCACAAACAAGGCTGCATCTGAGATGAAAGAGCGGGTGGGAGCCCTGGTCGGGGGAGTCGTGCGCGATATGTGGGTGTCGACGTTTCACGCCAGCTGTTCTCGCATCTTGCGGCGCGAAGCGCATCGGCTGGGGTATCGCTCGTCATTTTCCATATACGATCAGGCCGACTCACTCCGGCTGATCACTCTCTGCATCAAGGATCTCGACCTCGATCCGAAGCGGTTCCCGCCGCGCAACATCCGCGCCGCCATCTCAGCCGCCAAGAACGAGCTGATCGATTTCGAGACGTTCGCACACAATGACGCCGGGTTCTATCACGAGAAGGTCGCCGACGTGTACCGCCTCTATCAGCAGCGCCTCGTCGAGGCGTCAGCCATGGACTTCGACGACATGTTGATGGTCACCGTCGAACTGCTTCAGGCGTTCCCGGACGTCCTCGGCCACTACCAGCAGCGCTTTCAGTACGTCCTGGTGGACGAGTACCAGGACACCAACCACGCCCAGTACATGCTGGTCCGGCTCCTGACCGAAACCCATCACAATCTCTGTGTCGTCGGCGACTCCGACCAGTCGATCTATCGATTCAGGGGCGCCGACATCCGCAACATCAACGAGTTCGAGAAGGACTATCCGGACGCACGGATCATCCTCCTCGAGCAGAACTACCGGTCGACGCAGACGATCCTCGAGGCGGCCAACTCGGTGATCTCCAATAACACCGGGCGGGCTCCGAAGAACCTCTGGACCGACACCGGGCACGGCGACCAGGTCAGGTCATACGAGGCGCAGGATGAACACGATGAGGCGGCGTACATCGCCGAGGAGGTCGGAGCGCTCGAGAAGGCGGGTCGGCGACTCTCAGACATCGCGGTGTTCTATCGCACAAATGCCCAGAGCCGGGTGATTGAGGAGCTGTTCGTCAAGTATGCGATCCCGTATCAGGTGGTCGGTGGCTTGAAGTACTACGACCGCCGCGAAGTGAAGGATGCGCTCGCCTATCTGCGGGTCCTGGTGAACCCTGCCGACGTTGTTTCCATGAAGCGGATCGTTAATACTCCGAAGCGGTCCATCGGCGATACGAGCGTTGCCCACGTTGATCGATATGTCGAGCAGAACGGGATCACGTTGCTTGAAGGGCTCCGCGAGGCGGATCAGAACGATCGGCTCAGCACGCGAGCGCAGAAGTCGATCGCAGAGTTCGTTGGTCTCTACGACCACCTGGCGGCCGCGGCAACGGATGGCCCCTCGGCGGCGCTCGAGGCGGTTCTCGAGATGTCCGGGTACATGGATTGGGTGCGTTCTGAGCGAAGCATTGAGGCAATGGGGCGCGAGGAGAACCTCAAGGAACTCCTGTCCGCTGCCGCCGACTTCGAGGAGACCGGCCCGGCCGCAGTCGGAATCGCCGATTGGGTCGAAATGGACGGCATGGCCCGGCTGAATGCGTTCCTCGAGTCGATCAGTCTCGTCACCGACATGGACAGCTACGAAGACACCGACGTCGTCACATTGATGACCCTGCACAACGCCAAGGGATTGGAGTTCCCCGTTGTGTTCATCGCCGGACTCGAAGACGGGGTCTTTCCTCACATGCGTTCGCTGGGAGATCCGGTAGAGCTGGAGGAAGAGCGCCGCCTCGCCTACGTCGGCATCACCCGTGCCGAGGAGACTCTCTATCTCACGAGGGCTTGGAGTCGCAACCTATGGGGCGGCAACAGCTTCAACCCGCCGAGCCGCTTCCTGCGCGAGATACCCGACCACCTCACCGAGAATGCAAAGCGGCAGAAGCGGAGCCGGCTGGAGCTCGCTTCTGGGCCGCAGCAACGGGTGGAGGGGGCTGACATCGGCCGCGGTGACCGGGTTCGCCACGCCCACTGGGGCGACGGTGTCGTCGAGGAAATCATGGGAGAGGGCGATCGCACCGAGGCCTTCGTCGAATTCAGCGCTCATGGCAAGAAGCGCCTGCTCCTCGCCTGGGCCCCGCTGGAAAAGGTGTGAGTTTCGATCAGCGCCGTGAGGCAGCAAGTTCGTCTATGGACTCGAGAGCCGTCGGAACATCTTGTGCCGCCGGAAAGAACGTTGTTCCACACAGGCGAAGAAACTCGACTTCGCCGGCGGCATCTGGATGGGTTTCTGCCAACCAGAGTTCGAACCGGTCGACAAAGGCAGTCCACGCAACGATGTTCTCAGATGAGGACACTGCCACCCCGACGTCGTCAGCAACGACCCATTCGTAGGACGAGGCGAGCTGCATTCCGGCCGAGCTGTGAAGTGAATCGGATCGGATGGCTTCACAGGTGAAGAGGTGTACGTCTCCGCGGTCGCGTTGTCGACACGATCAGGGCCGAGGCGCCGACGGCAGCATGCGTGCACGTGTTTGAAATGCGATCCGTAGATCTCGGCGAAACGTGCACTGCCGTACGACATCACTATCACCATGCCAGACAAGAGGCTCTTACATATCAAGAGTCCGCCTCTGGGCAAATGTGACCAGATTCCTTGCCACGAATAGGACGCCCCGGACGTAATCAAACCGAGCAACGGGAAGCGGACGCCGCCGGGTGTGGCCAACCCGGAAGCGTCCGTATCTGCGTCGCCAGCGCGTTACCCTGGTCCGCATGCCGACGCGGATTCTCATTGCCAAGCCTGGTCTTGATGGGCACGACCGGGGCGCCAAGGTTGTCGCCCGTGCGCTGCGTGACGCCGGCTGTGAAGTGATCTACACGGGGCTCCACCAGACGCCGGAGCAGATCGTCGATGCGGCTCTCGAGGAAGACGTTGCCGCCGTCGGCCTGTCTGCGCTTTCGGGTGCTCATATGACGCTCTTCCCCCGGGTGGTCGAGTTGCTCACCGAGCGCGACGCCGCCGACATCGTGGTCTTCGGTGGCGGGATCATCCCGCAGGACGATGTGAAGGCGCTGGCGGCGAAGGGTATCCGCGCTGTATTCGGTCCGGGGACGTCGCTACAAGAAATCACCGACTGGGTGGCCGAGAGCCTCTGAGCGGCGCCGCCTGCTTTCAAGAAGCGAGCTGCCCGCCCAACCTCTAGATGTGCTGCTGTGGGGCGGTTTGGTGTGATCGTTCCCGCTGCAGAGGGTTTGATTTGTGCGTCATACACCATGTATTTGTTGTATGACAATGTTGAGTTTTCGAGTTGATGACGAAGAAGCCGCCACTGCACAGCAATGGGCGGAGCGCCTCGGCGTCGACCGGTCCGAATTGTTGCGTGACGCGCTTCATCGGCACCACCTGCGCCT
>Ga0316187_10002518_pt1 | contig 15945 bp, 12 predicted proteins | sample CroRivburrow1_MG_FD_204927 | JGI IMG/M metagenome (GOLD analysis project Ga0316187, IMG submission 204927) | Coastal sediment microbial communities from Maine, United States - Cross River worm burrow 1 | ecosystem: Environmental > Aquatic > Marine > Coastal > Sediment | place: USA: Maine... | reverse complement strand
CAGTGTCTGGCACTGGCATCAGACAGAGCTGGCTGGAGCCGGAGATCTTCGTCTCTATCTGGCCGTGCAATTTCTTCCTATCCTGTTGAGTCTCTACATGCTCTTCTTTCTACGCTCGCGCTATAGTCGGGGCGACTACTTTGGCTGGGCAATTCTACTTTACGCACTGGCCAAAGCTGCCGAGATATTTGATCACGATATTTTTACCCTGCTGCTGCAGTGGGTTAGCGGCCACACCCTGAAGCATGTTTTTGTCGCTATTGCCGTGTTGATATTGGCGGAGATGCTCCGCTGTCGTATTCCCGTCAACAAGGTCCAGCAAGCAGTCAGCGAACTGGATGACTACTGATCAGCTGCTTTCCTCTCTCTCGCATCCTCTCCACCATAAAAGAATACCTCCTGCCTAGGATATTCTAGGCCTTCAACAGGCAACATCGATTCAAATCGGGTCACCTCACTCTTCTTACCTCGTGTCTCGGGATGCTTGGCAATGAGGAATGAACAGATATCACAATACTCTTCAATCGAAATCTCATAGGTACCGATTCGACGGGCCAATGCGATGATCTCCTCTTTGTCATAGCCGATCAGAGGCGAAAGAAGTGGCCGTGGACTGGCATCATAGATGGCATTGATATTCTCCAGCGTCTGGCTCGCCACCTGACCAAGCGAATCGCCAGTGACCAGTGCATGACCCTTCACCTCTTCGGCCACCAAGCCTGCAGAACGAATCATCTGACGTTTATAGATAATCATACGGTATCGATCCGGCACCATGGCAATAGCATGACGCTGAAACTCTTCCAGATCGATCATAATCAGCTGAGTTCGCCCCTGATACTTGGAGAGTTGACGGGCGAGATCGTGAATCTTGGCAAAGTCACGGTTGATGGTGCTGTTATAGAGATGCACCAGAACCACCTCCATACCGCGCTTCATCATGGTGTAGGCAGCCACTGGCGAGTCGATACCGCCGGAGAAGAGAACGACCCCTCTGCCGGATGAACCAACTGGCAGGCCACCGATACCGTTACGTTTGTCGGTATAGATATAGACCTCATCCTTGGTCACTTCGACATGCACCGTGATCTCAGGATTTGTGAGGCTAACTTCAAGGCCAAGCTCCGCCTTCAGATAGCCGCCAACCTGCAGATTGATCTCGGGACTGGTGAGTGGAAAACGCTTGTCGCTACGGCGTGCAGAGAGGCGGAACCGACGACCTGTCACATCTCCAAAGGCCTCAACAATCGCCTGCTTCGCCACTTCACGGATTGAATCGAGCGTCAACTCCGCCTCATAGACCGGAGCAAAATTGCGAACACCGGGAATCAACGCCAACCGCTCAAGTGTCGCCTCGGTGATCTCCTCCATATCAAGCAGCATGCGCCCGAATTGGCGGGTTACCTTCGTCGGCTTGAGTAGGCGTTTCAGGTTGGTACCCATCTGCCGCTCAAAGACGCCCTTATTTTTACCCTTAAGCGAAATCTCGCCGAAATGAATCAATATTTTCTGCATGGGGCGCAAGCTAGCGTTTTAACGGAAAGATGCAGCCTGCTTCGTCAAACACGCCTATTTGCGCCAGAATTCAGGGACGAGTAGCACGAAGAATGTAAATATCTCCAGACGCCCCAACACCATGCCAAACATTAGAATGCTCTTGGCCGTATCGGGTAGAGATGCGTAATTTGAGGCCGGTCCAACATCGCCGAAGCCGGGGCCGGTATTGGTCAGGCAGGCTGCTGTTGCCGAGAGTGCAGTCATCATGTCCACGCCTGTCATCGCCAACAAAATGGCAATGACGCTGTAACAGACCATGTAGAGCACAAAGAAGCCCCAAAGAGCTTGAACCACGGAGCCGGAGACACTCTGATCGCCCACTTTAACGTGGATCACTGCATGCGGATGGATCAAACGCCGAATTTCCCGGATGCCCTGACGGAAGAGAAGCAGCACCCTGATCACCTTCATGCCACCACCGGTCGAACCTGCACAGGCACCGACAAACATGGCCGCCAAAAGAAGCAATCCGGTTCCCGGTGGCCAGACCGCATAATCACTCACGGCAAAGCCTGTGGTGGTTGCGATGGCAACGGTGTTAAAAATAACCTCTCCAACCGTGCCGCTAGAAGAGGTTAACGTTAGATAACCAACCAGAATAATCAGAACAGAGACCCACTTGATGTAGGTGCGGAACTCATCATCCTGAAAATAGGTTCGCACCGAGAAGCCGCGCTTGAGTGCCGCGAAGTGGAGCGTGAAGTTCACACCGGCCATTAGCATAAAAATAATAATCAGCGTTCGAATGGTTTGTGACTCATAATAACCAACGCTGGCATCATGGGTGGAGAAGCCGCCAATGGCGATGGTGCACATCGCATGGTTCACGGCATCAAAGAGGGACATGCCGGCAATCCAGAGCGAGATGGCTGTAATGGCTGTCATCGCCAGATAGATAAACCAGAGCACCTTGGCCGTTTCAGTTACGCGTGCTGTCAGCTTATCTTTTACTGGTCCTGGCGTCTCAGCACGAAACAGCTGCATGCCGCCCACCCCGAGTAGCGGCATCACAGCCACTGCCAGTACGATGATACCCATACCACCGAGCCACTCCTGCATAGAGCGCCAGAAAAGAATGGATGGGGGCAGTGAATCCAGCCCTGATAGAATGGTCGCACCCGTTGTTGTCAGGCCTGAAGTGGACTCGAACAATCCATCAATGACGTTGTCACAAACACCAGTTGTCCAGAATGGAATAGCACCAAGCAAGGATAGAATCACCCATGCCAAGGCAACGATAAGAAATCCATCTTTATGGGTTAGGCGATCTGGAGCCCCTCCCGCCCAACGCATCATGGTTAAACCAAGCGCTGAAGTAAGGCAGCCGGAAAGAATAAAGTGGTCGGCATGACCCGCAGCGTAATAGAGAGAAACAAGAGCCGGCGCCATCATACCGCAACCGAAGAGAGCGACGAGAATGCCTAGCGTCCAGATGACACCTTTAGGATGCAATTTATTTCACCCGCATGGGAGCGTCCTGCCCCATGCTTGAAATCGCAACGTAAAAGCGTGGTTTTACGTTGCTCATTAAAGCCACACATCCGTGTGTGGAGAAAGCTAAAAAAGACCCTCCCAGATAATTCATCAAAAGAATTCCAGATGCACTTCAAAGAGCTTTTCAACCGCACGTAACGAGGTGCCTTGAGTCACCAGAAGAACGTGATCATTAGCCTCAACCTGAGTGGTTCCATCAGGAATGATCACTTTGTCATTTCGTACGATGGCACCAATCACAGTGTTAGGTGGTAGTTCCAGATCGATGAGAGGAACTTTGAGAATGTTGGATGTCTCCAGAGCCACGGCTTCCAGAACCTCAAGCGTACCGTCACCCAATGGTGACATGCCGAGGATGCGTCCCTTTCGCACGTGCCTCAAAATAGATGATGCAGTGGTAAAGCGAGGAGAGACCGTGATATCCAGACCAATCTGACGAACCAGATCGGTATAGATCGCCCGATTCACCAGCGTCACTACATGTGGAACATTATACTTCTGCGCGATAAGGCTACCGAGGATGTTGGTCTCATCATCATTGGTCAGGGCGAGGAAATCATCCATGCCATCAATCGCTTCTTCTTCAAGTAGATCGCGATCCAGCGCGTCACCATGAATGACAATACTCTCATCGAGCTGCTCGGCCAGCCACTCGGCACGCTGAGCGTTGTACTCAATCATCTTGATGGAGACGCCGAGCTTCTCCAGCTCCTGCGCTACGATGAAACCAACGTTACCGCCACCGACAATCATCACATTACGATTTTTTTGTTCGGCGGTTTCATGGCCAACATGCTCAAGGAAGGTGTCCACCTGTTCGCGAGCCATGGCAATGTAAACACTATCACCTGCCAGCAGCACGGTATCAGCATTGGGAACACTCCAGCGTTGATTATGTTCGTGAGCCACAATGTAGGTGTTGATATCACCCATCACCTCATTAAGCTCATTCAGCGCAAGACCGGCCAGAATCCCTTTAGGAGGAACGCGCAGTCCGAGCAGCTGAACACGGCCATCAGCGAAGTCCTGTGCATCCACAGCTGATGAGACCTGAAAGCGTTTCACAATCGATTTTGCCGCTTCGCGCTCGGGTGAGATGATCAAGTCAATCGGCAGCTCATCACGGCCAAAAAGGCCGATGCTGTTCACATAATCAGGCTCACGAACACGCGCCATTTTGGTTGTTACTTTAAAGAGAGAGTGCGCCACCTGACAGGCCAGCATGTTGGTCTCGTCGTTGGTGGTGGCAGCAATCAGCAGCTCGGCATTCTCAGCACCGGCCAAACGAAGCACGCTGGGATGCGATGCATGGCCAAGGATGGTCCGCACATCCATGGTATCAGCCACACGCTGCAGACGTTCAGCATCGTTATCGACCACCACCACATCGTTGCCCTCTGTCGCCAATCGCTGGGCAATATGAAACCCGACCTCACCAGCGCCAAGAATTAATATGTTCACGCTTTCTTCTCCGGAGCATTGAGCCCAAAACTTTTGATCTTACGGTGTAGCTGACTGCGCTCCATGCCGATCGCCGCTGCCGTTTTACTGATGTTCCACTCACTCTGTTCAAGGTAGTGTAGCAGATAGCTCCGTTCAAAGGCTTCACGCGCGTTATGATAGCTATGGGTGAAAACGCTGCTGTCCGGGGTATCCCCACCTTGTGCTGGTGCAGATGCAGCATCTAGTGGCAGCATGGTTTCAGGGGTGATCTCAACACCGGGCTGCAGAATATGGCAGCGCTCAATGTAGTTGCGCAATTCACGAATATTCCCTGCCCAGCGATAGTCCTGCATCAGTGCAATCGCCGCATCGGAAAAGTGGACCGGATCGCCACCCAGAAGCTGGGCTTGCTCTTCTGCCAAGGTTTCAATCAGCACCGGCAGATCTTCAATGCGATCACGTAGCGATGGCAGGTGGATGGTCACTACATTCAGGCGATAGTAAAAATCTTCCCTGAGCCTGCTCTCCTGCAGAAGCTTGTCCGGCTCATAAGCACTCGCACCAAGAATGCGGATATTAGCGGAAATCTTCTTTGGATTACCCAATCGCTGGATCTTTTTCTCTTGCATGGTCTTCAGAACCTTGGCCTGAATTCCGAGACTCAACTCTCCGATCTCATCAAAGAAGATGGTACCTTCATTGGCCACCTCGAAACGACCTCGCTGGGGATGAAGAGCGCCGGGAAACGCGCCTTTCTCATGGCCGAAGAGTTCAGAATCCATTTGACTGTCTGGAATACTAGCCGTGTTAAGTTCAACGAATGGGGCGACAGCACGCTTGGAGAGGTGATGAATCTGCTGAGCCACGACAGCTTTGCCAGTGCCATGCTCACCGAGAATCAATACCGCCGCATCGGTAGAAGCCACGCGTTTAACCAGCTGTCTGGCCTCTTCAATCGCGGTACTCTTACCAACCAACTGGTGGCGACTCTTCTGCTGGATATTCTGTTTCAGGTCGACGTTTTCCTGTTTCAATTTGCGTTTTTCCAACGCGTTTCGAAGCAGAATCAGTAATTTATCGGAGGAGAGAGGCTTCTCGACAAAATCAAAGGCGCCCTGACGCGTAGCACGCACCGCGGTATCAATGGTGGCATGCCCTGACATGATGATCACCGGTACGCTTTCATCCATCTGTAGGATACGACTCATCGTCTCCAGACCGTCAATACCGGGCATCCAGATGTCGAGGAGAATACAGTCGGCGGGTTGCTTACGGAAACGGGCAACGGCCTCCTCACCCGAGGCGGCAGTCGAAACAAGGTAGCCCTCATCCTCGAAAAGCCCCTGCAGAGACTCCCGAATCGCCTGTTCATCATCAACAACCATGATTTGTGCGCTCATGATGGCTCCATGCTGGGTTCTTCAATAGGCAGGCGCAAGCAGAAGTGTGTGGGTTGAGCATTGGAGATCAGCAGTAGTTCGCCCTGATGCTCATCGGCAATACGCTTGGCAATCGCCAGCCCCAAACCGGAGCCATCCTCTTTGGTGGAGAAGTAAGCATCAAAGATATGTTCGGCACTATCATTCGATATGCCTGAACCACCATCCTGAACGTGAAATTCGACCATATGATCATCATGACTACCGTAGAGATGAACCGGTGCCTTGGTCGCTTCTGTTGCTGCCAGCGCATTATCCATCAGGTTAATCAACACCTGCCTGATCTGGTCGGCATCACAGAAACACTCAACATCATCCGTAAAGCCCTCAACCTGTAGGCGCTTATAGGCGCTATAGAGCTCTCGCATATCGGTCGTTAGCTCTCTGGCCAGCACTGCCGTCGGCTTCGGTTTCGGCATGCGCGCCAGATCGGAGAAGTCGACAATCAGCCGCTGCAAGCGCTCCACCTGCGTAATAATGGCGTGGGTACAGCTATCAAACACCTCGGTGTTATCCGCCGTCTTTCTGAAACGCCGCTGCAGCCGTTCTGCTGCAAGCTTGATCGGAGTCAGAGGATTCTTGATCTCATGGGCAAGCCGCTGCGCCACCTCTGCCCAGGCACGATGCCGCTGCGCCTCAGCCAGAGAGCTGACATCATCGAGTACCATCAGATAACCGGAGAAGCCTGCTGAACCGGAACCGCTCAGACGAACACCGCGACCAAGAATATGGAGATTGCGATGATCAACCGATATCTCCAACTCACGCTGAAGATTGCCCTCTTGCTGATGTTGAAGCTCATCATAGAACTGGCAGACCATATGCAGCCTGCCACTACAGAGAGCAGCAATAGGACGGCCGGGCATCCACTCGTTGGAGAGGTTGAGTAGTTCGCGCACGGCCTGATTGAGCAGCCGAATGTTGCCCTTGGCATCAATCAGCAACACGCCGGCCTGAAGATTGGCAAGCAGTGTCTCCATTACATATTGGCGCTGGCGGCTGCTATCAAGTGCGCCGGTCAGCTCTTTCTGAGTCTGTTCAAGTGCCTCCACATTCTGTTTCAAGCGCAGGGTCATACGGTTGAATGAGTGTACCAGTGACCCCAGTTCATCCTCGGGCGCGGTTGGAATAGATACACTCAGATCACCCTCGGTCACCCGCTCAAGGGCGTTAGCCAACTCCCCAATCGGATAGGTGAGTCGCCTAGCAAAGGCTACAGCAACAATACCTGCTGCAATGATGATCAGTAGCGTAGCAATGAGCATGGCATGGGTGAAGGTGCCGCGAATCGATTGCCGGTTACGTTCCAGTTGTCGATAGGTGCGGTAATCGGCCTCAACAGCGCGCGCATTCTTTACCACGCTCCCCGGTAATTTCACCTGCGCTCGTAGAATGCCGATAATGTTCTGGTGTGCCCTCAATGGTGCATAGCCAACGGCTATCTCCTCACCATCCCGACTGACAAAGCGGGTGGAGACCAGTCCCAGAGTGAGCGTCGACTTCGCTTCCTCCTCCAATGCATCCGATTCGATGCCGGAGAGCGCTTCAAGTCTGACGTTGGCAACAAGACGCTCATTGAGGTCAAAAATCTGGATACTTTGCCACCCTTCATGAAGAAGGGTCTCCTGAAGATGGCGATTCAGCAGGCTGTAACTGAGAGGCAAGGCTGCAACGTAATTAATGAGTTCACGGTCATTCATGGCTGAGCTAAGACCCTGCTTGAGATCGCTATCGACACGAGCATAGAATCCCTGTGCCAGATTCAGCGCCTGATCCAGAAGGGTATCAACACGCACATCAAACCAGACATCCATACCGCGCTCAACCATCTGATTGGCGGCCACCTGAAGAATCGCAGTTGGCATCAGAAGCATGCTGACCAGTGCAATCACTAGCTTGGCCCGAAGTCTTGAGCCTGCCCGCCGCTCCTGCTCTTCTTTCAGAATACGCAGACCATAGTTAAGAAGTACCAATGATAGAATGGTCAGCAGTGTGATATTGAGCCACGCAATCATGGAGTCTTCAGAGGCAGTGTTGGTTGGCCATAGCAGCACAATCGTTGCCCACAGGGCAGAGGCCATCATCAGGGGTAGATAGCGAATCATGCCGGTCATGGGAGTATCAACTCCTCCTCCGCGGCGGTTGTCCCGATACGCGTTGTCTCGGACCACCAGGTCTCCTTGAACTGACCCTCTCTAATCGCAAAACTGACCTCGACACTGTAGCTCACACCCGGCGTGAGCAGGCTTCGATCCAGTATGGGGAAACGTCGCAACTCGGAGAGAAAGGCAATGGCATCATCAATGCTGGATACCCGTCTTGATATTCCATTCTTAGCATCGGCAATAATCAGGCTCTTTGAAATCAGGTCGGGAATAGCCTGCCTGGCAACCACCACCTCTCCCACACTCTTATTGGTCCAGTAATTGCGCACCTCCTCAACGGAGATATCCCAGATGAGAGTGACCGGTGTTCCCTGATTGAGAGCAAGGATGGCTTCATCCGAGATGCCGACCGGGCCCACGCTGCAATAGACCACCTGATCATCATAGGTGATCTTCATAGGGGAACTCTCAGACTCGGCCATAGCCATGCCAGCCTGAAAAAAGATCACAACGAGAGCGAAAATTGCAGTGGTCCACTTGGACAGTATGTGCTCAAACGATGACATCCGTCCCAGTTTAGCTTGGATATGCAATCAATCCACCCCTGATCACGCTTCGATGTTTGCGATTGTACTGATATAGGTCGATAAGATCGCTATAGTGCCGCGATGCCCATGATCACACTTCACGAACTCTCCAAAGCCTATGGACCACAGGTATTGTTGGAACAGGTATCACTGCGCATTCCCAAACAGGCGCGTATCGGCCTGATCGGACGCAATGGCGAGGGTAAATCAACGCTGCTGAAGATCATTGCCGGCATGATTGAACCAGATGATGGTCAGGTGAACATCCGAACCGGCGTCAAAATCGCCTATCTACCGCAGGCACCGCACTTTGATGCCGGACACACCGTTTTCTCTGTGGTTTCCGAAGGCCTTGGAGAGGTGGCGAAGTCGCTCAATGCCTATGATGAGGCGCTAATCGCGTTAGAGGAAGATAGCTCCGAATCAGCCATGAAAAGACTGGCCGACATGCAGATCGAACTGGAGCACAACGGTGGCTGGCAATATAAGTCCCGTATTGAAGCAGCCATCTCGCGCCTGAAACTCGACGCCCACCGTGATGTCGGCGAACTCTCGGGGGGCTGGCTCAGACGCGCAGCACTAGCCCGTGCTGTTGTAGCTGAACCTGATCTTTTACTTCTTGATGAACCCACCAACCATCTTGATGTCGAATCGATTGAGTGGCTGGAAGAGTTCGTCGCCGATTTTTCAGGTGCGGTCATGTTCATCACCCATGATCGTTATTTTCTTGATGCTGTGGCCGAGCAGGTGGTCGAGCTTGATCGTGGAAAACTGGTCTACTTCGACTGCTCCTATGCAGAGTATCTGGATAAGAAGGCCGAACTTCTGATGCAGGAAGAGCGGCAACATCGTAAATTCGACAGACTGCTAGCGGATGAAGAGCGCTGGATTAGGCAAGGAATTCCCGCGCGCCGAACCCGCAACGAGGGTCGAGTCCGCAACCTTGAAGAGCTACGAAAACAACGTGAAGGAAGACGCCTCCGCGGCGGAGATGTCGAGCTGCGCGTCGCCAGCGGTATCAAGCCGGGTAAGATGCTCATTGAAGGCATTGACCTGTCGCACAAATTTGATGCGACCGTGATTGCCAATCATGTGAGCCTTAAAATCATGGCCGGAGATCGAATCGGCCTAGTCGGTGCCAACGGCATTGGTAAAACCACACTGTTGAAGATCCTGCTCGGCGAGCTTACGCCCCAGCATGGACGGATTCGGCATGGTGTTCGTCTAGCTCCCGCATTTCTCACCCAGATGCGCGAACTCAATCCCGAGATGAAGATCAAGGATGTGCTGCTGCCTCAGGGCGGCAACTATGTGCATATCGCAGGTGTTGAGCCAAAGCACATTGCCAGTTACCTACAGGATTTTCTTTTTGATACCGAGCGATTGCATGCTCAGGTCAAAGCCCTCTCCGGCGGTGAACGAGGCCGTCTTATGCTAGCCAAGCTGCTACTGGAACCCGCCAACCTGCTGGTACTTGATGAACCGACCAATGACCTCGATATCGGCACACTGACGATTCTTGAGCAGGCCCTTGCCAAATATGATGGCACAGTTCTGCTGGTCAGCCATGATCGAGCCTTCATGGATCGCGTAGTCTCCAAGGTGTTGGCTTTTGAGGGTGACGGCAAAGTGGTGCCGATTGAGGGAGGCTGGAGCGACTACGCGGTGTGGAAGTCGAAACAGAAGGCTGATGAAAAAACCAAAATAAAACAAAAAATAGCTAAAAATGAGCCTGTAAAAGCAAAAACACAGACAAAACTATCCTATAAAGAGCAAAAAGAGCTGGATGAACTTCCCGTCCGAATCGAAGCGATGGAGTCCGAGAAAGGTTCGATCGAAGCGCGCTTCTGCGATCCTGACTACTTCACCCGTGATGAAGAGGCCTTTGTGAAAGATCAAATGCGCTTGGCAGAGTTAGAGGACGAGTTGGCTCACTGTTACGAGCGCTGGGATGAGCTGGAAACGAAGCAATCGGAGTTGGCAGCATGAAACCATTCTGGGAGAGCAAACAACTTGCCGACATGAGCGATGAGGAGTGGGAGTCACTCTGTGATGGCTGTGGCAAATGCTGTCTTTTCAAGTTTCAAGATGAGGATACGGACGAGATGTTTTTCACGCATGTGGCCTGCAAACTATTTGATGCCAGCACATGCCGCTGCTCATCATATGACACTCGCTTCAAGAGCGTCCCCGAGTGTGCGGATATCCGAAAATTCACAGCCAAAGAGTTCCACTGGCTGCCTGAACGTTGCACCTATCGCCTTCTATTCGAGGGCAAGAAACTGAAACCGTGGCACCCCCTCATTTCAGGTGATCCGAATAGTGTTCACAGCGCGGAGATCTCGATGCAAAACCGCGTCATCAACGAAGTTGATGCTGATCTGGACAATCTCGAAGATTATATCGATGACGCGCTGATATAACGCCCTCCTCACTCTCATCGATAGCTTTCGCCACTTTTCATCATCATCAAAAAAAACTAGCGTGGCTGTTGCCTTTGCTTACTTAGCAGAAGCTTCGGGAGAGTCAGAAATCAATGCCACTGGTTGAACACACATCACTGCCTGCTTTTGAGAAGCTGCGTCAGCGCGGCGAAAAGGTGCTAACCCTCAAACAGGCCGTGCATCAGGATATTCGCGAGCTGCATGTCGGCCTGCTCAACATGATGCCCGATGCCGCCCTGATCGCCACCGAGATCCAGTTCATGCGTCTGGTTGGCAGCAGTAATCAGATTGCCCAGTTTTTTGTTCACCCCTTCACGATTAAAGGGCTACCACGCAGCGAAGAGACCGAGGCCTATATCGACCGCTACTACCAAAGCTTTGAAGAGATCAAGGCGATGGGGCTGGATGCGCTGATTATCACCGGTGCCAATGTCTCCAACCCCTCTCTGGACCAGGAGCCGTTCTGGGAGCCGCTTAAAGAAGTGATTGGCTGGGCGGAAGAAAGCACCACTCCGGTGCTATGCTCATGTCTGGCTACCCATGCACTGGTCAAGCTTCTCTACCATATCGATCGCAAACCCATGGGCGGCAAGCTGTGGGGCGTATATCCCCATCGAATCGTTCATAAGGAGCATCCGCTGCTTCGCGATATCAACACCCGCTTTGATGTTCCCCACTCCCGTTTTAATGCCATCCATCGTGAGCCGATGGAGCGCGCAGGGCTCACCATTCTGATTCAGAGCGAGGAGGCCGGTGTTCACATGGCTGTCAGCCCTGATCAGTACAGCTTTGTCTATTTTCAGGGCCATCCAGAATATGACAGCAACAGCCTTCTCAAAGAGTATAAGCGCGAAGTACGACTTTTTATTAATGGGGAACGTTCGGATTACCCGCCCGTTCCAGAGAACTATTTTGATGCGGAGACCATGGCCATTGCCGAGCATCATCGCAAAGCTGTGCTTGCTGCCGTGAAAAGAGGAAGAACACCCCCCAACTTCCCCGAGGCTCAGATAGAACCGCTTCTGGATAACACCTGGCGAGATACAGCCAAGTCGATCGTCAACAACTGGCTGGGACTGGTCTACGAGAAAAACGATTTTGATCGGGTACGCCCGCGAAACAAAACATCAAGCTAACAACTGAAAGGAGATTCCATGAAACCTGAAACACTTGCCATCCACGCTGGCTACGAAACTGACCCGACCACCAAATCGGTGGCGGTACCGATCTATCAGACGGTGGCCTATGAATTTGATAATGCCCAACACGGCGCCGACCTGTTCAACCTCGCTGTGCCCGGCAACATCTACACCCGCATCATGAACCCGACCGCCGATGTACTGGAAAAACGGTGTGCCGCCCTTGATGGCGGTATTGCAGGCCTAGCTGTCAGTTCTGGCAGTGCAGCCATCACCTACGCCATTCAGACCATCGCCCAGATGGGTAACAACATTGTAACCGTGCCGATGCTTTACGGTGGCACCTACACCCTGTTTGCACACATGCTGCCAAGTCAGGGTATCGATGTGCGCTTTGCCGAAGATGATCAACCGGCAAGCCTTGAGAAGCTGATCGATGAGAAGACCTCGGCCATCTACTGCGAATCCATCGGCAATCCGGCCGGTAATATCGTTGATCTCGATGGCATCTGTGCCATGGCAGCCAAGCATGGTATTCCTGTGATTGTTGATAACACCGTTGCCCCGACCCTGATCCGTCCGATTGATCATGGCGCATCCATCGTCGTCTATTCACTGACCAAATATATGGGCGGCCACGGCAACTCCCTCGGCGGCATGATTGTCGATTCCGGCAAGTTCCCTTGGGCTGAACATGCAGATCGTTTCCCGATGCTCAATGAGCCTGAAGCGGCCTATCATGGCGTGGTCTATACCGAGGCACTGGGCGAGGCAGCCTTTATCGGCCGCGCCCGTACCGTACCGCTGCGTAACACAGGGTCGGCGATCAGCCCGTTTAACTCCTTCCTGATTCTACAGGGCATCGAAACACTGACGCTGCGCATGGAACGCCATTGCGACAACGCCATCGCTGTCGCCAAACATCTTCAAAATCATCCGGCAGTAGACTGGGTGCAGTATGGTGGACTACCTGACTCGCCGTACTACGAGTTGGCCAAGAAATATACCAACGGCAGACCTTCAGGCCTGCTCACCTTCGGCGTGAAGGGCGGCTTCGAAGTGGCTGAAAAGTTCTACGATGCACTGGGCATGTTCAAACGCCTGGTCAACATCGGCGACTGCAAATCTCTGGCGGCACATCCTGCCTCCACCACCCATCGTCAGCTCACTGAGGAGGAGCTGGTCACTGCCGGCGTCACACCGGACATGATCAGGCTCTGCATCGGTATCGAACATATCGATGATATTCTGGCTGATATTGATCAGGCACTGGCTGCTGCCACTGCCTAACTTGGCCTAGCTCCAAAACAGAGGGCGCGGTTTTCACCGCGCCCTTTTTTGTTTCTGAAGCCTGAGCCTACTTCCGGCCAAAAACGGTCAGAGGTTTTTAACGGTCTTTACGCAACTTGAGAGCCTTAAACACATCCTCGGCGTGGAAGGATGAACGAACCAACGGGCCGGAGGCGACCATGCCGAAGCCCTTCTTCTCAGCGATATATTTCAGATCCTCAAACTCTTCCGGCGTCCAGTACTTCATCACCGGATGGTGGTTCACACTCGGACGCAGATACTGACCTATGGTTAGAATGTCGATATCGGCTTCGCGCATATCATCGAGCACCTGCAGCACCTCATCACGCTCTTCACCTAAGCCAACCATGATACCGGATTTGGTGACGACATTCGGATCAAGTTCTTTGGCACGTTGCAGCAACCTTAACGACGTGAAGTAACGGGCACCGGGGCGTACCGAACGATAGAGGCGGGGAACCGTCTCCAGATTGTGGTTGAAGATGTCGGGGCGGGCCTTGATCACGGTCTCAAGGCATGTGTCGGGCTTGCGCTGGAAATCGGGGGTGAGCACTTCAATGGTGACATCCGGTGTCTGCGCTTTGATGGCACGGATGGTATCGGCGTAGTGTCCGGCACCGCCATCTTTCAGGTCATCACGATCCACGCTGGTAATAACGGCATGCTTAAGCCCCATTGAGGCAATGGCATCAGCCGTGTTCTTCGGTTCATCTGCATCCAGCAGATCGGGGCGACCTGTCTCGACATCACAGAAGGCACAGGTGCGGGTGCAGACGCGACCCAGAATCATGAAGGTGGCCGAGCCGTGCTTCCAGCACTCGCCGATATTGGGGCATGAAGCCTCTTCACAGACGGTGTTCAGCTTCTTACTGCGCATCAGCTTTTCCACTTCACGGAACTCTTTCGAGTTCGGTGCTTTCACCTTCAGCCATGCAGGCTTGCCAATCATCGGCTGTGCTTCACCGACAGTGGAGGAAATGGGTTCGATGGGAATGACCTTTCTACTCATCGGCGAAGTTTAGCGAGTTCGCTTACAAAAGGCTCCCCGACAATAAATAGTGTTATTCTGGTGTTAGCGTTTATTAAATATGGATTAGCTGTTTTTTTCTTTGCTGAGGCCAAGAATGGCTTTGGCTGTCTCAATAGAGAGCTCCAACTCAACAGTTCTACCGACAAAAAGGGCGCTGGTAGTTACGTGACTAATCCATACCGCGATCATCAACCAACCGACAACAACGGGAGCATAGGAATTCTTGTAGATGCCACTATCCATACTAAAAAAGAGATATACCGGCACCAAAAATAGAACAAATGCCATCGCTAGCATGGCAATGTTCTTCCTGCCCGGACGCCCTTCCAGCTCGGCTTCTGATTTTTCAATGATCTGCTCTAGGGATTCTACGCTCATCAGTCACTCCTGATTGTGGGTTGTTCATTTTCAGCTTTGCGGTGATTTTAATGAACGGCACGCAATTGTCCATTTGACATAAAAAATTCCCGAACCACCTATGGACGGTGGCTTTAGTGAGCAGTTTGGATTTCGCAAAATTCAAACTGCGGTAAAGGCCGAGGCATAGATGCCGTAAGCCTTATCAATAAAATAAAAAGGGCGACTCCGAAGAGCCGCCCTTTGTTTAGTGTGTAACGGAAGTTACAAGGATTTGTCGCCCGAGGGCTGTCAAATCCTTACATCATGCCGCCCATTCCACCCATGCCGCCCATGTCAGGTGCGCCACCACCAGCTCCTGCAGGTTCCGGAATGTCCGCAACCATCGCTTCAGTGGTGATCAGCAGGCCTGCAATCGATGCAGCATGCTGTAGTGCTGAACGGGTCACCTTGGTCGGATCAATTACACCCATCTTCACAAGATCGCCGTACTCTTCAGTCTGTGCATTGTAGCCGTAGTGACCCTTGTTATTGGACACTTCATTGACCACAACAGAGGCTTCGCCGCCGCCGTTGGAGACGATCTGACGTAGAGGCTCTTCAACTGCACGTTTGACGATGGTGATACCAGTGTTTTCGTCGTGATTGACTCCGGTAACACCTTCGAGTGCAGCGCGCGCACGAAGCAGTGCAACACCACCACCGGCAACGATACCCTCTTCAACCGCAGCGCGAGTTGCATGCAGTGCATCATCAACGCGGTCTTTCTTCTCTTTCATTGCTACTTCAGTTGCAGCACCGACTTTGATCACAGCAACACCGCCAGCCAGTTTGGCTACGCGCTCCTGCAGTTTCTCTTTGTCGTAGTCAGAGGTGGTGTCTTCGATCTGCTTGCGAATCAGATTCACACGCGCTTCGATATCACCCTTGGCACCTGCACCATCAACGATGGTCGTGGTGTCTTTGGAGATCTTCACTGCAGCAGCAGTACCGAGATCTTCAATGGTCACGTTCTCAAGCTTCAGACCGAGGTCTTCAG
>Ga0316187_10002514_pt1 | contig 15954 bp, 13 predicted proteins | sample CroRivburrow1_MG_FD_204927 | JGI IMG/M metagenome (GOLD analysis project Ga0316187, IMG submission 204927) | Coastal sediment microbial communities from Maine, United States - Cross River worm burrow 1 | ecosystem: Environmental > Aquatic > Marine > Coastal > Sediment | place: USA: Maine... | reverse complement strand
CAGATCAGGGCGGAACGGCCGGTTGCAGCGGCGAAGTCGACGGCGCTTTCGATCTTGGGTGCCATGGAACCGGGCGCCGCTACGCCACGCTGGATCAGGGACCGGGCAGCCTTCAGATCCAGGCTGGCGAGCGGCACCCCAGACAGAACCTGCGGGTCTGCGAACACGCCGGCCACGTCAGTCGCGAACACCAGGCAGGCGGCGTCCAGGCGAATGGCCAGCAGCGCGGCTGTCCAGTCCTTGTCCACCACGCCGCGCACCGCAGTTCCAGATTCGGTTTGCGGGATTCCGCCGCCGCCGCCGGCGATCACGTGCTGCCGTTCGAGCAGGGTCTCGATGGCCGGCAGCTCCACGACCGCGAGCGGTCGGGGAGAAGGGACGATCAGGCGCCAACCTGTGCCGCTGCGGGTCGCTGGCTCCTGGGGTCGGGTCTCCAGGACAGGCCCGATGGGCTTCACCGGTGGGCCTGGGTCTGCATCGACGATCACCCGGGTGAGCAGGCAGACGGCGGTTTCCCGCATGGCGGATTCGAGAAGGTAGCCGAGCTCACCCTGGGTCTGGGCGATGTGGATGTCCAGGCTGCCATGGGCAGGATCCTGACGGAGCAGACGGCCTACCTGAGGTCCGTTGCCATGCACGATCAGCAATCGGTAGCCGGCATTTGCGAGCGTATCTAGCAGCACCGCCGTGCGACCGACGATCTCGCGTTCGACCGGGTAGTCGTCACCGGTCGTGGCGGGCGGCGAGAGCGCGTTCCCGCCAAGCGCCAGCACCAGCAATGGCCGGCGGTCGAAGGTCGAGTGCGCCTCAGTCATGACGCCGGGCCAGGAACTCATCGATATAGCGCATCAGTCCCGGAGCGCCGTCGTCCTGGTAGCGGTAATGGGCGCGCAGCACGGGTACGGAGGTATCGAGGGCGCGGGCCAGATCGATGGGCGTGCCGGCCACTACCAGGTCCACGCCTGCAGCCTCGATGGTGGCGCTTAGTGCCTCTAGGGATTGGCGGCTGTAACCCATGGCCGGCAGCACCGGACCGATATGCGGGTAGCGCTCGAACACCGCCTGGAGCTCGGGCGCCGCGCCTGTCCGGGGATCGACGATGGTCGCCGTCCCGAGCGCGCTGACTGCCTGATAACCCGCACCGAAAGGCATGCCGCCGTGGGTGATGGTCGGGCCATCCTCGACGATGAGCACCCGAGCGCCGTCCAGCGAACCCGGATCGTCCAGAACGATCGGCGACGCGGCGTAGATCCGGTCCTTGCCGGGCACGAGCCGGTCGAGGCCGCGGTCCACCCGCGCCCGTTGCTCGGTGGTTGCCGCATGCACCTTGTTGACCACCACCAGATCCGCGCTCAGCAGAACGGCGGTGCCGGGATAGTGGGTGTCGAGCTGGTCCGGCCGCAGCGCATCGACCACGACGATGCTGTAGTCGGGACGGATGAAGGAGAAGTCGTTGTTGCCGCCATCCCAGAGGATGAGGTCTGCTTCTGCTTCCGCAACCTGCAGGATCTCGGCATAGTCCGCGCCCGCAAATACCACGCCGCCGGCAGCGATGTGCGGCTCGTACTCCTCCCGTTCCTCGAGGGTGCAGTCGGCGGCATCCAGGTCAGCGACGGACGAAAAGCGTTGCACGATCTGACGTTTGAGATTGCCGTAAGGCATAGGGTGCCGGATGGCCGCGGGAGTCAGGCCCCGTTCTGCAATCTGGCCCGAGAGAAAGCGGGCGATCTGCGACTTGCCGCAACCGGTGCGTACGGCGCAGACCGAGATCACCGGTACCCGGGCCTCGAGCATGGTGGCGTTCGGGCCAAGCAGGGAGAAGTCTGCGCCCACCGCGAGAGCCCGTGCGGCCGTGCGCATGACGTGCCCGTGGTCCACGTCGCTGTAGGCGAAGATCACCTGATCGACGGCCTGCTCGATACAGAGGGACTCCAGATCGGCTTCCGGGACAATGGGGATCCCCTCCGGGTAGAGATCTCCGGACAGGATCGGCGGATAGATGCGCTCGTCTATTCCAGGGATCTGGGTGGCGGTGAATGCCACGACCTCGATCGAGGGATCTTCACGATACACCACGTTGAAGTTGTGAAAATCCCGCCCGGCTGCGCCGCAGATGACGATACGTTTGCGATCCGGCAAGTGCCTGCTCCCGATTGCTCTGGCTGCCTCCGTTCTGCCTGCAATATACGGCGCTGGTCGGGAAGCTGCATACGCGCTTTTCCCTACTGCGCCGGTAACCGGCCGCGTTACTATCTGACTCATCTGTGAGGCTTGAGAGGGGTACGTGAGCGCAGCTGCCGGCTTTGACATCAGCCATACGGCTTACCTGGGTCCGGACGGTAAGCTGTTGCGGCCGCTGCCCGACGCGCTGGCGGCCTCTGAAACCCTGGAAGCCTTCTACCGGCGGATGGTGCTTACGCGTACCTTCGACGCCAAAGCGATCGCCCTGCAGCGTACTGGCCGGCTTGGGACTTACGCCTCGTCACTCGGGCAGGAGGCGGTGAGCGTCGGCATCGCTCATGCGATGACGCCCGACGACGTGCTGCTGCCATCCTTTCGCGAGCATGGCCTGCAGATTCAACGCGGTGTGAAGCCCGAGGAAATTCTCCTGTTCTGGGGCGGCGATGAGCGTGGATCCGCGTTCAGCGATCAGCCCGACGACTTTCCGGTCTGCGTCACCGTCGGCGGTCATGCACCTCAGGCCGCCGGTGTTGCACTGGCCTTCAAGCTGCGGTCGGAGCCGCGGGCTGCTGTCTGTGTGTTCGGGGACGGCGCCTCTTCCAAGGGCGACGTCTACGAGGCGATGAACGTGGCTGGCGTCTGGCAGTTACCCGTTCTGTTTATCGTCACCAACAATCAGTGGGCCATATCCACGCCGCGTAACAAGCAGACGGCTGCGGAAACGCTGGCCCAGAAAGCCGTCGGTGCGGGTATTCGCGGCGAGCAGGTGGATGGCAACGATGTGGTGGCCGTGGCCGAGGTTGTCGGTGCAGCGCTTGCCAGGGCAAGAGCGGGCGAGCCGTCGCTGGTCGAGTGCCTGACCTACCGACTCGGTGATCATACGACCGTCGATGATGCCAGCCGCTATCGGGACGATGCAGAAGTCAGCGGCTGGTGGCAGAAAGACCCGATTGCCCGGCTGCGCCTGTACCTGGCCGAGAACTCGGGCTGGGACAAAGTAAAACAAGAGGCGCTGCTTGGACAGTGCGCCAGTCAGATCGAGGCCGCTGCCGAAAGCTATCTGGCCACACCTCCCGCCCCGCCTGAAGCGATCTTCGATCACCTCTATGCCGAACTGCCGGAACCCATTGCCGCCCAACGCGCAGCGCTGCTGGAGGGTAATTCCGATGGCTGAGCTGAACCTGATCGGGGCGGTGAACCTGGCCTTGCGGCGAGCCATGAGCGAGGACGAGCGGGTCATCGTCTTCGGCGAGGACGTGGGCACGAGTGGCGGCGTGTTTCGCGCCACGGAAGGACTGCTGGAGGCGTTCGGGCCGGACCGGGTGCTCGATACGCCTCTTGCCGAGACGCTGATTGGCGGCCTGGCGGTCGGGGTTGCTGCTCAGGGGTTCCGTCCGGTCGCGGAAATCCAGTTTATGGGCTTCGTCTACCCGGCGCTCGATCAGATGGTCAATCATGCCTCCCGACTTCGGAACAGGACGCGCGGACGTCTCAGCTGTCCCATGGTGCTGCGCGCGCCCTTCGGGGGCGGCGTGCATGCGCCGGAGCATCACTCCGAGAGCACCGAAGCGATTTTCGCCCACCTCCCCGGTCTCCGGGTGGTAATTCCCTCCACGCCGGCGGATGCGTACGGCCTGCTGCTGTCCGCCATCCGGGATCCGGATCCAGTGGTTTTCCTCGAGCCCAAGCGGTTGTACCGGATGAGTACGGAACAAGTGGAAGACGATGGCGCTGGTGTGCCGCTGGACCGGTGCACGATCCGCCGCGCAGGCGGTGACCTCACGCTGGTTTCCTGGGGTGCCTCGATGGTCGAGGCGCTGGCCGCGGCGGAGATGCTGGCGGAGGAGGGCGCTACCGTGGAGGTGATCGACGTCTGCACGCTGAAGCCGCTCGATCGGGCGACGATTCTCGAATCTGTCAGTCGCACGGGCCGGCTGGTCATTGTTCACGAGGCGGCGCTGACGGCAGGATTCGGCTCGGAGATCGCCGCCAGCGTCGCTGAGGCGGGGCTGTTTGATCTGCGTGCGCCCGTCCGCCGCGTAACAGGCTGGGACACGGTAGTGCCGCTGCCCAGGCTGGAGAGTCACTACCTGCCGGATCTGACGCGTGTCCTCACCGCCTGTCGGGAGGTGCTCACGTATGACTGACGGTGCAGGCGACGCAACCTTCTGCCTCCCCGATCTCGGTGAGGGCCTCAGCGAGGCGGAAATCGTGCAGTGGCATGTGGCGCCCGGAGATCGGGTGGTGGCGGATCAGCCGCTGGTGACGGTGGAAACGGACAAGGCTGTGGTCGACATCCCGAGTCCCAGAAGCGGTGTGGTCGATGCCTGCCTGGGCGAGCCGGGTGATGTGATCGAAGTGGGGCAGCCTCTCCTGCAGTTTGCTGTGGAGGCCAAGCGACCCGACGCCGGCGCGGTGGTCGGAGCGCTGCCATCGGCGGCCTCCGCCACGCCATCCCGAGTCGCAGTGCCGGCCGCAGTATCGGCGGCCGAGTCAGGTGTCAGGGCCAGCCCGCGCGCCCGTCAGCGGGCCCGCGAGCTCAGCGTCAGCCTCGAGGCGGTTGCCGGTACGGGACCGGAGGGCGTGATTCAGGTCAGCGACGTGGAGAGTGCAGCGGCGGGGGCAGGGGGCGGCGAGCGGCTTGGCGGTGTCCGTCGCGCCATGGCGCGCCGAATGACGGACGCCCACGCACGAGTGGTGCGGGCCACGGTGACTGGTGAGGCGGACGTCAGCCGCTGGTCGGGGACCGGATCGCCCATGCCCCGATTGCTTCGGGCGCTGGGTGCAGCAGTGGCGGCGGTGCCGCGACTGAATGCCTGGTTCGATGACCGCGCCGAGATGCTTGCCCTGCAATCCCGGGTGAATGTTGGCATCGCCATGGAAACGGCCGATGGCCTTTTCGTGCCCGTGCTCGAAGACGTCGCCGGCAGAACGCTCGAAAGCCTGACGTCTGAGCTCACGCACCTGCAGGATGCCGTTGCGCGTAGATCGATACGTCCCGATCAGCTCAAGGGCCAGACCATCAGCCTCTCGAATTTCGGCGCGGTGGCCGGTCTGCACGCGGAGATGGTGGTGGTGCCGCCGCAGGTAGCCATCGTCGGCTCCGGGCGCGTGTTCGAACGGGTGGTGCTCGCCGATGGCAAGCCGACCGCCGCGCAGATTCTGCCGTTGTCCATCAGCTTCGATCACAGGGTGGTCACCGGGGTTGAGGCCTCGACCTTTCTGATGGCGCTTACGACCGACCTGGAGAACGATCAATGACCTCGATACTGAAAGGAGCGCAAGGGTGACGACCGAATTCAGCTTCATCGATGATCTCGGACCCGAAAAGATCATCGAGATTTACGACCCGGCAACAGGTCTCAAAGCCATTCTGGTGGTGGACAACGTTGCCGCGGGGCCGGCTATCGGCGGCGTGCGGATGGCGGTGGACGTGACCGCGGAGGAGTGCTTCCGGCTGGCGCGGGCCATGACCCTGAAAAACGCCATGGCGGGGCTGGCGCATGGGGGCGGGAAGTCCGTGATCGCTGCGGACCCGGGCATGCCCGGCGCTGAACGATCAAAGCTGATCAAGGCCTTCGCCCGAGCGGTGGCAGATGTCCGTGACTACATCCCGGGACCGGACATGGGCACGGACGAGCACGCCATGGCAGAGGTGAATCACCTCATTGGACGCGCTGTCGGCCTGCCACGGGAAGTGGGCGGCATTCCGCTGGATGAGATCGGTGCAACCGGGCATGGGTTAGCAGTGGCATTGGAAGCAGCCGCGCCGTTCTGTGATCTCAACCTGGGCGAGGCGCGCGTGGTGGTGCAGGGGTTCGGCTCGGTCGGTCAGCACGCGATTCGCTTTCTGTCCGAGCGGGGTGCGAGGCTGGTGGGCGTCTCGGACAGTGGTGGTGCGCGGGTCTGCCCGGCGGGATTCGACCTGGCCGCACTCCTCGATGCGAAGTCGCAGGGGCATTCCGTCGCGTCGTTCGATCAGGGCGATGCCATCGATCCGGAGGATCTGATCGCCGTGGAGTGTGAGGTGTGGATACCTGCAGCTCGACCGGACGTGATCAGAGAAGACAACGCCAGCCGCATGCAGACGAAGGTGGTGGCCCAGGGTGCCAACATCCCGGCAACCCCGGCAGCGGAGGAATTGCTGGCCGGCAACGACGTGCTGGTGATTCCCGATTTCGTCGCTAATGCGGGCGGCGTGATCTGCGGCGCCGTGGAGTATCACGGCGGCAGCCAGTCTCAGGCCATGGAAACCATCGCAGACAGGATCCGTGGCAACGTGACCGAGGTGCTTACCCGATCCGCTGCGGATAAGGAGTTGCCCCGTGCCGCCGCATTGCGAATTGCCCGGGAAAGGGTGCTGAAAGCCATGTCTTTCATTTAGCGCCTTTTTCTTAGCGCCCTTTTTCTTAGCGGCTACCGGGCGAGCAGCACCGGCACGTCCAGCGTAGCGAACTGGTCCTGATGACCTTCGATCAGCTCGCAATCGCTCGCCATCACCAGCAGGCCGGCATCGTGCTGCTCGAGCGCTGCTTTCAGGCGCTCGAACCCATTCGGGTCGATGGTTTCGGCGACCGATCCGTCCCCGGCTGACGCCAGTTGCTCAGCGACCGCCTCCCTGAGCGGCGCGGCCGTCTCTTCAGGCGCACAAACCAGCACGACCAACGGCGAGTCGCGCTGGGCCGCCAGCTGGCTGGCGATCGCCAGCGCGCTGTTGGCATTCGCCGACCGACCGTACACGGCGACCACTGCACTGCCTTTGCGGACACCCGGACTCAGCAGAAGCACGGAGCACGCCGCCTGGCTGGTGACGCCCCGCACCGTGGATCCAAGTCGTGGCCTCGTGACGTTCATCTGGCCTATCAATCCCATGGCCAGCAGATCGGTCTGCTCCGCTGCTCGAAGCAACTCGGCGAGTACGTTGCCGCGCATCAGCTGAAAGGTGGTCGCGAGTCGATGGTGACGGGCGATGTCTTCCAGCGACTTTCTCGCCCGTTCTGCCTGGAGCTTGAGAGCCCGCTCCATGGTTTCCGGGTTCAGCGTGCGGCGTCGCGCGGAGGTGAGACCGGTTTCCCTGGCTTCCGGCAGAGCTGACATTCGCAGCAGCTCCGCATCGAGGACGAAGATGCCCGCCAGCTCGGCCTGAAGCGGTACCGCCAGCGCGGCTGCCGCTTCCAGGGCGGCATGGCTGTGTGGAGATGCATCGAGTGCGACCAGAATCCGGCGTACGTTTGAAGTGGTCATCGACCGGCCAGCTCCCTGGCGCGTTTCTCCGCTGCCTCCGCCTTTTCCGCGAAGGCTGCCAGACGTGTTTCGATCATCTGGTTGACGGTGCCCGCGGGGAAGCTGCCGGTGTCGTCACGGCTGCCGGAGTCCACGCCGGTGAGCAGCGAGAGCCCCTCGTCCGCGGTCTCGATGGCGTAGACGTGAAAGTCACTTCGCTCGGCTGCCTCGACCACGTCCTGGCGCAGGCACAGGTGCTTCACGTTGGCCTTCGGTATGACCACACCCTGCTCGCCTGTGAGCCCCCCTTCGCTGTTCGCGCAGAGATCGAAGAAGCCCTCGATCTTCTCATTGACGCCACCGATGGGCTGGATCTGGCCTAGCTGGTTGATGGAACCGGTGATCGCCAGGGATTGCCTGATGGGCAGACCGGCGAGGGCGGACAGCATTGCGATCAGCTCGGCGGCGGACGCGCTGTCGCCGTCCACACCCGCGTAGGATTGCTCGAACACCAGGCTCGCCCGCAGGGAGAGTGGATGGTCGCGGCTGTACCTGCCGCCGAGATACCCGGCGAGGATCATCACCCCCTTTGAATGGAGCGGACCGCCGAGCTCCACTTCGCGCTCGATATCCACCACCTCGCCTCTGCCCATCCGTACGCGGGCTGTGATGCGGGTCGGGTGACCGAAGGCATGCTCACCGAGCTGCATTACCGAGAGGCCGTTGATCTGACCGATTGCCGATCCCGCTGTGCTGACCAGCAGGGTGCCGCGCAGGGTCGACTCCAGAAGCCTTTCGCGAATCCGTGCGTGGCGCTTCTCTCGGGCATCGATCGTGCCCTGAACGTACTCGGCTGTGATGGGCCCGTTACCGGCCAGCTGCGCGTGATGGTCTGCCTCCCTCAGAATATCGCCGATCCTGCCGAACCGGGTACTGAGCTTTTCGGCATCGCTCACCATCCTCGAGGCGTACTCGATCATTCTGGCGGCCCCGCTCGCATCCAGTGGCCGGAGGCCTTCCCGGCGCGCAAAGGTTGCTACATAGGCTGCGAACTGTCGGGTGTTTTCCGGGAGACGGTCCATCTGGTCGTCGAAATCGGCAGCCACCTTGAACAGGTCGTTGAATTCCTCGTCGTACTGGCAGAGCAGGTAGTAGAGGTAGCGCTCGCCGACCAGCACCACCTTGACGTCCAGCGGGATGCTCTCGGGTTCGAGCGATACGGTGCTCACCAGACTCAGCGCCTGCCCCAGCGACTCGATGGTCACTTCCCTGGAACGCAGCATCCGTTTGAGTCCCTCGTAGGCATAGGGCTGCATCAGGAGCTTACGGGCGTCCAGCACCAGGTAGCCCCCGTTTGCTTCATGGAGAGCACCCGAGCGGATCATCGTGAAGTCGGTGATCAGAGCACCCAGCTGCACCTGGTGTTCCACGGTGCCGACCAGGTTCTGAAACGTCGGGTTGTCGAGCTGAACGACCGGGGCACCTTCCAGCGCGCCGTTGTCGATCAGGACATTGACCTGGTAACGGTTCATGAAAGGCGCGCTCTGCTCCTTGTCGCCCATGAGCATGCCGGCGAATGTGGGCATGCCTTCTTCCTGATGGCCGAACTGGTCGGGATGATCGATGATGTCTGCCTGGACGAGCTCGAGGTAGTCGAGCACATCCTCCAGGTCTCCGTACTTTAGCTGCAGATCGCTCATCAGCTGACCCACCACCGACATCACCACGTCCCGATTCAGCGCCCGGATCTGCTGCTGCATCTCCCGTCGCCAGCGCGGCATCTGCTGAATCAGGTTGTCCAGCTGCTCCTGCAGCTTCGCCACCCGCTGCTCGATGGCCTGCTGCTGGGCCTCGGGCAGCCGGTTGTACTCGTCCGGCTCGATCACCTCTCCCTGATGCATGGGTGCAAAAGCGAATCCCGATGGGGTTCGCAGCAGGCGGACGTCCTGCGCCTCGGCGCTGGCCTGCAGCTCCTCGAATGCACTGGCCTGCTTCTCGCGGAAGATTTCCTCGAACTCCTGACGGCGTGCCCGATATTCATCGGACTCCAGCGCTTCCGGGACAACGCTCCTGAGCTCGTCGATCAGCTGAAGCATGTCGTCGGCAAGCGCGCTGCCCCTGCCTGCCGGAAGGGAGAGCGCCCGGGGTTTGTTCGGGCTGGTGAAGTTGAATACGTAGCAGTAGTCGGGTGGCACCGGCTCATCGGCCGCCCGCCTCGAAACCAGCCGTTTCACCACCGAGTGGCGGCCGCTACCGGCTGGACCCAGGGCGTAGAGATTGAAGCCCTGGCTGCGGATCCCGACGCCGAAGCGGAGGGCTTCCAGCGCTCGATCCTGGCCGATAGTCTCCTCCAGGTCGGGCAGTTCCTCGGTGGTGTCGAAGCCCAGTGAATCGGGCGGACAGGGTGTGAACAGCGAAGCAGAATCGAGCCTCAGATCATCCATTGAATACCCCCAGTTTCTGACAATTTAGTCGCCCGCGGACGAAAGATGAATAGGGAATGCCCGAGGGACCGGCTCAATTGCCTCTTATTGCTGGTTGCAGAAGTGATCCACGGCGCGCTGGACGAGCTCTCTGCCGGAGAGTTCGCAAGGCGGTAGCTCAGCCGGGCTTCTTGCGACAGGCTCGGTTCGGCTGCCCCAGCGCAGGAGAAGGGCGGCCGACGTAAGCCCGGCGCCGAACGCGCAGGACAGGATCAGGTCGCCAGCACCGAGGCGGCCTGCCTCCAGGGCATCGCACAGGGCGACGGGGATGGTGGCCGCCGATGTGTTGCCGTAATCGGCGATATTCACCATCACCTTTTCTGCCGGGACCTTCATGCGTGTACCGAGCGCTCTGATGATTCGGGCGTTCGCCTGATGAGGAATCACGAGGTCCACATCGTCCGCAGCCAGGTTCTGCTTCTGGAGCACGCGTTCGCATAGCGCCTTCATGCCGTTGACGGCACGCTTGAAGACTTCCTGGCCGTCCAGATGGATGTGGTAATCGAGAGAGGAGGGATCGAACCGGTCCATGGCTGTACCGAACGCGGCGCGCAGGTTCTCCCGCCCGTCCGGATCGTTGTTCAGGGCGTATTCGAGCACGCCCTCTTCGTCTTCGCTGGCCTCCACGACGACGGCCCCGGCGGCATCGCCGAAGAGGACGGCGGTCTCCCTGCGTGACCAGTCTATGTAGTAGCTCAATCGTTCCGCACCGACCACCAGTACTTTCCTGCAATGGCCACTCTGGATCTGCGCCGAGGCGAGCCCCACGCCATAGAGAAATCCGCTGCAGGCGGCGTTGAGATCGAAGGCGCCGCAGCTGGCGCCGACTTCCGCCTGCACCGTGGACGCGATGTTCGGAATCAGCGTGTCCGGCGAGGTGGTGGCGAGGATGATCAGATCGAGCTCTCGACCCTCGCAGCCGGCTGCAGCGAGGGCGCGCTGGGATGCCACCGAAGCGAGCACGGAAGTATTCACATGGCTGATGTGGCGTGAGCGGATGCCGGTGCGGCTGAAGATCCACTCATCGGTGGTGTCCATGATCTCGGCCATCTCGTCATTGCCGAGAGAGGCGGGTGGGACGCATTTGCCCCAGCCGGTGATGGCGGCGTTTGGCATCGAGCACACTTTTTGTCAGTCAGGCGGTTGGAACAAGCTGGACGACGCCAGCTGTCTGTTCCCTTCATTCGAGCATCAGTTTAGTGCATGGGGGCCATCGGTGTCCCGGAAGCAGGCATTGAGGCGCTCTGCCAGGGCGCTGGCGCCAATCTGCCTGAGGTGACGGATGTTCCGCTCCGGCACACCTTCGATGTTTTTGAATGAGGCCACGGCGGCCTCGATGCGCTCCTCCCTCAGGACGTGAAGCATTGGATAGGGAGACCGGTTGGTGTAGTTCTCTGCGTCTCCGGGCTCGGTGCCTGCGAACTGGTAGTCGGGGTGAAAACTCGCGACCTGGAACACACCTTCCAGATCAAGCCGCCGAAGGAGCGCGTCCACCTCATCCAGAAACTGGTTGTAGGTGAGGAAGTCGGTGAGAACATTCGGGTGGATGAGGAGCGTCGTTTCTATCTCCGGTGTCTGCGCGAGTCGTGCGATCTGCTCCGCCAGGCAATCGAGCAGAACGTTGGCGCTCCTTGCTTCTGTCACCACGAAGCGGACGCCACCGCTCTCGAGCGGTTGGCGCGCGAAAGGACAGAGTTGCTCGCCGACGACGAACTGCTCAACCCAGGTCCTGATCGAGTGAATGATGGCATCGGTGTTCATGATCGGTCGTCTGTTCAGCCGCAAGGCGCTCAGGATGGCTGCCTGGCAGGATCCGCGCTAGAGTTGTTTTTTTAACTTTTGGGGAATCACATGGAAATCAAGGGTCACAACGCGATATTCGTCGGCGGCGCATCGGGGATGGCACTCGCCACGGCAGAGCTCTGGCAGGAGCGGGGTGGCAATCTCGCCATTCTGGATCTGCCGACATCGGATGGGGCGGCGGTGGCCGAACGGCTCGGCGGCACTTTCCATGAGTGCAACGTCATGGACTACGAAGGCACCGAGGCTGCGATCAACGCGGCCGTCGAGGCTCTGGGTGGTTCGGTGCACTTCTGCTGCAATACGGCCGGTGGTGGTCTGGCCAAGCGAACGCTCACCAAGGAAGGCCCGCATCCGCTGGAAGAGTTCCAGAGGGTGATCGATCTGAATCTGATCTCCTCCTTCAACATCTCCCGGCTGGTTGCAGCGAAGATGTCCGAGAACGAGCCTAATGAGGATGGTGAGCGTGGCTGCATACTCAACACGGCATCCATTGCCGCTTTCGAGGGGCAGATCGGTCAGGTGGCCTACTCGGCTGCCAAAGCGGGCATCGCCGGCATGACCTTCGTGATGGCGCGGGATCTCGGCAGTATGGGCATCCGCTCCAACGCCATTGCGCCCAGCCTCTTTGATACGGGTCTTACCGCGGGCATTCCCGATGAGTTCGCCCTGGCGCTGACGAAGGACGCCGCTTTCCCGAAGCGGATGGGGCGGCCCATTCACTACGCCATCCAGGCCATCTCCATCTACGAGAACGCCATGATGAATGGCGGCACCATCAGGGTGGATGCGGGCCAGCGGTTCGCGCCCAAGTAGCAGGTCTGGCAGGCCTTACCTGTCCAGCCCGAACAGCGGTCGCAGGCGCACGGCGAGCGCGTTGCCGGCAAACGCGGCCGCGAACCAGAGCCAGCCGTGCAGGCTGGCGGAAGAAAGGCCACTGAAAAAGGCGCCGATGTTGCAGCCGTAAGCAATACGGGCGCCGTAGCCGAGCAGCAGGCCGCCGATGATGGCGGCTGCCAGCGAGCCCACCGGCAGGCGCCAGACCGGCGCAAACCGGCCAGCCAGTCCGGCCGCCGCCATGGCGCCGAGTAGAATCCCGAAGTTCATCACCGAAGTGATATCGCTGAACACACTCGATTCCAGTGCCGAGGCCGGCCCCGCTCTTTGCCAGTAGGGCCACGACGCCACATCCAGGCCGATGCTCGCGGCGGCCTTGGAACCCCAGAGCGCAAAGCCGGAAGTGACGCCCCAGGGTCGTCCGGCCAGGGTGAGCGTTGCGACGTTCACGGCTGCGAGCGCCAGCGCACCGGCGATCAGGGGCCAGGGACCCTGCAGCCACTTTTTCCCAGCGCTGGCTTCGCCGGCTCCGGGATCTATCGCACCGTGCCTCCGGCGTTCGGCCGCCCCTGCTGCGTACCAGACCAGCGTAAAGGCGCTGAGACTCACTGCGATCGCCCCCGGCATGCCAAGGGTCTGCAGCAGGGAGACCGGGGCGAGTTTTGGGGCCGCCTGCCAGGCAGGCCAGTGAATGGCACCGATGACAGAGCCGGCGATGAAGGCGAGCAGTGTGACAACCATGCGCACGCTACCGCCGCCGACCGTGAACAGCGTGCCGGATGCGCAACCGCCGCCCAGCTGCATGCCGATTCCGAACAGGAAGGCGCCGACGATGATGGAACTCGACAGCGGTGCGACGGCGCCGCGCAGAGAAGTGCCGAAAACTTCACCCGCATCCAGCAACGGCATGAAGAGCAGCACCGCTGCACCCAGCATGATCATCTGCGCGCGAATCCCCGCACTTCGCCGTTCGCTGATCATCCGGCGCCAGGCGCCGGTAAAGCCGAAGGCGGCATGATAAAGCGCGATGCCGGCACCGAGCCCGACCAGGAACAGCGACGCCTGGCGCCAGCCATAGCTTGCCAGCAGGAACGCGGCCAGCAGCACGGCCAGGCTACCGGCAAGGAAGACCGTCGTGCGATTCAGTTCGGGCGCTCTGGGCATCGCAGGTGGCGGATTGGCGGTGGCGGCAGTCATGGCGGTCCGGTGGGTGAATGGGTGAAAAGCTATGCTAAGAAATTCCAGGCGTTGCGTGTATAAAAGAATTGGTGGGGCGTGCATTCGAAAAGAGCGCAAGAGAAGATTTAGAGAGGGTCAGATGTTCAAAACCAGTTTCTTTCTGGAAGGACCTGTCGGCAGCGATCCGTTCCGCTACGGCGGAGAAGCGGCGGCTCAGGCAATAGCCGGGCAGATTCAGGGGCTGGCAGGCTATACACAGACGCGAACCCTGAGCGAGCAGGTGGACCCGACAACGGATGCGCCGTTCACCGGTGTCGCCGAGTGCTGGTTTGTCGCGGAATCGGCCGCGCGTGAGGCGGAAGCTGAGTCGGCCATCCTGGCAGCGCTGCTGACGCCTGAGACCCGGATCGGACCCTCCCTTTCCGGAATGATCCGCACGGTGATGCGACTGCCGTCTTACTATGATGGCGACTGCATCAAGGGGGTATTTCCGTTCCGGTGCCAGGACCGGCTCAGCGTGGAAGGCTTCCAGCGCTACTGGTGGAATGAGCACGGACCGATCGCTGCCCGGACCGAAGCCGCCCTCTGCTACACCCAGTGCCACCCGTCAGAAGCGCGCTACGCTGATGGTCGACCGCCATTCGATGGGATTACAGAGCTGTACTGGCCGGATGCAGCGTCCGCCCGTGCGGCAATGAGTTCCCGGCAGATGATCGAGGAACAGGCCACCGATGCTCAGAACTTCGCTGAGCCCGGTAGCGTGATCCTGTTTCTCGCCGAGGAGGAGATCGTGATCGCCGCCTGAAGCGGCGCTTCTCAAGCGTGAGTTAAGCGCCTTTAGCGCTCTTCGAGGCCTCGCTCAGCACGCAGCTTGTTCATGCGAACCTTGTCTGCTTCGAGGCGTTCACCCAGCTCGTCTTCCTCGATGGTGCCCGCCATGTGCCGGCCGGCCGTGCCCGAGTTGTACATGATCTTCTTCACCGGCGTGACGGCGATGATCGTCCGCAGCGGCGAATCGAGCAGATTGTTGAAGTAAGCCTCGAATTCTTCGCTGTCCGGACTCACTTTCTTGGCCAGTGCCGGGTAGAACCAGGCCTTGGTCTCGTCATCGTCGAAAAACTCGGCCGTGCCCTTGAAGGTGATGGCGCCACGCGGCGCGTCGGCCGGCGCATCCGGGCGGTAGCTGTTGCTGCTGACGTTTACGGAAACCCGATTGTCGCGCCGGATGGCCACCGCTCTGTGCCGGTGCTCGGCGAAGGTGAGCCAGATCTTGCCGTCCTTCCAGAAGTAGGCGTGTGTCACACCGACGGGCCAGCCATCCTTGGTTGCCCACATGAGCACGGCTTCGTTGGCCAGCGTCATGAAAGTGTCCACCTCTTCGTCGGTGAACGGGTAAATTGAAACCACCTCGTGGTCGTGTGTCTGAACCATCCTGTCTTCTCCCCAATGAACTGATGGAGAGTATTCGGTTCGCGGAAGAAACAGTCAAGAGTGACGGTTTTAGGGGCGGTGGTCTCAGCGCCAGGCAACCGGCAAGCGGCGCCGGCCCCAGAGAAAGAACGGCGCGATCCGTTCGCCAGGGCCCCTGAGTTCGAGATCCGGCAGACGCTCCGTGAGCCGCCGCAGGGCCACTTCGGCCTCCAGTCGGGCGGTAGGCGCGCCGAGGCAGAAATGCAGGCCCAGGCCGAAAGAAAGATGTCGCTGCCGATCGCGGCGGGGATCGAATCGATCCGGTGCCTCGTAAACACTCGGATCCCGATTCGCCGCCGCGTAGTTCAGGTAGACCTTGCTGCCCGCGGGGACGGTGACGTCGTGCAGCGTGAGCGCCTCGGTGGTATTCCGGTACAGACCGAGCACGGGCGGGTCGTAGCGCAGGCTCTCTTCGATGGCGCCGCCGATCAGATCCGGATTGGCTCTGACTGCCTGCCACAGGGGCCTGTTCTCGAGCAGGCGCCAGACCAGGTTGGTGATGAGCGAGGTGGTGGTTTCGTTGCCGCCGACCAGCAGCTGGGTCAGCATGGAGAGAGCGTCCGGCTCGCTGATGAGCGCGCCGTCAGGCAATCGCGCAGAGGCAACCAGGCCGACCAGGTTGTCCAAAGGCTGCCTGCCTCGTTCAAGTTCCGCCCGGCAGGCGCTCAGCTGAGCCTGCATGTACTGATAGAAAGCAGCGGCTTCCGCCAGGTAGGGGGTCGGATCTTCGGCGCCCATCGCGGCCACCTGGTTGTCGGACCAGGTTTTGAATTGCGGCAGG
>Ga0316187_10002512_pt1 | contig 15966 bp, 15 predicted proteins | sample CroRivburrow1_MG_FD_204927 | JGI IMG/M metagenome (GOLD analysis project Ga0316187, IMG submission 204927) | Coastal sediment microbial communities from Maine, United States - Cross River worm burrow 1 | ecosystem: Environmental > Aquatic > Marine > Coastal > Sediment | place: USA: Maine... | reverse complement strand
GCCGTCAAGCCGGCAGTTCGCTCAGGACCCAAGAACCCCGTAGAAAACCTGATCTGGACGATTGGCGGCTACTCGGCCATTGCGGGCGGCACGATCGAACCCACCACCTGAAGCCCTGCCACACATTCATCGCCAACGCGGCGGGCCCAAATGACTCGCGCGCGCTTGAAGATTACGCGGCCGGTATGGGTCGTGATTCGAAGGTCGCACAGCGTGCCCGTCGAGAGCCACCCGTCGAGCGAAAGCTGGATCCCGGTCGAGCTCACGTCGAGAGCGGCCGCAACCGCCTGGATCGGAGCGAGAATTTCGATCTGTGCGTCGGAAGCCCAGCGGTCGGCATGGCGTCGCTCGTCAGGTTGCACCGCGGGACGGACCTCTGAGTGCTTGCGCATCGGAGGCGGTGGATTCGAACCTTGCTTTGGAAGCTTGGAGCTCATACCGGCCGTAGACCCTCATGATGCCGACCTCCGCGGAAGCTGTCGACTAAGTCACGAGTTCGTGTGCGGCATGTCACATACCGCACACGAATCGCGGAGAAGACGGGCTTTCAGTCCTCGAAAAAGGACTCAGCCCAACCGCTCGATGATGGTGACGTTCGCCTGGCCGCCACCCTCGCACATGGTCTGCAGACCGTAGCGGCCTCCCGTGCGCTCGAGCTCGTGAAGGAGCGTCGTCATGAGCTTGGCGCCCGTTGCGCCGAGCGGATGCCCGAGCGCAATCGCACCACCGTTGACGTTCACCTTGGCGAGGTCGACGTCGAGCTCCTTCGCCCATGCGCAGACGACGGGTGCGAACGCTTCGTTGATCTCGACGAGGTCGATGTCGTCGAGGCTCATGCCAGACTTCTCCATCGCGTAACGCGTTGCGGGAATCGGAGCGGAGAGCATTCGGATCGGGTCTTCACCACGAACGCTCAGGTGATGGATGCGGGCACGCGGGGTGAGGTTGTGCTCCTTCAGAGCCTTCTCCGAAACGATCAGGAGCGCCGCGGAACCGTCTGAAATCTGGCTGGCCACCGCGGCGGTGAGCCGTCCGCCCTCCATGAGAATCGGCAACGCCGCCATTTTTTCGAGCGTCGTGTCGGCACGCGGGCCTTCATCGGCCGTAACGTCGCCGAACGGAATGATTTCACGATCGAAGCGGCCTTCCTTCTGGGCCTGAAGTGCGCGACGATGGCTCTCGAGCGCGAACTTCTCGAGCTCCTCGCGGGAAAGGTCCCAATTCTCTGCGATCATTTCGGCGCCGTAGAACTGATTGACCGGCTTGTCGCCGTAGCGCTCGGTCCAACCGACCGAGCCTGAGAACGGGTCGGAAATGCCGAACTCCTTCCCGGCGATCATCGAAGCCCCGATCGGTATCATGCTCATGTTTTGAACGCCCCCGGCGACAACGACATCCTGCGTGCCGCTCATCACGCCCTGCGCGGCGAAATGAACCGCCTGCTGGGAGGAGCCGCACTGACGGTCGACCGTCACGCCCGGAACGTGCTCCGGATACCCAGCAGCCAACCAACACGTGCGCGCGATGTCGCCAGCCTGAGTGGCAACCGAGTCCACACAGCCAAACACCACGTCTTCGACGACGCCGGGATCGATACCGACGCGCTCGATCAACCCCTTGATGGCATGAGCGCCGAGGTCGGCGGAGTGGACCTTGCTCAACCCGCCCTTTTTTCTGCCGACGGGCGAACGAACTGCTTCAACAATGTATGCTTCGGGCATCTGAACCTCGCTATTTGGTATCTCTAGAGGGCGCGGTTGTCGCCGGCAAGGCGCAACCAGGAAAGGTCAAAGAATATGGCGGCCTACGCGCTCGCGGTGATAGGCAGCATCGCCATGGGCCGCGGCGAGCGCCCATGCGCGTTTCATCCACATATGTAGGTCGCATTCGATCGTGTAGCCGATCGCACCGTGGACCTGCAGCGCCTCCTTGGCTACGAATTTTGCAGCCTGACCTGCATAGATCTTTGCCAGGGAGACATCGATCTCGGCATCCCGGGCCGAGGTCGCCATCGACCAACCGGCGCGATACACCGTCGGCCGCGCGAACTCTTGCTCGATGAGCGCGTTGGCGAGCCGGTGTTTGATCGCTTGCTGCGCGCCGATCGGCTTGCCGAACTGCTCGCGATCCTTCGCGTACTGAACCGCCATGTCGAGCATGCGGCGCGAGAGTCCGATCAGCTGGGCAGCGGTGCCTAGCGCGGCGCGCTCACGACCGAGAGCAAACAGCGATGCCGTGTCCACGTCATCGCGCATCTGGTATTGCGGGCTGGTTTCGAACGCGATGCGACCGAGCTCGCGGGCCCGGTCCACCGATTGCTCGGGGCTAATGGAAGCCTCTGCGACCGGAACGCAGTACGCCGTCCCGCCCCGCTGCACGAGCAACACATCGGCGGAGGCCGCGTACGGAACGAGGGCTTGATCTTCGAAGACCACGACGATGCGAGCCCCACCTGCCACCGCAGGCCCGAGCCAACGCTCTTTTTGGGCGTCGGTGCCGGCTGCTTCGAGTAGCGGAATCCCGACCGCAACGGTGTCGACGATAGGTCCAGGCAATGCGGCGTATCCGATCTCCTCCAAGGGAAGGATCAGGTCGAGCTCGCTCATGGCCATGCCGCCCGAATCCTCGGATGCGGTCATGCCAATCACGCCCGTCTCTGCGAGCGTGTCCCAGACGGCACGAACGCCTTCGGGGCGTCCTTCCCAAGCCGCGCGAACGACCTCGGGCGCACACTCGCGCTGCAAGACCTCGCGTACCGTATCGCGAAGCATCTTCTGGTCATCTGTGAAAGCAAAACGCATGGGGCTACTTCCGCGGAAGGCCGAGAACTCGCTCGGCGATGATGTTGCGTTGGATCTCGTTGGTGCCGGCGTAAATCGGGCCGGCGAGAGCGAACTGGAAGCCCTTCATCCAGTGGCCTCCATCGACGGCGCCGTCCGACCCCTCATCGAGCTCTAGCGCGTCGCCGATCATCGCCAGCGCGGTTTCGTGCGTGCGCACGTCCATCTCTGACCAAAACACTTTGTTCATGCTGGAGTCGGGGCCGATCGACTCGCCCTGCGCCATGCGGGTGACCGTCTGGAAGGTGAACCAGCGATACACCTGGGCGTCCATCCAAGCCTGGATGACTTGGTCGCGGAGAACGGGATCAGAGCGATCCCGGTAGCGATGGTAGAGGTCGATGAGACGCGCGGCCGTGGCCATGAACCGGCCAGGGCTCCGAAGGCTCAACCCTCGCTCCGAGCTCGTGGTCTCCATGGCGACCCCCCAGCCTTTGTCCACCTCGCCGATGATTTCGCTGTCAGGCACGAACACGTCTTCGAGGAAGATTTCCGCAAAACCTTCGTCTCCGTCGAGACGATCCACGCCACGCACCGTGACGCCTTCCGCGTGCAGCGGGAACATGAAATACGTCAGCCCGCGGTGACGCGCCTGCTCGGGATCGGTGCGGAACAAGCCGTACGCCATGTCGCAGAACACGGCGCGGGTGGACCAGGTCTTCTGGCCGTTGAGCCGCCAGCCACCCTCGACGCGCCGCGCAGTGCTCTTGAGAGACGCGAGGTCACTGCCAGCGTTGGGTTCGGACCATGCCTGCCCCCAGGCAACATCGCCGCGTGCCATCGGGCGGAGGATCCGCTCTTTCTGCTCGTCGGTTCCGAACTCGAAGAGGGTCGGCGCCAGGAGGAAGATGCCGTTTTGGGTGACGCGGCTCGGCGCACCCACTCGATAGTACTCCTCCTCGAAAATGAGCCACTCGAAGAGCGTCGCCTCACGTCCGCCGTACTGCTTGGGCCAGGAAACCGCCGCCCAGCCCGCGTCGAAAAGTTTGTGCTCCCACTCGAGGTGCAGTGCGAAGCCTTCTTTCGTATCGCCCGAGGGCAAAGGCTCGCTGGGGACGTTCGCTTCGAGCCACGCCCGGCACTCTTTCCGGAAAGCGTTCTCAGAATCGGTGAAGTTGAGATCCATCGCGCTCGCTCATGCACCCAGCCGCTCGAGCGTGTCTTCCGCCTCGGCGATGATGCGCCGGAGAAGCTCGGCAACCGTTGGGATTTCGTCGATGACGCCGGCGATCTGACCCGTCGGAAGAATGCCTGCCTCGACCCTGCCATCGACCATCGACGCCTTGGTCAGCATGGGTGCGTTGGCAGCCATCGCGAGTTGTGCCCAGGTGAGCTCCTGGTTCTGCTTCATCGCCATGCCTTCTTCGAGCAGCTCTGGAAGAGAGGTTCCGGTGACCTTCATCAGCGACAAGGCGTTGAGGGCCGCGCGCGGAAAGCGCGTGATTGGGTTCGCCTTCTCGAGCTGGTCGATCAGGAACGTTCGGATGACGCGCTGAGGGTGGCCATCGACCGCCTTGGTCACGACGGTGCCGTTCGCCTTGGTGTCGAGGTAGATCTGTTTCACTTGGTCGGGCACCTGGCTTTCCTGCGTCAGCAAGAAGCGCGTCCCCATCGCGATGCCCTCGCCTCCGAGGGCCAACGCCGCCACGAGGCCGCGTCCATCGCGGAAGCCTCCGGCGCCAACGACGGGGATGTCGACGGCCGCCGAGACATCCGGAATCAAGATCGATGTCGGGATCTGCCCCGTGTGGCCGCCGCCCTCCTGCCCTTGTGCAATCACCGCGTCGACGCCCCAGGCCTGCACCTTCTCGGCGTGACGCCGCGCACCGATCGTCGGCATCGTCAGAACGCCGGCGTCCTTGAGTGTCTTGATGACCTTCTCGCCGGGCGCCTGGGCGAAGCTCGCAACCTTGACCTTCTCACGAATGAGAAGCTGGACACGCTTCATCACGTCGGATTGGTCGGCGCGCATGTTCACGCCGAAAGGCTTGTCGGTTCGGTCTTTGAGCTTGGCGATGGTCTCTTCGAGCTCCGGGAATGTCATCGTCGCGGCCGCCAGAATCCCGAGCCCCCCCGCCTGGCTGGTCGCCGCGGTCAGCTTTGCCCCTGAGACCCAGCCCATCCCCGTCTGGATGATCGGGTACTCGATGCCGAACATCTCGCAGATGCGGGTGTGCAACGCTGACTTGGTCTTTACGGCCATCTCGGGCGCTGGTGCTTCGACAGCCTTCGCGCGGACCGGCGGTTTGCTCTTGCGAGCCTTGGTCTTCGGCTTGGCTTTGGCCTTCGCCTCGGGCGGCAAGGATTTGCGCTTCTTCGCCGATGCCTTCACCTGAGGCGACGTCGACTTGGCCGGGGGCCTCGATGTGCGCTTGGCCTTGGCCTTCGGGGCGGCCGATTTGCGCTTCTTCGCAGTCGCTTTCGTGGACCTCTTCTGAACCGTCATACTACGACCTCTTTCTGCGCATAGCCTTGCGGATCGAGCTCGCGCAACACACCAATGACCTCTGGGGTCGGTACCGGAGTGGTGTCCACCCCGTCGGGAACCACCAGCTCAAACCCCGTGTTGTCGATGACCTGCTGAAGCTCTACGCCGGGGTGCAGCGAAACCAAGCGCATCCGGTGGTCGGGCGTGTTGAAATCAAACACGCCGAGGTTGGTCACCACGCGCCGGATCTCGTGGAAGCGGCTCCCCTCGGGGCCGAGGGCGGCCGCGCGGTCGTATCCGACGCCGCTGACCATATCGACCTTCGCCACCAGTGCCCGGGCGTTGTGATTCGGAATCCAGTAGCTGGTCACGTGGTTGATCGTGTTGCCGGGCGCGCCGCGCACGCCGAGAAGCTGCGCCTTGGGGTTTTCCCACCGACCGATGCACGCGATGTTCTGGTTGCCGAACTGATCGATCTGGGACGCGCCCATCATGACATGACGGCGCCCCCACCAGAGCGTGTCGAAGACGGTGCCAAAGGGCATCCAGCCTTCGACGTCGTCGTCGGCGGGTTTGGCCCCGAGTGGCAACGCGCGGCGAAGGATCAGATTGAATCCGTCGGTCATGACCAGATCAGGCTCGAACGTCCTCTTCGCCAGGCGGGCACCCAGGCTCGGCGTGGTCCCCATGGCGCTGGCCATGATCTCGCCGTCGTTTCGGAAGCACTCCGCAACGGCAAGAGCGCAGACGTCAGCCCGTGTGGCTTCGGTGTTGCTCATGACGCCACCGCCTTCTGGTACTCGGCCTCGCTCACGTCGAGGTACTTCGCGCGAAACGCTTTCCACGCTTCTTCGTCTTTGGCAGTCGCCGCGTACTCGCGCTGGAATTTCTCGTCTCTCGCATAGTCGGGCAGGCACTCGGTGAAGTGTGCGCCCCCTGGGGCTTCGACGACGCCGCTCACCATCATGCGGTTGATCACCAGGCTCTGCAGTGGACCGCCGCTGACGAGCTCCTCGGTCGGCACGATTTTCTCGCAGCTCATGAAGGTGTTCTTGGCAGCCATGCAGAAGAGATTATCGAAGTACGGGTCGCGCCCGAGAGCTTGGCCGTTCCCCGACGCGTCGGCGCGATTCATGTGAATGAAAGCGACATCGACGTTCGACGCAGGCACTGCCACGAGCTCCTCGCCGTCATCGTACGGCGACTTCACGGTCTTTAGGTGCGGGTTGATCTTCAGGACATCCGAACCCAGGCCCGCACGGGTCGGCAAGAAGGGCAGCCGCTGCGCCGCGGCGCGGAGGCCCAAAAGGAACATGCCTTCGTCGAGCTCGACCGCTTCGATCGTCCCGTTTTGCCGTGCCTTGCGGAAGTGCGGCTCCAGCGGGATCGAGTCGAGGGATACGAAGCCGTAGACGGCCTTCTTGAGCTGCCCCGTCGCGCACAGGATCCCGATGTCCGGACCGCCATAGGAAACGACCGTCAGATTCTTCACGCCCTTACGGACCAGAGCTCGAATGAACGCCATCGGCTTTCGCCGAGAGCCCCAGCCGCCGATGCCGATGGTCATACCGTCGGTCACCTCGGCGACGGCTTCATCCACCGTCATGCGTTTGTCGTTCACGAAGCTACCTCACTTCTCGTCAGCGTTCGGATCGCGTTTTTCCACGAACGCGTCCCGAGCCTCGTCGGCCACGCCCGCCAAGTTGAGCTCGAATGTGAAGCCCTGCTCGAACCGGTACGAACGATTCACGTCGACCGGATCGATGTTGTTCAGGCACTCCTTCGCCACGCGCACGACGCGCGGGATCTTCTTGGTGAAGGTGCGAGCGACTTCCCTCGCCTTGTCCGCGAGCTCATCCTTTTCGACCACTGCGTAGACCGAGCCCCAGTTGTGCAGCTCTTCGGCGGTCGCAGCTTCGCAAGTCAGAACCATCGCGCGCATCTTGAGTGGTGGGACGAGGCGAGCGAGGTGGGTCGCTGCGCCGAGCGCGCCCCGGTCGACCTCGGGCAGCGAGAACTTGGTGCCCTTCGCTGCGATGAGGATGTCCGAGTTGCCGGCCAGGCCGATGCCGCCGCCCACACAGAAACCATGCACGGCCGTGATGACTGGGACCTTGCATTCGTAGACCGCCTTGAAGGACTCCCAGCAGCCGCGGTTGGCGCCGAGGAGTGAGTCAAAGCCCTCGGTGTCCTGCATCTCCTTGATGTCGACGCCGGCATTGAAGCCTCGGCCCTCCGCCCTAAGGATGACCGCGCGCGTCTCCGGGTCATTGCCGGCGGCCGTGATCACCTCAGCTAGCTCGAACCAACCGGCCACGGGGATCGCGTTGACCGGAGGATAGTCAACGACGATTTCGGCGATTCCATCAATGATTTCGTGCGAAATGCCCACTGCGCGTCCCTTCGAAGTTGGGCCGAAGTGAAACGCGTTTCAGTCCGCGGGTCAAGCCGACGGGCTTGGGCTCTCAGGGAGGCAGGCCGTCGAGGAAGGCCTCGATCTCTGGCGTTATTGGCGTGCCCATTCGCCTGAGCTCACTGCGAACCGCGGCGGCCGCGCTTGGAACGTCCGAGGTCGTGATCGTGCGGAGAGGGGGCGTCCGAAAGCGGTACACGACGCGCAGCACTGCTCGAAAGATCGACTCCGGCATTACGACGACGACGGCGAAATTGTCGCGCTTCAGCGCTTCGCGCCGGTCCTCCAACCAGTCGGCAAATGCCTTTCGGTGGCGCGCAGCGATGACGCCGGTGCCGCGCTCGTGCCGAACGAGTGCGACGAAAGGAAGCCTGCGATCGAGGTGGCGGTCGGCGATGTTGAGCATCAGACCGATCTCGTGGTCCTCAACCTGCCGCGGCAGCTTCATGTCGTAGAGAATCGAGGGCGACGCGCTAGCGTCGATTCGTATGCGCTCCGACTCGTAGGTCGGACTTGCGTCCCAATCCCAGTCCATCGTCCAAGCCAGTTGTGAGAAGAACGCCCAAGAGGGGCAACGGGGTCCAGTGAGGCGCGGGGCGAATATGAGCACGTTACATACTTCGTCAATCCTCGAATGGGGATGAAATGAGAGCCAGCCCACGAATGGGCCGTTGCCCCGGTTCGAGGTTGGCGATATCAAGGGCGCCGTGTTCGAAACGATTCCCGACATGGTCGCAGAACGAGCCGAAACGCTCGGTGACCGGCAAGCCATCGTCGACGGCTCGACGACACTGACCTTCGCCGACCTCGCGGAGCGAGTCGACGAAGCCGCCCGCGCTCTCATCGCCGGAGGCATCGACAAAGGCGATCGCGTCGCGATTTGGGCCCCAAACATCTGGGAGTGGATCGTCTGCGCACTCGCGATTCACTCGGTCGGCGGCGTGATGGTCCCAGTCAACACCCGGTACAAGGGCATCGAGGCCGCCTACCTTCTCGACAAGAGCGGGGCCAAGGCGTTGTTCACGGTCACGGACTTCCTCGACGTCGACTACGTGGCACTCCTTCGCGGCACCGACGCCGAGCTTCCGGAGCTCGCCGAAATCATCGTGCTCCGGGGAGACGCGCCGGAAGGCACCGTCAGCTATCGGGAGTTCTTGACCCGTGCTTCTGAGGTCGCGACTACTGCCGCGAAAGAGCGGGCGGCAACGGTCGTTCGCGACGACGTTGCGGATATCCTCTTCACCTCGGGCACCACCGGAAAGCCCAAAGGCGCGATGTGCACGCACACCCAGAACCTGCGCGTGTTCGATCAATGGAGCTCGATCGTCGGCCTTCGGGAAGGCGATCGATATCTGGTAGTGCTGCCGTTCTTTCATAGCTTCGGCTACAAGGCCGGATGGTTATCGGCGCTCATCCGGGGCGCGACTATCTTTCCGGAGCCTGTGTTCGACGTCAACGTCGTGCTTCGGCGCATTCAAGAAGACGCCATCACGATGCTGCCCGGCCCCCCTGCCCTCTATCAATCGATTTTGCTGCATCCCGAGCGAGGTAAGTTCGACATCTCGAGCTTGCGACTGGCGGTGACCGGCGCGGCGGCGATCCCCGTCGAGCTCATCCACCGAATGAAAGATGACCTCGGCTTCGAAACCGTGATCACCGCCTACGGGCTCACGGAGAGCTGCGGCGTCGTGACCATGTGCCGGCTCGACGACGATGCCGAGACCATCGCGACGACCAGCGGCCGTGCGATTCCCGACGTCGAGGTTCGGATCATTGATGGCGAAGGCAAGCCGCTCCCCGCCAATGAGCCCGGCGAAATCGTCGTCCGCGGGTACAACGTCATGAAGGGCTACCTCGATGCCGACGAAGAAACCGAGAAGGCGATCGATCCGGACGGCTGGCTCCACACGGGCGACATCGGCACCATGGACGAGCGCGGCTACATCAAGATCACCGACCGGCTCAAAGACATGTTCATCGTCGGCGGCTTCAACGCGTATCCCGCGGAGATCGAGAACACCCTGCTCCAGATGCCGGGTGTCGGCGAAGTCGCGGTAATCGGTGTCCCGGACGAACGGCTTGGCGAAGTTGGAATGGCATTCGTGGTTCCTGCGCCTGGCGAATCGCTCACGCCAGACGCCATCATCGCATGGAGCAGAGACAACATGGCGAACTTCAAAGTGCCTCGGCGCGTCGAGGTCCTCGACGCCCTACCCCGTAACGCCACTGGCAAGGTCGTGAAGTTCGAGCTTCGGGAGCGTGCCCATGTCTGACTTCCCCGGGGGCGTTGCACTCGTCGTTGGCGGGAGCGGCGGGATCGGAAGCGCCATCGCGCATCGCTTTGCCGCGGCGGAAGTCACCGTTGCGATTACGTATCGCCACAACAAAGAGAAGGCCGACGAGGTGGCCGGGAAAATTCGCGGCGCGGGAGGCGCCTGCTCGGTACACCGGGTTGAGCTAGGCGACCTCGACTCGGTGAAAGCCTGCCTCGACCAGCTCGTCGAGGAGCACGAACGAATTCACACCGTTGCGCACGCGGCCGGGACCCACATCGACCAACCGTATATCAGCCGGCTCACCCCGGAACAGTGGCGCAACACCATGGACTGGGACGTAAATGGCTTCTTTCACGTCGTGCACGCCGCACTTCCTCACCTTCGAAAGAGCCAGGGCTCGATCGTGTTCGTCAGCTCCGCGGGCTTGAAACGTTTTCCGCCCGGCGACGTGCTGTCGGTTGCGCCCAAGGGCGCGATCGAAGCGCTGATGCGTGGCATCGCGCGAGAAGAGGGGCGTTACGGCGTTCGCGCAAACAACGTGGCCGTGGGCGTCGTCGATGCTGGCATGTTCCCGAAGCTCGTCGAGCGCGGGGAGCTCAGCCAGGAATGGATCGAGGCCGCCATGCGAAACACTCCGTTGCGGCGCTTTGGCACACCCGAAGAGATCGCCGACGCCGCGGTGTTCCTTGCGTCCTCCCGGGCGCAGTACATCACCGGACAGACTTTGTTTGTCGACGGCGGATACACGTTGTAGGCGTCAACAGAGCTGACTAGACTCGCGCACGGGGAAACATGGGCCAAGTCATCTTCGATGAGACAGAGAAACCGCTCATGCGAATGACCTATCAGGGGTTGTGCGACGATGCCGAGTGGCGGCGGCACATCCACCAAATGTCGGACTGGGCCCGACGCGGTGACGTCTACGCTGTCGTGATCGATGCGCGCGAGGTAGGCCGGGTGCCGGCGACCCAACGCAGGGGCATCGTCGACTGGATCGACCGCGACCGGCAGCACCTCAAGGCAAACTGCGCGGGCGGGGCATTGATCTTCTCGAGCCCAATCCAGCAGGGCTTGTGGACTGCGATTGTCTGGCTCACGCCGACCCCGATCCCCGTCAAGATTTTCAGGGACATTCCATCGGCCGAAGCCTGGTTGCGCGACCGGCTCCGCGAGAAGACGGCGTCATGAACCGTCTAGCTGCGGTCGAGGCGCAACTCCTCGCCCCGGGGGCGCCATTCGAGTTGGCAGAAGAAGAAGTGCTCGGCGAACGCGTTCCGGTGTTCGCCAACCGCGCCCGCTCCCTTCGCGACGTTCTGCTGCGCGGAAGAGAGTTCACCGATGCGGAATACATGGTGTTTCGCGAGGGCGAGCGCGAGCGGCGGTACACGTTTGGCGATCATGAGAAGCTCGTCGCAAGCGCGGCGGCTGCTTTGAGCGATCGGTTTGGCGTTCGCCCCGGGGACCGGGTGGCCATCCTCGCGGCCAACTGTCCGGAGTGGATCATCTCTTTTTGGGCAACCGTGAGCCTTGGCGCGATTTGCGTCGGGTTGAATGGCTGGTGGACCGAGGATGAGATTCGATATGCCGTTGGACACAGCAAACCGAAGCTGCTGATCGCGGACAGAAAGCGAGCGGCGCGAATCACGGGCGAGCTCGAGGTGCCGATGCTCATCGTGGAGGATGCCTTCGAGACTCTGCTCGCCGCCTATCCCGATGCGGAGCTCCCCGCGCAATCCATCGCCGAGAGCGATCCCGCGATTATCCTATACACGAGCGGCACGACCGGGCGTGCCAAGGGCGTCGTTCATACGCACGGCAACGTCACGAACATGCTGATGGTCAGCTTCTTTCACGGTGCGCGGCTCATGATGGCCAACCCGAAGCAAGCCGAGCTTCCGCAGTTGGCCAACAGCATCCTCGTCACGAGCCCGCTCTTTCACGTGTCCGGGCTGCACTGCGCAGCGGTCACCGCCCTGGCTGGCGGCGCGAAAACCGTGTGGCCAATGGGACGCTTCGACCCCGAAACGACGCTTGAATTGATCGAGCGCGAGAAGATCACGGGCTGGGGATATACGGCGACCGTCCTGCATCGACTCATTTCGCATCCCAAGGTCGGCGATTACGACTTGAGCTCCTTTCGGTCGGTCGGAGGTGGCGGCTCACCGATTCCGGCACCGTTGATCGAGAAAGCGCATGCGCTCTTTCCGCAATGCAGCCACACGATGGGCGTGGGTTACGGCCTGACGGAGGGCACGGCCTTCGCGACTCTGAACGCCGGAGAGGAGCTGACCGACGATCCTTCGTCGGTTGGCCGACCGGTGCCGATCGTCGAGGTCGAGATTCGAGACGAGCAAGGACGGGCGGTCGACGAAGGCGAAGAAGGTGAGATCCACCTGCGCGGACCCCTGGTCATGCGCGAGTATTGGCAAGACGTGGATGCGACCAACGCCGCCATCAAGCCGGGGCGTTGGCTCAACACGGGCGACGTGGGCCGGCTGCAGGACGGCAAGCTCTACATTGCTTCTCGCAAGCGCGACCTGATCTTGCGCGGCGGCGAGAACGTCTATCCGTTCGAGATCGAGCAGCGTCTAGAGGCGCATCCCGCAATCGCAGAGGCAGCGGTCATCGGCGTCGACCACGAGGAGCTGGGCGAAGAGGTCAAAGCGGTCATCGTGTTCGAGCCTGGCCAGAGGCTCACGGCCGACGCGCTCGAGCACTGGGTCGCCGATGCCCTTGCGTATTACAAGGTGCCGAGCCTCTGGGAGACCCGAGATACGCCGCTGCCCCGCAACGCTACCGGAAAGGTGCTAAAGAACGCCCTGCGCGATGCGCAGGATTCGATGTTTATCGAGGAGTAACTCATGCCCGAAGCCGTAATCGTCTCAACCGCCCGGACCCCGATTGGCCGCGCATTCAAGGGATCGCTGATCGAAATGCGCCCCGACGACCTTGCTGCAATCGCAGTGAAGGCGGCCTTGGCCAAGGTCCCCAACCTCGACCCATCGACCGTCGAAGACGTGATCCTCGGCTGCGCGCAACCCGCCGGCGAGCAGGGCTACAACCTCGGACGCGTCGTGAGCTTGCTTTCAGACCTCAACTCCCCGGGCACGACGGTCAATCGTTACTGCTCCTCGTCGCTACAGACAATCCGCATGGCGGCCCACGCGATCAAGGCGGGTGAAGGCGACGTGTTCGTCTCGGCCGGCGTGGAGTGCGTTAGCCGATTTGGTCTCGGCAAGGCCGACGGCATGCCAAACACGATGAACCCCAAATTCGACGACTCCGTAGCACGCATGGCGAAATACATGTCGGGTGAAGGTGGCGACTGGGAGCCTGCGGGTGGCTTGCCCGACGTCTACGTCACGATGCTGCAGACGGCGGAGAACGTCGCGCAGTACATGGCCGTGTCGCGCCAGGAGCAGGACGAGTTCGCGGCGCTTTCGCAGCAGCGCGCGGAAGCCGCGCAGAAGTCCGGGCACTTCGCCGCAGAGATCACGCCCGTCACCACGCCTAGCGGTAAGGTGGTCGACACCGACGACTGCCCGCGCCACGGCACCACCGCAGAGAAACTCGCGGGGCTCAAGCCGGTCTTGCTCGAGCAGATGGGCGACAAGGCCACGGTCACCGCAGGCAACGCTTGCCCGCTCAACGACGGCGCCGCGGCGGTCATCGTGATGAGCGACACCCGCGCCAAAGAGCTCGGCATCACGCCGCTCGCACGCATCGTCTCAACCGGCGTGTCCGCCCTCAATCCGGAGATCATGGGCCTCGGCCCCGTTGAGGCGACCAAGCAAGCGCTTCAGCGCGCTGAGCTCACGATCAAAGAGATCGACCTCGTCGAGATCAACGAGGCGTTCGCCGCGCAGGTAGTTCCGTCCGCCCGTGAGCTCGGCATCCCCGTCAACAAGCTCAACGTCAACGGAGGCGCCATCGCCCTCGGCCACCCGTTCGGCCAAACCGGCGCCCGCATCATGACGACGCTCATCCACAACCTACAATCAAGCGATGGCCGCTACGGCGTCGAAACGATGTGCGTGGGCGGTGGCCAGGGCATGGCCGCAGTGATCGAGCGACTCGGCTGAGGCCCAGACCTACGGTTTGTACAGGCCCTTGCCGGTGATCATCGGGAGGTCCAGTGCCGACATGAGCCCGGGTTGCGCGGCGCACACGGCTGGGATCGCATTCACGATACGGGTTGCCGTCAGGACGACGCCGCCGACCGCATGGTCGCCGTGCTCGTCCTGAAACTCGTATTCGACCTGCATGCTGGGAACACCCTCGATGAGCACCCGGTACGACCCGTTGCTCTTGGGCCACTCGGGCGCGAGATCGTCGTCGAGCCTCGTGACGTGCTCGACGACGAGCGCCGGCTTCCCATCGACGATGCCCTGGACCTCGAAGCGGAGCGCGGCGGTCGTGCCCACTTCGATCGGATAGGGCCCGATCTGAAGTGGCTTGGTTGCGGGCCGCCGTTCGTGAACCTCGCGAATCTCGTCGAGTTCGAGCCCCACGCCTTCCGCGAGCAGACGAAGCGTGCCGCCCCAAGCGAAGCCCAACATCCCGGGCATGAGAAGGACCGGCGTGTGATCCAACGGCTTCCCGAAGCCCATGATGTCGACGATCGTTTCAGGTTGGTTGTACGTCGCGTAGTTGATGATCTCCTGAATTCGGATCTCGCTCCAGTGTTCGGAGAGACCCGAAAGCACGAGCGGGAGGGTGTCGTTGGCGAAGCCCGGGTCGATGCCCGACGTCAAGAACGAGGTGCCACCTGATTCACACGCTTCACTCAGCTGTGCAGTGAACAGGTCGTTGAGCGTCTTCGGATGCACGAGCCCAACCATCGAGCACGACACCACGTTCTTTCCGGATGCGAGAATCCGCGCCATGTCTTCGATCGCATCACCGGGGCGCATCCCCGCGTCCGCGGTGTAGCAAACGCAGTCGGCGTCCAACGCCAACAGCGAATCGATGTCGCGGGTCGCTTGGATGCCCACGGGATCGACCCCACAAAGCTCGCCGGCATCCTTGCCCTCTTTCGCCGGGCTGCTGACGAAGAGCCCCGCCAGCTCTAGCTCGGGATGACCGATGATCGCGCGCAGGGCGTAACGGCCAACATTCCCGGTGCTCCACTGAATGACTTTCAACGACATGCAAAAAGGCCTCTAATGCCGGCAAGCCGTACCCGCAACTGCGTCTGCGTGCTAGGCGGAACGCTTGGGAAATCAAAGCCTCGAGATTGAGAGCCGGGTCTTTTGGCGCTTGGCGGCCGCCTGCATCGCGGTGCTCGTGCCACTGAACTGGAGTTGGTACGGCTGGGGTCGCGAAGTTCCCGGCTCGCTGGCGCTCTACATCGTCGTCGGCAGCGCTGTGTACTTCGGCCTGTTGCGGTGGCTGACCGGGATCCGCTTCTCTGGCCTTTCGTCGGAAGCGCGTTTCGTGGTGATCAGCTCGATGCTGCTGCTGATCGTGTTTCTAGGGTTTGGTCGCTCCGACACGTTTCGCCGACTCGTCGAGCCGTGGGTTCCCAAGGACGCACGAACGCCCCTATGGGGCTTTGCGTACTTCGCGACGTGCAGTGTTCTGCTGCGCCTCGCGATTCCCTACCTGCTCGTCCGCTTCAAGCTCCGTGAGCCGCCGCGCGAATACGGATACGCCATTCGAGGCGGTACCCGATGGCGATGGGTCTATTTCGCTCTCTTCGTGTTCATGGTCCCGCTGGTCATTTGGGCATCGACGCTCCCCGACTTCCAGGCGAGCTATCCCCAAACGCAAGGGTTGATCACGGGCAACGAGGTGTCGGTCCGGCTCTTCATTCTGTACCACGCCGCCTACTTCATGATGTTCGTCTCCGGCGAGAGCTTCTGGCGCGGCTACATGACCTTTGGCCTTGGCCGCGACTTGGACATCGCCGCGTTGCCGTGGATGGTGATGATGTACAGCATCGGCCACTACGCGAAGCCCATCCTCGAGGTGAACGGCTCCATCATCGCTGGCTTCGTCCTGGGCTAC
>Ga0316187_10002511_pt1 | contig 15967 bp, 17 predicted proteins | sample CroRivburrow1_MG_FD_204927 | JGI IMG/M metagenome (GOLD analysis project Ga0316187, IMG submission 204927) | Coastal sediment microbial communities from Maine, United States - Cross River worm burrow 1 | ecosystem: Environmental > Aquatic > Marine > Coastal > Sediment | place: USA: Maine... | reverse complement strand
CCGCCTGTTTTTGACGTTATACTCGCACGATGAACAATCAAGCCGCACTACCGCAACTGGAAACAGAACGGCTGCAATTGCGTTGGCTGACCGAAGACGACGCTGACCTGATGTTGGCGATCTGGAACGATCCGGCCTTTATCCATTTCGTCGGTGACCGGGGCGTGCGGACACTGGATGAAGCACGGGATGCCATGCAGGGAGGTGTTCTGAAGCTGTACCGTGATTTCGGCTACGGGCCTTATCGAGTGGCGCAGAAGGGTACGGACGTGGCCATGGGCATCTGTGGATTGTTCAAGCGCGATATTCTCGAGTATCCGGACATAGGATACGGCCTGTTACCGGCATTCTGCGGTAGCGGCTTCGCATTCGAGGCTGCCCAGGCAGTGGTCCGACACGCCCGGGACCATATGAAGTTGGCGGAACTGTGCGCCATCGTCACCGCGGAACACAGCCGTTCGATTCATCTGCTGGAAAAACTCGGAATGGTTGCAGGTGAGTCAATCCGGATGCCGGACGATGATGAAGACGTTGTTCTTTATGCTATTGGTCTCAGGGATGGAGAGTGAGCGCAACATGCCTCTTACATTCCCATCGTTCTACCCTTAGACTGGCAAGTTAACCCATTTAAACGTTGGAAAATTCATGGTTCGACACTTTTTTGTAATCCTCTTGCTGGTCCTTGCCTCAACCGGCCTTCGCGCAGAAACCAAAGCCCCCCTGCTGTTTAGCACGAACGATGTACTGGAACTGACCATGCCGGTCGATTTCGACAAACTGTGCAGCCCGAGAGATACGCCCGACTGCGACTACACCCCCACCGTGTTTGAGTACCGGGACGCAAACGGAATGGAGCAGTCTGTCCCGATCAGCATCAGGCGCAGAGATGGCTGGCGTGCAATGGAATCCAATTGCCAGGTACCGACCATTTTTGTCCGCTTTTTCCCCGAACACACGATTGGAACGCCGTTTGAAGGGCAAACGACACTGGCACTGACCTCGCACTGCGGCAAAGGCTTTTCTCAAAACAAAGCGAGTTCACGGCCCCTGCCGGATGAGTTTGAAAGCTATGTGAGCAACGAATTCCTGGGTTATCGCCTTTACAACCTGGTTACTGACGTCAGCCTGAAGGTTCGTTTTGTCCGCATCACCTACAGCAATCCCCGGGATCCACGCCGGGACTTCACCCGTAACGGCTTCTTCGCTGAGCATTTCGAGTCGCTGGCTCAGCGATTCAATGCTGAACTGGTTCCTGAATCCGGCCTGGATCTTGAGAAACTGGATCACGGCGCCGCAGAAGAAGTGGCGCTGTTCAATTACATGATCGGCAACACCGATTGGTCCATCCCTGAACAGGATAACGTCTTCCTGCTGCGATTTCCGGATGGCCGACAGGTACCGGTGCTTTTCGACCTGGACATGTCAGGACTGGTCAACGCACACTACGCTGCCCCCGCATCCGATTTGCCGATACGTTCGGTCAAACAACGGCATTTCCAGGGATTCTGTACCCCTGAAACTGACTGGGACAGCTTGTTTGCAAAATTCAGTGCACTGGAAGACGACATGTTGAAAATGTTGATCGACACCCCAGGACTGGGCCGCGGTGACCGCAGGGTTTCGGGTGTCTACCTATTGAGCTTTTTCGACTTGCTGGAGAATCCAGAAGAGCGCAAAAGCAAGATCGTGGATGCCTGTGTAAAAATGCCCGGCTAGTTCAGCCCAGGTAGTAGAAAATCACGTACGCGGTCAGCAGGACCGCGATCCAGAGGGCCGTGGTGCCAATCGGCCAGGCCCGGGCAAAAATACCGTGAACCTGCTCTCCCTCGCGCGTATCCGAGCCGAACAGGGCGCGTCCTCTTGTACCCAGGCGCCGCCCGATCCGGTCGCCGAGAACTTTTACAGCCGCCCCGAGGCGGGCCAGCACAGCGGCCAGCCAATGCACGGCCCGCAACAAGGCAACCCGCCATAACCAGTCTGTATCAAGGCTGATCGTTTCGGTGCGGCGCATCAGCGGCAGCAACAGGAAGAATGCAAGACCACTGAATAGCAACAACTGCAGGTAGAAAACCACCTTACCCGGGGTATAAGCCTGGTAGTCGACCGGGTAAGGCAGGTAGGCGTAAAGCAATTCGGGGGCCACGCCAAACAGGATGCACAGCACTGAGAAGAACACCATCGCGACGGCCATGTTCCAGGGCGCGTCCTTTGGCCGCAGACCGGAATCACGCTGGAAGAACACGAACCAGGGGAACTTGATGCCTGCGTGCAGGAATACGCCGGCAGATGCCGCCGCGAGCAGGAAGTAAACAACGACCAGGCTTTCATTGGCCGCGGCCTGAGAAATCATGGTCTTGGTCGTGAATCCTGAAGTCAGCGGGAATCCCGAAATTGCCAGGGCACCGATGATCCCGCATACGGCAGTCAAGGGCATGGTCCGAAACAGCCCGCCGACCTCGCTGCATTTATTGAAGCCGGTGCGGTAAACCACTGCGCCGGCACTCATGAACAGCAGCGCCTTGTAGATAATATGGGCGAAAGCATGGGCTGCCGCCCCGTTGATCGCCAACTGTGTGCCGATGCCGATGGCACAGACCATGAAACCGACCTGGTTGACAATTGAGAAGGCCAGGATGCGGCGGATGTTGTTTTCCAGCAAAGCGTAAATGATCCCGTACATGACCATGAACAGGCCAATGCCGATCAACACGGGCTCGCCCGGAAACAGCAGGATCAGCGCTAATACGGCAGTCTTGGTGGTAAATGCCGACAGGAAAACGGAGCCGGTTGGGCTGGATTCCGGATAGGAATCTGACAACCAGGCTGAGACTGGCGGCGCTGCCGCATTGATCAGAATGCCGATCAGGATCATCCACGTATCGAAATTGTTGGCCAGCATCGGCTGTACTTCGATCGAGCCGGTATGCACCATGACCCCTTCTATTCCCACTTTCAGAATCACGCCCCCCAGCAGGTGCATAATGGCATAGCGGATGCCTGCTGCCCGCGCGCCTGGCGTGCCGCCACACCAGACAACCACCGTCGAAAACAAGGCCATGAGCTCCCAGAACAGGAACAGGCTGATCAAATCGCCGGCGAAACTGACGCCGATGGCGCCGGCAGCATATGCGTAAGCGGCCGCCAGTTCATACCACCTGGCCTGCCGGTACGCGTAGAGCCCGCCGCCAAAAGCCATCAGCGCGAAAATGGTCGCAAACAGGCGGCGGACCGCACTGCCCTCGATCGGCTCGATCGGGTACTGCAGGAAATTCAAAGAAAGCACGACACCATCGGGCACCTGCCAAATGGCTACCAGCGTCAGCAATGGAAACACCAGCACCACGGCCGTGCGCAGCACACCGCGCGTCGGACCGATGAGCAATGCACCAGCCAGCAGGATCAATGCGGGAGGCAGGAAATCAAACATCATCCCGCTTCCTGTAATAGCCGTCGTCCCGCTTCAGCACCCATCCGAGCACCTTGGCGAACAACACCATGAGCAGGCAGGCGAGAAAGCCGAACACCGCTCCAAAACCCAGCCAGCCATCGACTCCAAAATAGCCCTTGACCTTGAACAACAGTTGCGCCACGACCGATGCCACCAGGACCAGTGCGAAAACGCGCCATAACAGGCGAATAGTGGAGGGCCTGGCCAGCCAGGCGTCATCTTTATTCCGCAAAACTTCGTTCCCGTTGTTTGCCGCTCTGCCTTTGTCATGCCGGGAAGCGCTCATGGCTGCCCCCTGACCAACTGGGATTCCAGCTCATATGCCGGCCCGTTGTAGATAAAGAACCCGATGGTCAGCAAGGCCGTGATGACAAGCGCCAACACGGCAGCGAAAGGCGCCTCGCCATGCTCCTTGCCAGGCGGCGTGTTGTCCTTCTCGAACCACACCATGTAGACAATGGGCAAGAAGTAAGCCGCATTGAGCGCGGTGCTGACAATGATGGTGGCCAGTGCCACGTAATTGTCGGCCTGGAAAGCGCCGGCAAGGATGTACCACTTGGACACGAAACCTGCTGTCGGCGGCACGCCGATCATGCTCAGCGCGCCAATCGTGAAAGCGGTCATCGTAATGGGCATGCGGCGCCCGATGCCACGAAGCTGGCCGAGCTCTGTCTTTTTCGACGCTGTGTAGATGGCGCCTGCCGCGAAAAACAGCGTGATTTTGCCAAAAGCGTGCGCCAGCATATGCATTGCCGCACCGACCTCGGCAAGCGGTTTGAGAATCGCTGATGCCATGACGACATACGAGAGCTGCGCAATGGTCGAATACGCCAGCAGCCGCTTCAGATTCTGCTGCCGCAGAGCCACGACACTGGCCGCTATGATGGTGAAAGCAGCCGCATAAAACAACCAGCCGCTGCTGGGCTCGGCGAACAGAAAATCGATACCGAAGATGTAGACAACGACTTTGGTGATCGTGAAAACACCTGCCTTCACAACCGCCACCGCGTGCAGCAACGCGCTGACCGGTGTCGGCGCCACCATCGCCGCCGGCAGCCAGCGGTGCACTGGCATCACAGCCGCCTTGGCCGCGCCAAACACGAACAGACCCAGCAACAGCCCGACTGCCGGACCGTCCAGGTGTCCGCGCAGAATGCCTCCCGCGGTAAAGTCACCGGTTCCGGCCACCGCATAGGTCCAGATAATCGCCGGCAGCAACAGGCCAATTGAGGCCGAGATCAGGATGCCCAGGTAAACCCGCGCCGACTTGACGGTTTTAGCGTCGCCCTTGTGCGAAACCAGCGGATAAGTTGAAAGCGTCAGCATTTCGTAAAACAGGAAAAGCGTGAACAGGTTGCCGGCGAAGGCAATGCCCATGGTAGCGGCCAGTGAAACCGCGAACATCACGTAGAACCGGGTCTGTTTCGACTCGCGATTCCCACGCATATAACCGATCGAGTAAATCGAATTAACCAGCCACAGGCCCGACGCCAGGGCCGCGAACAGCATGCCCAGGGGCTCCGCCTGGAAGGCGATTTCGATGCCGGGAAGCACTTCGAGCAATTGCAGGCCTGGCCGACCTCCCTGGTAGATTTCCGGCAGCAAACTCCACACGCAGTAAATCAGCATGCCGGCGGTGACCAGCGTGATGGTCTCACGCAGGTTTGCGCTAATACGCCCTGCGATGCCGATCAGCAGAGCACCGGCCAGCGGCACGGCCAGGGCAGCAAGAATCAGAAACTGGGCGCTCATGGCAGATGCCCCAGCAACGACTGCGCTGCGTCGGTCGCCAGCGTTCGCGGCAAGTCGGTGATCAATCCGAAATATACATTGGCCAGGGCGGTCAACCAGATCACGCCTAGCATCAGCGGCGGCGCCTCGCGTAATTCGATGTTTTCTTCCAGCGGCTGTTCAAACCAGGCGGCTTCAACAATGCGCCAGATGTAAACCACGGCCATCAGCGAACCCGCCACGATGACCGCAACCAGCCCAATACCCAGGGCGCCTTCCTGCAGGGCCGCCGTCACCAGGTACCACTTGCTGATGAATCCGGCCGTTCCGGGCACGCCGATCAGGCTGAGCCCGGCAATGACCAGCGCTGACATCGTCCATGGCATCTGGCGCGCGGCCCCGGCCAGGTGGGCCAGGTCCAGTCGTGCAAGGCGCGTGGCCAGGCCCATCACGGCGAGGAACAATGCGCCCTTGGCCAGCGCATGGTTGAACATGTGGAGCAGGCTGGCCGTGAGGCCGGACAGGCTCACCAGGCTGGCGCCCAGCAGTATGTATCCGATCTGCGCCACCGACGAGTAAGCCAGCAGGCGCTTGATATTGGTTTCGAAAATTGCAACCGCCGAGCCCACCAGGATAGCCAGTACAGCCAGGGGCATCAGAAATGCAGTGAACTGCAGGTCATGTCCCGACAGGTTCTGCTGGAATACGACGAAATCAAAACGCAGCAGAACGTAGATGGAGACCTTGGTAGCGCAGGCTGCCAGGAACACGCTGACGGCATGAGGCGCATAAGTATAGGCATTGGGCAGCCACACGTGTAACGGAAACACTGCCGCTTTCAAAGCCAGTCCGACGGTGATGAATCCGGCCGCCACCAGGATGGGTCTCTGGTCGGCGACCTGGTGGATGCGCAACTCCATATCCGCCAGGTTCAGGGTACCGGTCATCATATAAATCAGTCCGACGCCGATCAGGTAAAAGGTTGCGCCGATCGTACCCATGATCAGGTACTTGAACACCGCCGGCAGCGCACGCCGGTCCGTCCCCCCTGCAACCAGCACATAACTGGCCAGCGAGGATATTTCCATGAACACGAATATATTGAAGGCGTCAGCCGCCACCAGGATGCCGGCGAGGCCTGCCAGCACCAGCAACCAGGCCGAGAAAAACAGGGGCTGCCGATGACTTTCGATACCCTGGTCAATACTGGTCTTGGCCGCCAGCAGGGCAATACTCGATGCCCCGGTAACCAGCATCAACAACAGTGCGCTGAAGGCATCCACCCGCAATGCGATGCCGTAGGGCGCCGGCCAGGCGCCGAGCGCGTAACGATACTCTTCGCCGGACAAAACACCTGCAACCAGGTAACAGGCGATAACAAACGCCATCAGGCTGATCGCAGTGCTGGCTGCCCAGGCCGTGCCGCGCGGACGCAGCAACACCACCAGGGGCGCCAGTAACATCGGCACCACGACCTGCAGTACCGGCAAATGAGACTCCAGGTTGATCACCGCCGGTCAATCTCCTGGATATCCTGCTCCTCGATGGTGCCGTATTCTTCCTTGATCCGCACCACGATGCCCAGGCCCAGCGCGGTGGTGGAGATACCGACAACGATGGCGGTGAGGATCAGCACCTGGGGCAAGGGATTTGAAAACAGTGCATCGGTCACACCCTTCTGAAAAATGGGCGCGGTCGCGCCACTTACTTTACTCATCGTGATGTAGAGCAGAAATACGGCTGACTGAAAAATTGACAGGCCGATCAGTTTCTTTACCAGGTTGACCTTGGCCACGACCGCATAAAAGCCGATCATCAGCAGCATGACAAACACCCAGTAATGGTACATCCCGAGAAACTGCATCAGATTTCATCCCTGGCGGCAAAGGCGTGGAAAATGCTCAGCAGTACGCCGGTCACAGCCATGCCCACGCCGGCCTCGATCAGGATAATACCCAGTTGCTGACCACTGACCGGGTCGGCTGACAGTACCGAGTAATCAAGAAATTCGGAGCCCAGGACGATGCCCGCCAGGCCCACTGCTCCATATAACAAGGCGCCGATGATCATGAGTGCGGTCAGCGCTTTTTGCGGCAGGGCCTGTAGCGTCCGCCCTTCCCCCTCGACCAGCGCATAAAGGATGAAGGCCGCGGCCACCAGGGCGCCGGCCTGGAACCCGCCACCCGGACCGTATTCACCATGAAATTGCACATACAGGCCGAACAGCAGAATAAACGGCACCAGCAGGCGCCCAACCACCCTCGGTATCAGGTCTTCGCGCAAGCCGATCGCGACCAATTCGGGACGAGCCGGGCGAGGCCGTTCCTTGCCGCTGCGGGGAGCCGACAGCAGAAACAGCACACCGATGCCAGCTGTGAACACGACGAACACTTCACCCAGCGTATCGTAGCCCCTGAAACTGCCCAACACGGCCGTCACCACGTTTGGAATATCGATGTATTCGGGCGTCTTCTCCAGGTACCAGGGCGCAACATGCTGATGCACCGGCGCGTTCGGGTCGCCAAAAGCCGGCTTATCGAAAGTCGCATAGAGAATCACCAGCGCGGCGCTGAGCACAACCACGACCGATAACCACCGGTGCGGCGTGGCATGGCGCTCATATTCGGAAGTCAATGCAAGTGCGCCGAGAAACAGCACAGTGGATATACCGGCGCCCACTGCCGCCTCGGTCAGGGCGACGTCCGCCGCGTCGAGAATGAAGAAATTGGCAGCGATCAGCAGGCTGAAAATACCGAGCAACATCACCGCAACGAACAAATTCTTCGTACGCACGATCGCGACCGCCGTAATCACCAGCAGGGTCAGCAAAAAAACGCCGAACAGAACTGTCATGAGTCCTGCTCCAGGTCCGCCGCTTGACCCGCATCCGGCTTGATACCTGCCAGCATGGCTGCGCTGGCCAGTGCATAGGACGCGGTCGGACTGGTGATTAACAGGAACAGCAGTATTGCGGCCAGCTTGAATGTCGCCAGCGTAAGGCCAGCCTGCAGCATAACACCGGCCATGACCAGCACCGCCCCCATCGTATCGGTCACGCTGGCGGCATGCATGCGAGTGTACAGGTTGGGCATTCGCAGCGCGCCAATGCCGCCAACCAGCACAAAAGCACCGCCTGCGGCAAGCAGAATCCAGCTGATGATATCCAGAGCAAAGTCCATCAACCGCCTCCCTCACCGCGCAGCTCTTCCTCGCGCCGGGAAGCACGCGACTTAAAGAATTCCAGCACCGCCAGGACGCCGATAAAATTGATCAGGGCGTAGGCCAGCGCCAGGTCCAGAAAGTCGGGGCGGCCCGCCAGGAAGGCAATTACCGACAGCAGCAACACGGTCTTGGTGCCAAACATATTGACGGAAAGCACCCGGTCATAAACGGTCGGGCCGAGCAGGGCCCGAACCAGGGCAAGTGTCATGGTCACCAGCAGGGCGAAAGTAACGACGAAATACACGTCAGCCTCCCCGGAGTTGACTGACCCGGAGATCCATTTCGCCGTTGACAATATCGCGGGCGCCCGATTCGGTCAGTGCATGGACAACGAAGTGCTGACCATCGATACGCAAGGTCAGGGTGCCTGGTGTCAGGATAATGGAATTACCGAGAATCGCCCGGTCAACCGGGTGTGGGCATTTGGAATCGAACTCGGCAACGGTGGGGCTGATGTCCATTTTCGGGCTCAGCACCAGGCGTGTCACTTCCAGGCTGGAACGGATAATTTCCCGCACGAGCCAGCCCCAAAAGCGCAGCAACCGCAGCGTGAAGCGCGGCGCAAAAATGTCAGTATCGAACAGGTGCATGCGGTGCGAGAGATACAACACCAGCAAGCAGGAGAATGCCCCCAGCGCCAGCAGCAAGGGTTTGAAAAAACCCGACCACAGCAGCCATGCTGCCGCCAGCAAGACGGCTAAAACAATGATGCGTGGCAGACGGGATGTCCTTGCATCGGGGCCACTCTCGGCGCTGGGTGACTGGCTCATCTTTTTTTACCCACTGTCGCTACAAGGATAATGGTTGCGCAAGGTTTGATAGACGAGATCCCTGGCCAACGGGTTGGCCGCCACGATTTCTTCGCTATTCGCATCGTTGACTACATGTTCAACGACCTCTTTCAGCAGCACAGGGTCGCCAAGGCAGAACTCGGCGTAGTATGTGGCGTCACGGCGCTGCAGCCGGCTGCCAATGCGGGTTCGTGCCGCGCGCTGGCTGAAGGATTCTTGTTCTTCGTATTGACGGACGATGTTTTTCATCACCCGCTCGTCCGTGGCAACCGCTCCATCAATAAATCCCTGTATGTATCGCACACAAAAAGTGCGGTCTTCTGTGGCCGTATCATCGTAGTATTTTTCACAATGTGAAACCAGTTCAGCGGTAGAAAGCGCCTCCACTGGCCAGGCTGATGGCGTCATCAGCAAGCAGCCAGCCATTAAGACAAGAATTTGTTTCAACATTTATCCATCTCCAGTTTCGCTCGTAAACACTTGCGCATTGTCCGCGCCCAGGGCCGTTCTGAGCAATTGATCCAGGGTGCACCGCGCTTCGATCGGATGGCGAAGAGGTTCACCGGCAACAATCCGGTAACAGTTCCGCCGGCCGTGCCTGGTGCGCTGGACGATTCCAGCCTCGTCCAGCCGGGCAATCAGGCGGGTTGCCGTCCGCTCAGTAACACCAATGCGTTCTGCGACCTCGCGCAGCCGCGCATTCGGATTTTCCGCGAGGCAGATCAGCACGTGGGCATAGCTGCTCAGGAACGTCCAGTCCGTTTCAATAGTGCTCATCTGTCATCCGTCGATAGTGTGACATCGGGCGCCATTGTAAGACAGTAAAATCAGGTTTATAGCGTCTACTATTCGGAAAAATCGATGAATATCATCCGGATTTATCAGCTCGCAACATTCATTGCGAGAAATCGGAATTCATCAACTCCTCCCGCAACAATGCGGGGGGGATGGAACCGATGCGCAACAAGGCGTCATAAAATTCACTGGCTGGCTCGGGTTCGCCATGGCGCTCGATATAATCAGCCCGAATCGACTCGATTTCCTGCATGCCGATCAGGTAGCCCAGTACATAAGTCGGCTCGCGAATGTAGATACCCACTTCCAGTTCTGCTGCATAGGGCTCGAACCGCACTTTTTCCACCAGGAAAGCGACCGCCTCATCAAACTCCAGGCGGCCGGTGTGCAGGCTGACATCGAGAATCACCCGTGCAGCACGCCAGAGGCGATTCCGCAGCTGCGTCAGACGCACGTCATCCCCCTGCAGAAACCCCAGTTCGAACATCAGTTCCTCGGTAAACAATCCCCAACCCTCCGAAAAGATGGATTCCCGGATTACGCGCCGCAGCATATTCGGATTCTCGTTGACCTTCAGGGCCTGGGCATGATGTCCCGGATAAGCCTCGTGCACCGCGATGACGGGTATCCAGGCCGTGTGATGGGATCGCAGTCGTTCAGCCTGCTGTTCCGGCGGCATCCATTGCTCGATCGGCGTCAGGTACAACCGGCCTTCCAGGCCTCCGTCAAATGGACTGGCGGTTTGAAAAGTACCGAATGGCGATGAGCGGCGCATCGCGGGTGGCGTATCCAGGGTAATGACTTTCTCACCAGGCGGAAGCGTCAGCACAGAATGCTCCAGCACGAATGATTGCGCCGCATCCATTTGTTGCTGGTACGCCTGCTTGATGTCCGCGGCCTCCGGATGGTCATCTTTCAACCTCTCATAAACCTCGGTCCAGTGCCTGCCCGGCTCAATCCGTTCGGCGACCTCCTGCGCCAACACTTCGGTTTCGTCAAAAGCCCTCAGCCCACGCTGCAGAATCTGTTCTGCATCGGCATCCATGTGCCAGCGATTCTGCAGGATGAAGTCGTATGCTTCCCGGCCCAGGGCCCAGTCACCGTCGGAAACCGGCAACAACTCGCTCTCAAGAAAGGTCAGGTAATCACTCAAAGCGGCATCGGCCCGGTCAAAAACTTCACTGTCCCGGTCGCTCAGGTCAGCAAGACCGCTCCGGCCTTGCTGCAGCGCGTTAAGACTGCGTTGCGTTTGAAAAATCGCTGCTTCCGTGAACCGCTTCGGCGGCCTGTTCAGATTCTGCCTGCCCTGCTCCAGACGCCCGGGCAGCGCTTGCAGCAGTGCTGACAGTTGCTTTACACGGTCCTCTTGGGTCCCGGCAAACTCCGGCTCCAATAACTGCCCGAGGGCTTCGCCCGGTACGTACAGGGCTGCGTCATTTTCCCAGCGGCGCTGTCTTTGAGCCGTATTGATGTCAGAACTCACGATGCCAATCAGCAAGCGCCGGTCCAGGTCCTGCTCCAGGCTGAGACCATGCGGGTCGATGGCCAGTAATTCTTGCAAGGTCTGCTTCTGGCTTGCTATTTCCTGCTCAAACGCTAATGCAGAATACTCAGTCCTGTCCACCCTGGGTGCGCCGGGGCGCCACTGATCGACGTATTGTGCTGCCAGCCGGTTCAATTGCTCCACATTGGCAGGTCCGGAGGAACCCGGGCCGCAGGCTGTCAGCACGACGAGGAGCAACAGCGGAATATACCGCAAGACGGCAATTTCACACTTGCGTGTGTTGTAGATCGGTCTTGATGATTCCGGCGTGCGGGCCACTTTCATCTCGTTCAAGGTCATACAGGTCACCTGCCGGAATTCTTTGATGGCTCAATTGTAGCCGTATTTTTTGCCGGTCTTCATCGTCAAGTTCAAGATCCGCCAGCGCCCTGTTGGTCAAGGCCCTGGATTTTGTGCCAACCCCGAGAATGATCGCGCTGACTTCAGGCTGGTCCAGTACCCACTTGGCGGCAACCAGCTCCAGCGGAACATCATGCTTCCGGGCGATGGAAGATAGCACTCGCAACAGACTCTGGCAGAGCTCCCAGCCACCCGCCTCTTCGATGATCAGGCGATACTTGGTCAGGGACCGGTTCATCCGGCCAGGCGGGGGTGCTCCAAGATACCTTTCACCCAGGAAACCCCCGGCCAGCACACCGTATGGCAGCAGGCGCAAACCGCGCTCATTACACAGGCGGGTCATCTGTTTTTCAGGACGACGGTCCAGCAGTGAATACTGCACTTGCGCGGTGACCAGGGGAATGCCCTGCTCCACCATCTGGCGGGTGTGGTCGGTATTGAAATTTGTCACCCCCAGCAAGCGGATTTTTCCGGCCTGCTGCGCTTCCAATAACCTTTCCGCCATCAATTCAAGTCCGGGTACGGTGCTGTCCCACCAATGAAACTGTACGAGGTCGAGCCGCTCCATGCCCAGGCGTTGCAGCGAGCGATTGATCACCGCATCGACGTCGCCGGCGGTCAATTCATGCAGCGTCGCCTTGTCCGGCACCAGCTTGGTGTGCACCTGGATAATGTCCGGATCTGGCAAGCTGCGTCGAAAGCGCCCGATCAGGCTCTCCACCCCGGTGTAGATATCTGCGCAGTCAAAAGTAGTAAAACCCTGCTCGACCAGTTCAGCAAAGATGCTGAGAGCCTCCGCTTCGCTTGCAGGGCCACCTCCGTGGTCAGGCGTCAGCTGCCAGCAGCCATTGATCACTGGAGCGATTGAGTAACCCGGTGCAAGCCGGATCCGGCCCGATTCAGTCATCATCAGCCTGCGGCAAAGGCACCACCGTAGTCTCACTGTGGCGGAAAGTCTTTTTGCCAGTGCGAGTAATCCGGAACCGGGCTCCGCAATGTGGATCAGGGCAGGCTATCTCGGCGTCGGTAGTCATCCAGTCATTCGCGTGGGTCATGCGCTGCTTGGCGGGAAGCATGGGCAGTATCGCCGCCAGCGCATAGATGGAAAATGGAACACCGGTCGGAAAGCTCAGGTTTTCGCCCGACAGTTCAAAATAGTCTCCGGGCACATGGTTACAAACCATCTCCTGTGGTTCACCCATGACTTCGACGCGTAAGTCCCAGAGTTCGAATTCATCGTTTGGCAAGGGAACACCTGCAATAGTCAGGATACTTTGAATATACAATATACACGCACCAGCCTGAACCGGGACCCATAGTGGATCAGAACAGTATAAAGAAGCACGAAACAGACCGATCAAGGTTATGGATTTCCGTTGCCATGCTGGTCTTTTTCACTTTGCTGACTTTTGCCAACAGCTGGCACGACGCACTGGTCTTTGATGACAAGATGTTTGTAGGTCCCGGCTCGGAACAACGACTGGATAGCCTCAGCGAAGCTTTTACCCGTGATGTTTGGAATAGTGGCTCGGGTCTTTACCGACCGCTGCTGCTCATTGATATTGAGTTGCAGAGCCGTTGGTTGGGCGAATCGCTACCAGGCTATCACCTGGCGAACATTTTGCTACACCTGCTCACCACCCTCACCTTGTTCGGGTTTTTAAGATATCTGTTGCGCACTTTCCAATCTCCGGATGAAACCAGCGACTTCTACGCGCTATTGGCTGCATTGGCCTTTGCTGTCCACCCGGCGCATACGGAAGTGATCAATTCCGTGTTCAACAAGTCTTCCATGTACGTCTCTTTGGCCGCCATTACCGGTCTTTGGTGGCTTCTGTCAAACCTGAAAACGCGCCCCGCCCGCGGCTGGATCGGATTGGGACTGATCTACAGCATCGCCGTCCTGTTCAAGGAGAGCGCACTCATTTTGCCGGGTATTGCCGTGGCCATGATCGTTCTGGTCAGCGAAGGCTCGTTGAAGGCGCGAGTACGTCGTTGTCTTCCCGTGTTCTGGCTGCTGATTCCCATCGCGCTCTATTTCTGGATAAGGACCACGGCACTTGCGACTGTTGGAGGCGAGGAAGCGAGCGAAACAAATGCACTGATTTCCCTGTTAGAACAGACCCGTATCGCCAGCGAAACACAGTCGTTGGCAGGCATTGCAACTTTCGGGCGAGGTTTGGCCATTCTTGCATGGCCCTATCCGCTCAGGCTTTATTACCCGGAACCTGGGAATCTGGCTTATATCGCCTACATCAGCGCGCAATTTGCACTGGGCGGTTGGGCTGTTTACCTGCTGGCAAAAGGCCGACCGATGCTGATATTTTCATTGGTCTTTTACTATCTTGCCCTGCTCCCATCGATCCGACTGATCACCATCGATAGCGCGACGCTCCATTTGTCGGAGCGTTACCTTTACTTCCCATCGGTCGGGCTGGCCATTGCCCTGGCATTTGGGTTGCGGGCACTGGCCGTTCGTGCAGGGCGCAGAACTCTGGTCATCGTTATGTTGCCCTTACTCCTGGTGCTGGCGACCATCAGTTGGGACCGCAATGCTCAATGGAAAAGTGAAGTTCTGCTGTTCGAGACCGAGTATCAACTGAGCAAGGGCAGTGATGACGCATTACGAATCCTCGTTGCTGCCCACCACAAATACGGTCGCCATGACAGGGTCGCAGAAATCTGCGACGAAAACCGGTTGGAATTTCGAAAATCCTACCAGTTCGCCTTTGCCTGTCTGTCCAGCTATCTCCATCAAGAACGATTGGATGACGGCCTTGCCGCTCTGCAGGAGCAGGCCATGCACGGCAGGGGTTGGTTACCGGCGCGTTTATCTCTGGCGTCGCTATACCAGCTCCGCAAACAGTACCAGCAGGTTGTCGAGCAGTACGCGGATATCATCGAACGAACGGTTGAACCGGCCTTAAAAGACTTTTATAAAGGCGAGATGCTATTGGCGGTTTATCCTGACGACCGGGAACAACTGGAACTGGCCCGTCGTCTTTTCCAGCAGGCGCTCGCTCAAGATCCTGATCTCGATTCCGCTCGAATGCGTATCGAGCGGATTGACAGGAAGTTGACGAATATCGACGCGCTGTACGCACCTGCCGATTCAAATTGATTACAGATGGACTTTCACCCAATGGATTATGACCTGTTTCACTGTTTTGCACGCCGCCGGGTCAACGCCGCCCGGCGTATTGACGGCTTACCCACCGGGCACCGGTTGGGGGGCGTCCACGGGCATACGTTTCACATCACCGCCATGACTGCATTGACCGGACAGGGACCTGCGGGCCTTGAACAAAAACTGGCACTTTGCGTTGCACCGCTGGATTTTGGTTTCCTTCCGGATCACATCGACCACCCCACGGATGAGCATATCGCCGGGTGGATACAAACACGCCTCAATACCGGGTCCGCTGTTCCCCATGTTGGCGTTCGCAGTGCCCCGGACTGGAATACCACCCTGGCCCCTGGCGGGCGCCTCGTGGTATGCCATGTGTTCGAATTCGACGCTTCGCACTGGCTGCCCGGCGTGCCTGACGACCACCAATGCGCGCGGCTTCATGGACATCACTTCTCGGTCGCCATCAACGTCGATGCGAGCGCTTCTTCTGCAGACACAATGGCGCTTTACTCCCGCATCGAGGCCGCATGGCGACCCTTGCAAAAGGAACTCGAGAATAATTGTCTGAATGATATTCCCGGCCTGGAAAACCCGACCAGTGAAATCATATCCCGGTGGATTTTCAGCAGGCTGAAGGGGCAGCTGCCCGGGCTGGCTTACATCAATGTCTGCGAAACCCGCAACGCCGGTTGCAAATTTGACGGCGAAACGTTCAGCATCTGGAAAGACCAGCGGTTCGAGTCTGCCATCCCCAACCCGGCCGCCTCTACCCCCAACCAGGTGACCGGCAGAGGCTACCAGCTGCGGATCGTCCTGCAATCACCGCTGGAAGAAACTCTGGGCTGGGTGTATGACTTTGGAGATGTCCGCAGGGCGTTCGAACCCTACATGCAACAACTCGACCATCGCTACCTGGAACAGTTTTTGCCTGGTGAAAACGACGGCTG